>Ga0163144_10006951_pt1 | contig 24896 bp, 23 predicted proteins | sample OliLak19BULKMAT1_FD_123175 | JGI IMG/M metagenome (GOLD analysis project Ga0163144, IMG submission 123175) | Freshwater microbial mat bacterial communities from Lake Vanda, McMurdo Dry Valleys, Antarctica - Oligotrophic Lake LV.19.BULKMAT1 | ecosystem: Environmental > Aquatic > Freshwater >... | reverse complement strand
CTCCGCTATTTTTATAGATTTCAACAATTATACCGATTGTTAACAAAGAAAAAAGTAGCAAAAAAGAAATACATTAGTAATAATTGTAATATGAATAAAATTATTCAATTACAAATCTAAAGGAGTGTCTAAAGACCTCGAACCAATATTAACCCTAATTCATTTCGCTTTTTGGTCACCCCCTACATACTCAGAACTTAAAACCTTGTCTAATTTAACTTAAACAGCAGGCCCTATTATAGATAAAACAATGTCGATTAGCTAAAGAATTTTCCTATGTGCTTTTCTACGCTTCGCTGTTTCTATCTTTCTATGTGGTTTAATATTAGCGCACAGAGCCTGAACCACAAAGGTCTTAGAACACAGCGCAGCGGCGTAGCGTAGGAGCCCACATAGTACTTTATCTAAGTAAACATTGATACGTAAAAAGCCTGTTTACAGGCCTTCTAAAGTTTCACGCTCAAATTTACCGCTATATTTTATTTTTAATACCCGCCCGGATACCGGTTTCAAGCGGGAATCCCGATCAGGTTTTCTTTTGGACGATCGACTTGGGATCAGATTTGTTTTGGGTTCCTGAACCCATCTCCGTGTCTGCCCCGTCTGTCTTTGCTTTTCTGATTATAAGCTCCCCTAATTTTCTACCCATATCAAATCCCGTTTCATTATCTGAACGGAAATGGATACCACCCTGAAACCGCGATTCAGCTCCATCCTTGCCCCTTTTTACAAAAAGTTCGCTTTCGGCAGGGAAAAAATAAGAATTCACCTCAGCTATAACACCCCCCATCATCGCATGCCCGGAAGGATAGCCGGGGAACGGTGGGGTAAAGTAAAGGACCGGACGAAATGTGGTGTCGTATTGATCGGGCCGGGTAGCCCAATAGGTGTATTTGGCATCCCAACAGGATATAAAACAATCATAAAAAGCTACAGCGGTAATAGCATACATACGGGCAGCCCGTGGCGGATTGAGGTGAATATTGTACTCAAAAATTTTTTTAGTGAGCAGGTCCTCGGACTGGCTGGCAAAATAAAACGCATTGGCTGTGGACCTGAAATTGGGTTTAAATTTTTTCAACTCTTCCATTTCTTTAGCAAAATCAGGCGGAGGGCCCGGGCGAAGCTGGCTGCTGCTGTCGAGCACTACGGTTTTGCTCAGACCGGCAAGCGGATACATTGGTTGTCCTTTCCATAGTCCGGGGCCTTCAGGTCGTTTTCCGTCCCAGGCAGTTTTCGGTGTAAAGTTCTTGGTATGTTCGATTTCTTTTTCGGCAATCCGTTTACCCAGGTCAAAACCGGCTTTGGTATCACTTGGATAAGAAACCCCGGCAGCAATACGGGAAGCCATAGCCCGCTGAGCCATTCGACATACGGAATCGGCCAACCTGGGGTAAAAATGTGCAATAATAGTAGCTGCTACACCGGCTGCTACGGAATGTTCACAGGGGTAAGCCGGGCTCTCTGGTTTGGGAATATACACTTTGATTCTTTGATCCGCCTGATAGGGTCGGGGCCGATGGAAAGTATATTTGGTATCCCAGGCTGTTACGATTGCATCATAGGTAGCCACACCCAACAACATATTGGCCAGCACCCCGTTATAGCTCGTATCCGACATCCACAATTTATTCATCATGTCCTGCCATCGAAAACCGGGGGCGCCTGCATTCCAGTAAAGGATATGTTGTCGGCCGTCAGCATCCAGCTTTTGTTGATGCTGGATCACCTGGGCAATTTCAGATTTGTAAGGAGCGGGTGATGTAAGACGATAGGTTTGACCAGATGGAATAAACCATGTTTTCCATTTACCGGCTGCGGGCTCCAACTGGGCCTGAAGTGGGTTAAAAATGGTTGAAATCAACAGGATAATAAATATTGTTCTTTTCATTTTTTAAGTAATTTTTTACAAGAATATCCTGTTCAGGAAAGTATTTAAAGCGCCCGTCAACAAACAACCGGTTGCAGTACACAAACAACGTAAACACGACTGTCAATAAAATTCAATTCAATCATTAAAAAGCCAAGACGAATTGCTCTGCACGCTATTTAACCCATGAAACACAGGAATAGCTTGTTTGTTTTTAGGGCTCATCATGGCATAGGAACTCCGATTCAATTATTCATTGACGGATTCAGGTAATTCATAGACTCAAATGGCCATTCTGTAGGTTCAAAATTTAAAAGAAGGAGATTTGCCGATATTTGGCCTCTGATTAAAAAAATGAAGTTATCCTTCGATAAGCAACGGTTTAAGTTTTATCTATGGGCTGGCCTTGCTTATTTTGTGCTGTGGTTATTCGATGATTTCGACAATGTACAGGCCACCTTTTTCCCCAGATTTTTAAACAACCTTTGGCGGGTTATTTATATTATTGTCCTTAATTATATTTTTTTTGAATACGTCCTTCCCCGGGTATCCCTTAAAAAAATCTTCAGTACACTTTTTCTTTTATTTGCCCAACTCATGTTGTATTCCTTCGGTCTCTATGCCTGGAGGGCTTTTGGAATACTGTTACATGTTTACACCCCGTTCCGGACGGATCCGTCGATCGTGGAAGGAGTAGGATATCACTTTCCTTACAGTGTAGCTTCTGTTTTATTTTTTGGAATTGCCCGGCATATTTATGACTACAATCAGTTAAAAAAAGCGGCCCAGCAATTGCGCATTGAAAAACAGGAAGCCGAATTAAATTACCTCAAATCACAAACCAATCCTCATTTTTTGTTCAATACCCTGAATAATATTTATTCCCTGTCGAGGGACAAATCCGATCTGGCCCCGGAATCCATTTTACGGTTGTCCAAAATCCTGCGTTTTATGTTGTACGAAGCCGGAGGTGAATTTATTGCTATCGAGCAAGAGTTAAAAATCATCAGTGATTACATTGACCTGGAAAAATTGCGCTATGATGAATCCCTGCGGGTCAATTTTAATTATAATATTGAGGATATGAAACAAGCCATTCCCCCCTTGTTGTTGATCCCCCTGGTGGAAAACGCGTTTAAACACGGGGTCTCAGAAACCAGAAACCAACCGTTTGTCGATATCCACCTTTCGGTCAATCAGCGGCAATTGATGTTGGTGGTAAAAAATTCCACGGAATCTTTTGAAAGCGAGGTGAAAATAAAAGAACATATCGGCCTCACCAATCTAAGGCGTCAGTTGCAACTGTTGTATACAGATTATAATCTATCGCTGCAACCGGGAAAATCGATCTTTACCGCTACATTAAAAATTAATTTGGCCAGCCATGTCTGAAATAAGATGTATTATAATAGAAGATGAACCCCTCGCGGTAAAGATATTGTTGGACTATATTTCTCAGGTTCCTTTTCTCAAATTAGTAGGTAGTTTTAAAGATGCCATACTGGCCGCTGACTATCTCCGTAATAACGCCATTGACCTGATGTTTCTGGATATCCACCTGCCTAAATTAAAGGGTATGGCTTTTTTAAAAATGCTGAGCCACCCGCCGGCAGTCATCATTACCACCGCTTATCATAATTATGCTGTGGAGGGATATAACCTCAATGTAACCGATTATTTATTGAAACCATTTGATTTTGAACGGTTTTTAGTCGCCGTCACCAAGGTAAAACCGGCTATACGCGAACAGCAGAAACCAGTTGAAACAACGGAACCAAAAGATTTTATCTTCCTCAATGTTCAAAAGAAAAAAGTGAAGATTTTATTTTCTGAACTGGTATATATTGAAAGCCAAAAGGAGTACATTAGAATCGTCACTACCCGGAAGGAATATCTTTCGAAAATGAGTACCCATGAGATAGAGTCGCTCTTGCCGGGCCATCAATTCAAAAGGATCCACCGGTCCTATATTGTTTCATTGGACAAAATAGAATCATATACCGCCGAAATGGTCGAAGTAAGTGGGGTGGCTATTCCGATTGGAAGGGGATTTAAAGAGGTTTTAGGAAATCTGTAAACCACAAAATGTGTCGTGCATTCATTCCCAGAATAATAATTTGGCAGCTTCCGTTCCGACGGCATAAGGCCGGTGGGTATTCAGGTCCAGATTGGATAGTACCTGTTCATATTTTTTACAATAAGCATCAGCCATTTTGGCACTGTTAAATTCTTCTACAGCATACTCATGGCAATGTTTGTTGGAATAGTCAGCAACGTGACTCACCGCATCAAACAATTCCGTTTTTTTAGCGGATAGATATCCGACATCTGAATTTACAATTTCCGGCAGGGAACCATATGGTGTGCCAAAGACGGGGCAACCGAAATACAGGCTTTCAATAATCGCCAAACCAAAGGGTTCATGCCATCGGACTGGAAAAATCAATCCTTTAGAGCCATTCAGTAGTTTATCTTTTTGTACACCGCCGATCATGCCATAAAATCGTATTCGTGTTGAAAAAGTAAACCTTAATCCCATTTTAAAATTAAACCGCACCCCCCCCATGACGTGGAGTTGCTGCTGATTCATGGCAAGGATAATGTCTATGGCTCCCTGGACATTTTTAACCCGCCAGGCTGCATTGCCTATAAAATGAAAGTAATTTCTTTTTAGTGATAAATCAGGTTTACTATATTCATCCCAGTCCAGACCATTGTAAACGTAGGATTCAGACCCATGCCGGTGTGCATGATTTTTGGAAATGAAAACAGTATTCAGGTCGAATTCCCGCGAATAGTTCGAATTACCATGCAGGGTAATGACATACGGTACCTTTAATTGATAAAGATTGTCAGGGGTGTTGTTAAAATGTACGATGTCGATGCCGGCCGGAATCTGCGAGATAATGTCTTTGGTGTCATCAATGGGAATAATCGTTGCAAAATCACAATAAGATCCTTTTTTAACCAGATAGCTGACCCGGTGGCCTTTTTTGGCCAATTCCTTACCCAGACACCATATTACTCTTTCTACACCACCGTAAAGGCTAACCGGAATAGTGACATTATAAACAATAAGGATTTTCATAATTTAATACGGTTCCGATTTCACCCTTAACAGGTCCGCTAAAATTAATCAATCATTAATTAGAGCCTGCTGATAAATATCTAATTCAATTAGAATCAACACAACATATCTGAGCAATTATTGTAATTAATGCATGGCAATAGGCGTTTATTCCCTTAAAACCATGCATTTTGAAAGTGATATTTTGGGGTTGTATGTGCATCGATCCCGAAATTTCGGGATTATTTCGGTGACTTGAGGAACTCATATTTGGATCAAACGAATGAGTATGGAAAACCGTTTTGGAGGAGTTGCGCCTTTCAGGCTACTCCGACCGTAGTATCCAAATACCCTTCGTTTTGGTGGAGTTGCGCCTTTCAGGCTACTCCGACCGTAGTATCCAAATAGTATAGTAAAATAAATAGGAAGGTCGCAGTACAACTGCCGATCTTTGATCCTCCCAAACAAGCGTCGAAATGCTGGACTTGACATTAGTTGTAGGGATAAATGAGGTGAGTGGATGTTTTAATTTGATGGCAAGTCAAATAAAGAGACTTCCGGGAGCCAACGGGTTATTCCACCCTTTCAGTAACAGGGTCCGGCCGCTCACCAAGAAATTCAACCCAGGCTTTTTTGATGCAGGGATAGTTTTTAGCTGCTTCCACCAGGCTCATAAATGCTATCAGGTTATCTTCAAATCGTTTGGCCAGGGTAGCATCTGCTATATTGCCCTCCGGGGTGAATGCTTTATGTGCCATTGCCAGGGAAAACATATTCGGAAAGACCCGGGTTCCGAGGTGTTCGAGGGGGACCCTTAATGACCAAAGTGAGCGGTTGCCACCGGCCATAGAAGGAGAAGCAGACATCAGCAGGGCATTAGATTCATTAAAGGGTTGTGGCTTGTACCGGGAAACCCAGTCAATCATATTTTTTAACAGGCCAGGCATGGAACCATTGTATTCAGGAGATGAAATGATAAAAGCATCATTGGCCGAAAGCCGGCGATGGAATTCTTCCGCTCCCGGAGGGGGTGGGCCATTAATTTCAAGGTCATAGTTAAAGGAGGGGCAATCAAATTCACTCATTTCTGCGTAATCTGTTATACCACCGTTTTGTGCAATCAAATGGGTTGCCAATTGGGCCAACCGGGTATTAAAAGAATCTTTTCTCAGGGAAGCTGAAAACACCAAAAATCTCAGTGGCTCCGGTGGATGGGGGGTGTTTGTTTTATTTTCCATTTATAAAATTAGGTTGAATCTTTAGTATAAAATTAACGGTAAGCCGGAAAATCAATAAGATTGTTAATTTAAAGTCCATCGAAGACAATTGTAATTTAGCCAGGCAACAAATGGGAAATCGCAGGTATGAAGGTCAATGAAAACTTTGATATCTTTTTTTAAGGGACAGTGATACCTTATCCCAATGCCTTTACTTTACGCATATGAATAAGAAAAATTGAGGCAAAAATCCACAAAAGGAGTACCGTGAGCCAGCCAACCAGGGAGGCATTCAGAAAATAAGGTTTTATAGTCTCGTTTACTGCAGATGGTACAATGTCTTTGGTATTGTTGACAGCCGCGTGCATCAACATGGTAAGCAACAAACTACCCCCACTCTGCCAATACAACCAACCCAGGGCAACAGAAAGTGCAGTCACCTGCAAAGTATACAACAAAAAAGACTGGCCATACGTCGATGCGCCAGGAACAAAAAACAAGGGAAGGTGCCATGCTGCCCAAATAAGGCCAAGTATCAGGGTGGTTAATGGCAATCCAAATTTTTCCGTGAGCCTGGGAAGCGCAAAACCCCGCCAACCAATTTCTTCGCCTGCTTGTACCCAGGTTGAAATAAAAACTGCACCGGCCATGAGATACCAGGGCTCTGGTCCAAACACAGGCCATACACCGGTAAGCATTTTGTGTAGCCCGGCTACCAGGAGTTTAATAAAAACAATATAACCGGCAGCAAACAGATACCAACGGATTCCAACCTTCCATTGAACAACTTTTTTCAATATTTTCTGAATCTGTTCCTTTGCTCCGTTCCGGTGAAGTAGTAGTAAAGCAACCAGCGACGGCGCAACGACCCCCAGAAGTACCATGATCGGTTGAAGTAAAGTTATTCCCGGAGTATCGGACCATGGTCCGTTGGAAAGCAAAACAACCCCGAGGAAAAAAATCCAGGAAACTAAAAAGGTGAGTAAAAAATAAGATAAAAGTATCCTCATGGCAATATCATCCCGACCGGCCAAAGACGGACAGGTAACGTGCGTCGCAAAAATATAATTTGTCTGCTTATTCGGTTGTAATTCCTTCCAGGGTATCCATTCGGGCAATGATGCCCCAACCATAAAAATCATTGGCAATCCCAATCAACAATTCATTATCCCCGGCTTTCAGATTTAATTCAAAGGAACAATTGTCTGTCGAAATCCTTCCGTCCGGTTTTTTTCGCATCCCCTGGAGGTAAAGATTTTTATCCACATACGTCATCCGGCCATTGAGAAAGATCCAGACTTCATCGCTGAAACCCAGGTCTATCTTTCTTTTTTGTTCAGCCACGGTCTTTAAATTTACTTTTAACCAGACCACACGCCGGCTTTCACTTCGGCCATATACCCGAGTCAGGTTGATGAGACCCCTTCGTTCTGCAAGGATAGTTTGCCATACGGTTTCTTTGTTGGGCAGTTCTTCGGCAAACACCTCCCGACCCTTGGGCAAAGGCAAAGGCGGGCTCATCTGCCAGGTTCGGATATACCTGGGATCATTAAAACTGGGATCCCACCCTTCTTTGGGAGACAGACCCTCATTTTCATTGGGGCGGATCACCAGGTTGCTAATGTAAACCTTGCCTTCAAAAGCAAGACCTCCCTGAGTAGTATTACCCTCCAGCCTGGGAACGACCAGGGTAGGGTTGGTGTCATTCAAATAAACCAACATTTGTCTGCCGGAAACCACTAGTTTAATGTGGTTCCATTCCCCTTTTTTGATATTGGCCGGGCCTTGGTAATGGGGCAATACATCCCAGAGGTTGATCCCTTTAATCATTGGAGCATATTGAATAGCATCCATGGCTGTCAGATTTCCCGCCCGGCCCCTTAAATAAACGAGCTCAGTTTCCTGTTCATTTTCGCGGCGAAAATAGAAACTTCCGAATCCGGCATCCTGGGGTTCGAGATCAAATTCTAGAATCCCATTGGAGAAAATCTGATTTTTCAAAATGGCATATCCATCGTTGGTTTGAATTTTAATGGCTGGTACACCTTTATATTCAGAAAACTCGACGCTGCCGGTTTTGTAATCCCAGGATTCAGCAGTCAATGGAATTTTAAGCTTAGAATTCTGCAAAGGCTTTGGAGGCAGTTCTGCCGTTTTTTTGGACTTCTGAGCATTGATATTCAGGCTGATGATTAATAAGCTAATCAGAGAAAGTAAATTTTTCATGAGGTGATTTAAAGTTGAAGGCACAAACTGGGGAATGTATTGGAAAAGTGGTGGTCAAAGGGCGTTCAAGTTGGTTCAATTTGGTTCAGAGAGAAGCCCACCAGAGTGGTGAGAAATCAGAAACCACTCAGCGCCCTAGAACACTGAGGAAAAGGAGGGCGATTAAGAAGGTGATGTATAATTCATTGCCACTAAAACACGGATAAGGCATAGAAATATATCGTCGCCCCTATTTGGACTCTTTTATCTTGAAAAGTCAAGAGTACGGAGATTAGAGAAGCGTATTTTATATTGGTTAATCATTGCCACCGAAATTTAGAGGTACCTGAGGCAATTTATTTCAATACTGTATCTATTTCAAAGTATTTTTATTTTATATGGTCCCCAGGGCAAATGCACCGGCTGATGCACTGTAGACTGAAAAGTCCAGCGCCGACTTGATCCCGGTGGAAAAGGACATGGCTAAGGCAAATATCAATAAGAGCCATCCGCTTAGTCTTGCAGAACTTTCCGTTTTGAATCCAATAAACAGAAACAAGGCAAGAATAATTTCTGCCCCGTTGGTTAATATTCCAACCCATGGGATGGCAGAAATAGGCATCCATGGATTTATCGATTGGGTATAGTCTAAAAAGTTTTTCCAGTTGCCCCAGACTGAATTTTCCTTGCCCCACCATCCAAAACGATCCGCGACAGCAGACAAAAACCCTATTGAAAGGACAAATCGTAAAAACAGCTTGATTGGTTTTGTATTCATTTCAGGGTATTACAAAACTTTAATAATTGAAAATTAAGATACTATTATCGCAATAAAGGGTTTTTAGAATATTGTGAAGAAATAGAAAGGATAGGCTCCTCCAGTTTGATACCTGATCGCAAACGACCGACCAATCTGACGTAACCTAGATATTGTCCCTGATCAGCTTTGAGGGCATCGATTTCAGGATAATTATCCGGAGCGATTGCATGATGCCAGTCCAGCCATCGAAGCCAACCACCAGCCATAGTATCTGCCTGCTCTATATCCAGAATCCCGCTCCTCTCCCAATGCTTGCGCCACCAAGCTACTGAATGCAAACACCACAAGTCCGGGGTCCACCATTCGCGAAGATGAACCGGCAACTCATCCCCGATCTCCTGAACCAATCCAGCGCCAGCTATGCCGATTTGTCCGTCAGGTTTGATAAATCTCGCCAGGGTGCCGAGATAAAAAGCATCTGTGCCATAATATGGGTAGGAGTCAATGCTTATGATTGCATCAAAGAACCCTGCAGCAAAAGGCAATGAACGGGCATCTGCATGAATCGGAAAAACACTTTGCTCCATTCCGGCATCGCTTATACGTTGGAAGTTTTCAGCAGCAGACGTCCATAAATCGGTAGCCCAAACCTGGACACCAAACTCTTTATGAAGGAAAATGGATGACATGGCTCTACCACAGCCCAGGTCCAGCACCCGCATTCCGGGTTTTAAGTTCATTGCCCCTGTCAGCCATTCGGTCATCCACAGGGGATTGGCTCCCCCACTGACTCCGGCCCTGATCCAGTCGGGATGGTAAGCGGAAGCCCGCGGAAAATTAGGGGACATAAATTCCTGATCCATGTTCATACTAATGGTTAAAAGTTATTTGAATGAGAAGGCCAAACAGCAAGGGCCCTCTGATTAAATTTTGTTCCATAGGATTTTTATCATTTTGCAGGTCCCCAAAGGTAAATGTTCATCTGCTTAACAAAGTCTAGGGACGAATAGATTAATTGATGATGTAAATTTTTCGTCAGCAGGCCATCGCGTTGAACTGCTACGGATCGTTTCCCTTAAAGAATAAATAGATTTAATCTATTTCCAAAATATTTAGTTTATCCGGAATAATTAAAAGGGCAATAAAAATTATAATTTACATTCAGAATGTATTTTGAATTTAGCGCATAATTCAAAATGCTTTTTTAATTTTCAGGCCATTTTTCTCCCGGAAGGAAAATAGTTTTGGGGACTTTATTTTCGACTGGATCCAGTGATTTTAAATACCGGTAAATGGCTTTAAGCTCAAGGTCATTGATCCGAGAAAAAGCACCCCAGGGCATAGGGGACTCTTTTAAAACTCTTCCTGTTTTAAAACGGGTGATAAAAGTTTCTTCATTCCAACTGGCCATTACCCCGGAAGCATCTGGTGTTAAATTTGGGCCCATATGAGCAGCGCCCCCTGGTATTTCAGGCTCCAACAGCAAGCCTCCTGCAAACGGAATGCCGGTAAACTTACCGGTTTTCATATCCCTGTTGGTGTGACAACCCACACAGTTGGCCACATAATTGGCCATATATTTTCCGTATTCTGCCGTTGAATCAATGGCTACCGATTTAGGAGGTCCGCTTTTTGGGATCTCCGGTTTGATCAGGCCAAAGGTCATGATGGCTTTGCCCAACAGGGTAGGCACCTGGCTTTTCGCGAGTTGACTTTTTACCGGTTTTTGAGAGCGGAGAAAGGATATTACTGCTTTCAAATCCTCATCACTCATACCCTGAAAGGGCATAAAGGGCATGACACACCTGCCATCACTCCCTACGGAATAGCGCAGGGTACGGGCAATCTCCCCATCAGTCAGTCTTCCTATACCCGTTTCGGTATCCGGTGTTATATTAGGCGCTGTATATGTCCCTGGTGGTATCTTAAGAGTCCATCCCCCACTGAGTGGAATTTCCAAACCATTTTCAACCTCCATGTACTTGTCCATAGGTATATGACAACTGCCACAATGAGCAGGTCCAAATGCCAGGTATTTGCCCCGGGCGATCAGGGCTGAATCTGTACTGGCAGAGATTTCAGGGTAGGCTGCTTCATATTTTTTATTCCAGGCAAGCTGGACATAAATGAGGATGACTGCAAGGAGAATAGCAATTCCCGCCATGATCTTTAAAATAATTTTCATGCATTAAGGGTTTTGTTAATTCAAAAGTATAACATTTTGTTATAATCCAAAATTTGCATCCACAACGGGCGCACGACAATTGCACTTATTGCCAAAGCCCGACCGATCCGAGGAGTCGGATAATCCCGATCCGAGCATTAGGATTGACTCGGGACAGTCGCACGAACCTCAACCTTAGTGCAATCTGTCGTGCGCCCTCCACATCTTTCAATTACTAAACATGCTGGTCGAGCAAAATAGGATTCCCATCCGGATCAATGATTATTAAACTGGCTGGACCTGTGGTGGATTCATCCGCCTCGGTCGCCAGGGATATATGATTTTCCTTGAGCTGTTTCTGGATGTCTCTGATATCGGTGAAGGAGTCCAATTTGTTTGCATTTTCATCCCAACCCGGGTTAAAGGTCAACATGTTTTTTTCAAACATCCCCTGGAATAAACCGATGACCGTGGATTCATTTTTAAGAATTAGCCAATGCTGATCAATATTCCCACCAAAGAATTTAAAGCCCAGGGCTTCATAAAATTCTTTTGAAGCCTTAATGTCTTTGACACGGAGACTGATTGAAAATGCGCCTAATTTCATATTCATTTTTTAACTTTTGATTGATTCTAAATTTACACTTTGTTTTACTGTAAGCTTGCAATGAAACGTACTTACGCTCCGGGATTTAGTATCGAATGGGAATCGTTTTTTGCATTTCAATTTATTAAGGTTATTACGACATTGCCGGTTTTTTGACCCGTTTCGACATATTGGTAAGCCTCCACGATTTGATCCAATCTGTAGGTCCTGTCAATCACCGGTTTGAATTTTCCGGTTTCTACCAGTGACTTAAGAAAATTTACATCCTCCTTGTTAATGCTCGGTAAAGGGAATAATAATTTTTTTCCACCTGCCAGAGGGGTAACCAAAGCCAGCAGGATATTTACTCCGTTTTTACCGAGTTCAGTGGATATGTAGATGCCTTTGGGATGAAGTAAGTTTTTACATTTTTTGAAAGAACTTTTACCTACCGCATCAAATATAAAATCAAACTTTTGGTCTATTTGTGTAAAATCCTGATGGGTATAATCTATAACCTCATCAGCCCCCAGTGATTTTATCAGGCTAAGGTTTTTGGTATGGCATACCGCAGTAACCTGGAGCCATAATATTTCAACAGTTGCACAGCCGCTGACCCTATGGCTCCGGTGGCCCCATTGACCAGAACATTTTGTCCGCGTTGAACTTTTGCTGCCCGGATATCACACAAAGCGTAATGGCCTCCTTCACAAATAGGCGCCGCTTCTTCATAGGTCAAATGATCCGGCATGGTGGTTAGAGGATCCTGCTCTCCTACGATCATGTATTCAGCATGGGCCCCGAACCTGGTATCGTTGTATCCAAAGACTTTATCGCCGATTTTAAACAAAGTCACACCGCTGCCTACCGCTTCGATTTGTCCGGCAAACTCATTACCCAGGACTTGGTTTTTGGGTCTGAACAGCCCGCTAAAAAACCTGGAAATAAAATATTCAGCACTTCGGAAACCACAATCCGTGCGATTTACGGTTGTTGCGAATACCTTGATCAGTACTTCATGGTCCCCCGGGATGGGCTTATTGACCTCCATGATCCTGACCACATCCGGTGGTCCATATTTCGTATTAACACTGGCTTTCATGATTATTTCCTCCTTTAATCAGATTCCGGCTCAGACAAATTTTGAGGCTTAAGTCCTGACCTATAACAAAGGTGGAAAAAATATTTTTTAGCGAGATCAGTATTATATAGTCATTGCGAAATTGACGACTAAATTACGATTACAGATTTAAATTCGTTTGGCTGGGAATTTTAAAGGTGCAGGACTACACCAGTATAATTTACCTAGGAATTCGTGCACATAATATAGTAAAAAATTGTTGTCATGGCTGAAGCCCAAACAGTAACATGTTATTAACCTCAGGCTTAACCCTGAGGTTAATAGCCAATAAAGTATCCGGCTTCGACTGTCGGCTAGCCATGACATCTGTGTCTAAAATGTGCGTCCTACACCCTATGAAATTAAAATAAACTGAACCATCCTGAAAAACCAAATTCATCGTCGAAATTTGATATCAATTTTTTATTAAAATCTCCTAATGCTTGGGTTTATTCGGTCAGCCCGGGCATTAATTAGTCTATTAATTGAGGTTTGCAGGGTCGGTTTTATTGCTGATATAAAATGTTTTGGAGGTAGAGACCAAAGCCTGGAGAATGAGCAAAATAATAATGACAAGGGCAAACCCAAAATCGGAAGAGATTTTACTTGTTCGGTACAACTGCTCGGAATGGCTCAGAATGGATGTTGATTCTTCGATCTGAATATCGGATAGTTTATATAATGCGTCGAGGGCGTCCAGGGTCCATAGGTTTAGATCAGACTGAGGGTTGTTGCTGTTGGATTCGACCTGACGGAATAGGGATTTGAACCGCGCAAATTCAATTTTTTCCGCTTCAGTAAATTTTGTTTTTTCATAGTCTTCCATTATTTTGTTAATAGCAGCAAGCCTGGCTGATCTTTTTGCGATTATTTCTGGATCTGATGAATCAGCCCGGAAGAACCCTTCTCTGATCTGATAGATGTGGCTGGTCAAATGCAGAATATAACTTTCCACCAGCAAGCGGTCTTCGTATAAGGTACTGATTGATTGTTTCACTTCACGGGTGTGTACCCGGTCATTGTAATTGCTTAAAAGTACCAGCAGGCAAAGGGCAAATAATACCGTTGCGGCGGTTATTTTGTTTTTTATGCTATAGGTCCATTTCATAATAATTCGTTGCCTTGGGTCAATTTAGTAGCTAAAATCAACAATTTGAAAGGTATGGTTTTTATCCAAAAAAGGTAAAGATTTTCAGAATCTGATGTATTGCCCTATTGTGCAGTAAGACATCAGAATTGGGGCGTTTTGTATCAAACTAAAAACAGTATACTCTGCTTGTTATCATGGAATTAGCAAAAAAGAATATCATTTTTTATTCATTTCCATATAATCGATCACCAGGTTAGACAATGCATTCACACCTGTTTTAAAACCACTGTTGTCGATAATAAATTCAGGAGTATGGTGTGGTGCAGAAGTTTTGACATCTTTCCCTCTAGGCAGGCCACCGATATAAAAATAGAATCCTGGTACTTTTTCTGCAAAAAATGAAAAATCTTCAGAACCCGTTTCTGCCGGTATGAGGATCACATTTTCTTTTCCTGCCGATTTTTCCAGAGTGGGCAACATAGCATGGGTTAAGTTTATATTATTGGAGGTCACCGGATAATGAATGGAATAGGGTAGTTCTACGATGGCCCTGGCTCCTGCAGCTTCAGCCGTTTTTTCAGTTATTTGCCGGATACGATTATGCACCAGTGTTTCGTCCTCGTTGCTAAAAGTCCTTACTGTACCGAGCATCTCTACTTGTTCAGAAATAATGTTTGATCGGTTACCTCCATGAATAGATCCTATAGTGACCACTGCAGCATTATTCGTGATATTGAGGTTTCGGCTGACTATAGTCTGCAAGCTGTTGATGATCTGGGCCGAAACAACGATTGGATCCACCGATGACCATGGCTCCGCTCCATGAGAAGGTTTGCCGACTACGGTGATTTTCATATCGCTCACGCCTGCAAACATCCCGCCAGGCCGGTAGGTTATTTTACCAACTTCTAACTGAGCATTCATGTGAAGCCCAAAAATCACGTCTACTTTTGGGTTTTCCAGGACACCTTCTTTTACCATAAGTTCTGCACCTCCTTCTTCTCCTTTGGGGGCCCCTTCTTCTGCTGGTTGAAAAATAAATTTTACGGTCCCTTGTAAGTCATTTTTCATGCTGCTCAGGATCTCAGCAACGCCCATAAGGATGGCTACGTGGGCATCGTGGCCGCAGGCATGCATGACGTTTGTTTCTTGTCCATTGTACATGGCTTTGACTTTTGAGGCAAAAGGGAGGCCGGTTTTTTCCAAGACCGGCAAGGCATCCATATCGGCCCTTAAGGCGACTACCGGTCCAGGTTTGGCTCCTTTTAAAACGCCTATTACGCCTGTTATAGCTATTCCGGTGGTAACTTCAATACCGAGGGATTTCAGATGTTTAGCCACCAGGGCTGCTGTCCGGGTTTCGCGGTTTCCCAACTCAGGATGTTGGTGTATATCCTGTCTCCACGCGATCACTTTGGATTCTATTTTATCTGCACCCATACTAATGATCCTGCCCAGGTCATTTTTTTGTGCTGAAGAGAAAGGGCACAAGCTGGTCATTAAAATCAAAACGATTAAGCAAGGTTTGTCAGAGATAAATTGGGTTTTAAGCATAAAAAGGATTGTTTTCAGAATTTTTAAAATATATGGTCATTGCCTAAAATGGGCTAGTGGCCGACTAAACTACAACTAAATGCAGAAAAATCCTTTCATCATCGCCTGAGCAGTATAGGCTACAATGGACAATCTGATCATAAGCTGAATCACTAAACCAATTCTTGAGTTTCCTTTTTAAATGGTCCATTCCGACGACTATTTATATTCTGTACCTTTGCAAAACCTTGGCCTGATAAACGGTCCGGTTTTACCGTTGATTTAATTTAAAATAATGAAACCGTTGATACTTAATCACCTTTTTATAATTGCGTTGGCAATGACTGCTTTTTTAGAATCCGGACACGCTCAAGATAAATTTATTCCTGAGTCATTCACCCCTGTCAATAGTTTTACCTCCGGTGCGGAAGGGCCGGCAGTGGATAAAGATGGAAATGTCTATGCGGTGAATTATGAAAAGCAGGGTACCATTGGTAAAATTACTGCCGCAGGCACTGCCAGCCTGTTTATAGAATTGCCGAACGGCAGTATTGGTAATGGGATCCGGTTCAACAGTCATGGGGACATGATGATTGCCGACTATACCAATCATAATATCTTAAAAATCAATATGGCCACCAAACAGCTCACCGTGTTTGCCCATGAGCCTGGTATGAACCAACCTAATGATATTGCCATAGACAGCAGGGATCGTCTATATGCCAGCGATCCCAACTGGAAAGCGAGCACGGGCAACTTATGGCGCATTGATCCTGACGGTAAGGTCACTCTATTGGAAAAAGGAATGGGTACTGCTAACGGTGTCGAAGTCAGCCCCGACGAAAAAACACTTTATGTCAATGAGTCTGCACAGCGCAAGGTCTGGGCCTATGATTTATCAAAAAAAGGAGAGATCAGCAACAAACGTTTACTCATCGAATTTCCCGACTTTGGTATGGATGGCATGCGTTGCGACCAAAAAGGTAATTTGTACATAACCCGGCATGGAAAGGGGACAATAGCCATCGTTTCGCCGGAGGGTAAGTTGACGAAAGAAATCACTTTGGGAGGTAAAAAGCCAAGCAATATTGCTTTTGGTGGTAATGACGGAAAACGTATTTACATCACCTTGCAGGATACTAAAAATATTGAAACGGTCCTTGTGGAAAACGCTGGACGAGAGTGGATGATGGGGATGAAAAAATAGGGGTTGTCAGGTATTAGTTGAAACTCACCCCCATACCCTTCTCTTTTAAAATGCCATTTGGAGGATTTTAGAAAGGTTTTCAAAAAGAGCGAGGAATGAGCGGGGGGAATAGAGCCGAGGCATCGGCTTTGCTAAAAGTTTATTCCATCCACTTGCTGAATAGAAGGGATTAACTCTATAATTTTACCAAAACCCCAAGCAAGAAGTAATCCTTATCCAAACTATATGAAGACAATTATCCTAAAACAAACTTTGAATTTACTGTTTGTTTTTCCAGTTCTGTTGACCACCATAAACTCATTTGCACAATCGCAAACCGGATTCAGGGCTGCCGTGGTTAAAATAAATATCACCCCGGATCAACCCAAACAACTATTGGGATATGGAGCCAGGGTATCCACCGGGGTTCAGGACAGCATCTATCACCGCATTGTAGTTCTGGATGATGGGCTTACCCAGTTTTTCCTGGTCTCCACTGAAATCTGCCTGATGTCCCCTTCAGAATATGATCATGTTGCTTCTATGCTTCAAAAAAAATTAGGTATCCAACCGGTCAATTTCTGGTGGACTGTAACGCATACCCATTCGGCACCGGAAATTGGAGTACCCGGATTGGCGGAGGTATTCCTGGGTGACCGGTATAAACATGCTGTCGATACGGCCTATACCGCTTTTGTTGAAAAAACCCTGATCGATGGGATAGAACAGGCGCGCAGAAAACTTGCACCGGCCAGATTGGGAGTAGGGTGGGGACATTCACAAGCTAATATCAATAGAAGAGCGTTAGATATAGATGGCAAAGCTTCCCTCGGACTCAACCCGGATGGGCCGGTAGACCGGCGATTGGGTCTCATCCGCCTCGAAAAACTGGATAAAACTCCGATAGCCCTCCTGATAAATTATCCCATTCATGGCACGGTACTGGGGCAACAAAATGTGATGATCAGCGGGGATGTCACGGGCGTAGTGTCTGATTATATAGAACAACAAACCGGGGTACCTGCACTATTTATAAATGGGGCGGCAGGCAACCTTGCCCCGATTTACAGTGTCTATCCAAATGCCCGGGCAGGTCACCTGAGCCAGTTCAGGGTTTTGTTGGGCGATAAAATATTGGATGCTAACAAAAGAATAGGGTATACCATGGATACTGTAAAAATAGTTACCAGTTTAATGACGGTTGAAAGTCCACGTAAGGCCGAGTTAGGCTGGCCTTCCTACCTGGGCTCTTATACCCGCACGGAAAAAAACGGCGATCATCTGGTCAGATTGCCAGTACGTTTTCTAAAGCTCAATGAAGACATCGCTATCTGGTCCGCTCCTTTGGAGTTATTTTGTGAAATTTCGAATGAAGTGCGCGATCGCTCACCTTTTCCATTTACTTTTTATTATGGATACACCAATGGCTGGCTGGGTTATTTGCCGGCAGAGCATGAATGGAAACATGGAGGTTATGAAGTGGATGTGGTCTGTCCGTTTACGCCTGCGATGCCGGGTAGATTGACAGAGGCGGTGATCAACTACCTTCAAAGTGAACTCCGGAGTGCTGGCTCAACTCGAATTATTTCCGGAAAAATCCCATAACAGGACTATAAATTAATATCCTGGATGTTAAGTCGTTTTACAGAAATTACTTTTGTGCTCCACTAGTTGTATCGGCAAGTAAAATTGTTCCATTTAATACATCACTTTTCAAAACGTCCAGCATTTTTTCCGGCTCTTCAAGCATGGGACTATGAGCCGATAAATCAAAAGTATAAAAGCCTTTCCTTGGGGCCTCTATTTTCTCGAAAAATTCCCTGGCCAATGGATAGGACACGGTGTAATCATATATTCCATGGAAAAAATAAACCGGAATATCAACCTGGGTTACCTTTGAGGTCAGATCGGTAGCCAGATTAGTTTTCCACAACGTGCTGACTCCGGTTCGGGATTTGGCTCGCCATAAATTTATCTTTTCGCTTAAAGTATATTCCCGGAACATTAGTGAGGGTAAAAATATACCGGTGATCACCGATTTCATTTTTCGTGTGGTACCTATGCCCAGGCTATGCATAGCCCCGTCACGCAAAGCGAGATAGTGGTCTGGTGTACCAACCGCTAAACTAACCGGGACAGCTTCCAATTTTCTAATCATTTTTTGATTCCCCATGCTTTTGTACTGGTTAAGCATGTATTCATAAGCAAGTAGTTCGGATTTGAGTTGCTGAGACATCTGGGCCATACCCAGATAGGCATGGTATAGTTCAGGTGCCTGTTCGGCCACCTGGATACCTGTGAAAGTACCCCCGGAATGCCCCAGCAGATAAATCTTGTCTTTGCCAAACCGCTTGATGAGGTAATGGGTGACTGCTTTGGTATCGGATATTAATTGTTCCGTGGTAATCGACTCCATATCCATGTTGGAATGATAAGAGAGTCCCGAACCCCGTTGTTCCCACCATACGACAGTAAACTCGTTTTCAAGACCGGTCGGGTATCTTTGAGTGAAAAAATATTCTGGCATTCCTCCATGCAGGTATAGTAATACCGGATTCCCGGCATCCTTGCTCTTTATAAACATACCTTGCTTTAGACCATTGATATCAATAAATATCTTTTCTGAGATGCTGCCAGGCAATATTTGTCTGTTTTCATCGGTAAAGGGTAAGGCTTTTCCCGGGCTCATTACCCATAACCAACCCAAAAGGAAAACAAGGATGACCAATATGATTAATAGTAATAATGACATCATTCTCATCCTTTATCATTTTATGATTGTCCCCCGCAAGGTCTTCATGATGGCATCCGTTAGGTTTGATAGGTCTCGCTCGGTTAATTGATAGGCTGCGGTGTCCTTGCGTTCTGGTTTAGGTGATCTGGGCAATAAATCAGCAATGTGTAAATCGATAAGTGCTTTTGGATCCCTCCCCATTCGTTTTTTTAATTCATTGGCCAGCTTAGGGTTGCCGCCGTCGGCCCCACCGCTAATCGAAATAAAGACATAAGGAGTTGGTATAGTCTTATAATAATTGAAATAGGACCGAAGGGGAGTAGCTACTTGCCCAAACCATACGGGTGCAAAGAATAGGATCAGATCGGATCCTTCTGTTTTATCCGGAGGTGACTGCACCGGAGGAGTCCGGTTAAACAAAAGATCAATAAAAATGGTGGTCATTTTCCGGGGTTTAGGTTCGATTATTTTAAGATGTTCTGCTCCTAGGGCTGATGCTAGACTGGAGGCTAACCGATCATTATTGCCGGTAAATGAGTATGAAATTACATTGATTTTCATGGTGGTTAGGTAAGAGGTAAGAGGTATCAGGTAAGAGGTATCAGGTAAGAGGTATCAGGTAAGAGGTATCAGGTTTCAGGTAAGAGGTATCAGGTAAGAGGTTTCAGGTTTCAGGTAAGAGGTATCAGGTTTCATGTAAGAGGTATCAGGTATCAGGTTGTTGACTTTTCTTCATTTTTAGTATAGCGGCTAATACGATGACCCATAGCAATAGTAATACAATTTTTTTATTGGGTTAATGACCTCGATCATCAATATATCTGACTTGTATTGGATAGGGTTTTGCCAGAGCAATGGAATGAGATATACCAATTCCGGGTTGGACGACCAATAAATGCAGGGAAAATCCGGATTGAAGGTTATTGGTTATGCTTCAATAATTTGTTTCAGAGCTATCCAAAGCTCATGGCCAAATTATTTGCGAAAAATTCCGGTATGCCCTGGTTTATGAAGGGTGTATTGCGTTACGACCAGTTTTAATAGTTGAGAGGGTGTATTGGGAAAAAATTCCAGCATCAGCGGCGCTTGCAATACTCGTCCTAAGTATGAATACAATGCAATGTAAAATTTGTTTGATTTTCTAAGTCTTCTAACGATACCTTGATGTCCACACCTTCTGTCATCGGAATAAAATTAGAGGATTAAAATATTTTTTACAGGTATACCCTTGATGGAATATTGACTCTCTATAATTAATACGTTACTCCCTGTCACAAACATAAGTAATCTTAGTTATGACTTCAATAACCTACACCTGCCGGTCTGTTACCATAACTTATAAATTTGCGATACGATTTAATTTATAGGACGGCAAAAGCTCATCCAGTCCTTCTATAGCCAGGGACAGCCCTTCTTTAAAACCCATTTGGAAGGTTGCTTCCAGTTGGGCCAGATCACCGTAGGTAATGTTGATCTCCACCAGGGTATATATTCCCTGTGGGTTAAAACTTACTTCCCAAACGGATTGCGGCAAAGCTTTATTGATGTTTCCTTCGGCATCTGCAAAGGCATCCAGTCCCGTGATTTTTTTTGAACCTGGATGTCTTTAAAATCGGCCCAGGCCCAATGTTCCTGTCCTTCGGGGCCCACCATGGCATAATGCCAGTGGCCACCTTCCCGGAAGTCCATGGTTTTAGTCCTGGCTTTCCAGGGCTTTGGAGCCCACCATTGATCCAGGATCTCGCTTTTGGTATAAGCATCCCAGACCAACGTACGTGCTGCTGCAAATGGTCTTTTTACAGTGATGGTATTATTTTCTTTAATGACAGTAAAATCAATGGCCAGAGGATGACTCATTTTTTATTGTTTTTTATGGTGAATAATATTTGATCCAATTGATTGAACCGGCTTTCCCAGTTCTTTCTGATTTGTTCCAGCCAGTTATCGATTTCTTTTATTTTGTTGATTTCAAGTTGATAATAAATTTCCCGTCCGGTATGTTCCTGTTTAAGGAGCTGGCATTCTGTCAGAATGCGAAGGTGCTTGGAAACGGCTTGGCGGGTAATATCAAAGTGTTCAGCAAGCGCATTGGGTGTCATCGCGGAGACAGCCAATAAGGTGACAATGGCCCGTCTTGTTGGATCGGCGATGGCCTGGAATATATCTCTCCTCATTTTAATGGGGAATATAGATTAGGACAATAACTCCGCAATCAAATGATTTGGAAGTTATGAGTATATAGTTTTGTTTTTCGGTTAATTCCTGAAAAATGGGCATACCTTTTCCAATCGCAGCTGGATTGATAAATAAATGAAATTCATCAATCAGGTTTTCTTTTATCAGAGAAGCGACTAAACGGCCCCCTCCGTAAACAATCATATCGCCGCCCTCTTTCTGTTTCAGGGCATTTATTTCTTCGACCAGATCTCCACGGGCTATGTAAGTCCTCTCCCATTCCGGGTTGGTCAAAGATTTAGAGAATACCACTTTTGGTGTCTCCACCATTTTTTTTGCACCTTCCAACGGCTCAGACTGGTCTAAACCTTCGGTCCAATGTGGGATAAAGCCCTGAGCCAGGTTTTTTCCGAGTATAATGGTGTCTACCGGATCTGTCAGTTTAGTGACATAGTCTTTGAGGTCATCCGACCAGTGGAGGTTCATCCAATCCATTTCTCCATGGGGGCCGGCGATGAAGCCGTCCAGGGTCATTTGCATCTGTAATTTTAATTTACGCATTTGGGGTTAAATTTTATTAAGCAATTACTTGGTTGTAAACATAAGAGCAACTGATCAGTTGCGCAAATTATTTTTCACTTTTTTTATATTGTTCAAGTTGACCTCACGATGGAGAATCACCAAGCCAGTTTGCCATTGCATGAGTGGATAAAAACTTCGTTCGAGGCCAAAGCAAGCATTGAAAACAATAGCGTTGTCGTCTGGCATGAAGACATCCTCAAACCTTTAGATGTTCGATATGCCTGGGCCGACAATCCGTTTGGGGCTAATCTTACAATAAAGAGGGGTTGCCGGCATCCCCGTTCAGAACGGATAAATGATACCTAAAGTCAGGGGATGACTTCGAAGTCACCCTGGACTTCAACTAATATTTTTATCCGCCAAAGAAATTAATTTGTAAATAAATGAAACAAGTTATTAGCTATGCCCTGGTTTTTACATCCTTCATTTCTATTGCACAAAATGTAAAACCAAAATCCCCTAAACATATCCCTCCGGTAAATTTTACCGCAGACCAGGATCGTCAAAATATGATAGACCAGCTTGGCATCAAAAGCCTCAGGCCGGGACCAAGTGGTGATGAGTCAGCACCCAATCATCCCAACTACAATGAATCGACAGCCAATCCCTTATCCGGATTTACCAGAAGTTTTAGTTTTGAAAAACGGGAAAAAGGTGACGACACCGGAATCATGTTGGAAAGAAAGACGCCCGGAAATTGCCGATGATATGGAGCGGGAAGTCTATGGCCGGCTTCCAATAAACCTTCCAACAGTCAATTGGAAAGTAGTTATTTCCGAGCGGGAATTTGTTGGCAGAGTTCCGGTGATCGCCAAACAATTAATTGGCCAGGTGGATAATTCAGATTATCCATTGATTGATGTCAAAATTTCAATTACCCTGGTTATTCCGGCCAATGCAAAAGGCCCGGTACCGGTACTTATGATGTTTGGTCCAAGTGTATTGCCCAATCCGATTCAGCCCAATCGCCAGGATTTTGATCAACTCAATGATGCTCTGTGCGAATTGCTTGCCAGGGATACGGCAATAAAAACGATTTTGGATAAATACCCCGGATATAGTCCGTTGGTGCGCCCTGCAGGGATAGGGTCATCAGGTTTCCCTCAGCCTCAGAGCACAGTCGCAGAGGACATACCTTCTACTCAACAATTGATAGCTGATGGATGGGGTTATGTGTATATCGATCCCGTTTCCATACAGGCGGATAATGGAGCAGGCCTCACTCGGGGAATCATTGGACTGGTAAACAAAAGACAACCACGCAAACCTGATGATTGGGGTGCTTTGAGGGCTTGGGCCTGGGGGGCTGCCAGGGGTATGGATTATCTCGCGACAGATACCGCGGTAGATGTCAGGCAGGTCGGCATAGAAGGTGTCTCAAGGTATGGTAAGGCAGCCTTGGTTACCCTAGCTTTTGAATCCAGATTTGCACTTGGTCTGATCGGTTCTTCGGGTAAAGGTGGGACCACTCTACACCGGAGAAATTTTGGAGAAGCGGTTGAAAGCCTCACCGGTGGAGGCTATTACTGGATGGCTGGTAACTACCTAAAGTATGGAGCTTCAGAAGGAAAGTATGGTGATATGCATGCCGATAAATTGCCGGTAGATGCCCATGCGCTGATAGCCATGTGTGCACCACGACCGGTATTTATCAGCTATGGTATTCCCGAAAAAGGGGATGCCAAATGGCTGGACCATCAGGGAAGTTATATGGCGGCCGTTGCAGCGGGACCTGTCTATAAATTACTTGGTGCCAGGGATCTCGGTGTTTCAAATGATTATAAAACGGAAAAAATACCCGGGGTCAATGTAAGTATGCTGGATGGGGAACTGGCCTGGCGACAACATGATGGGGGACACACCGACAGCCCCAATATGAAGTATTTTTTAGAATGGGCGGATAAATTAATCAAATCTAAATCGTCCAATTAACTGCGGGATCATCGCAGTCATTCTTATCTCAAAATTATACCTGAAATGGGATTAAAATACAAAAAGAAAAAAATAGCCCTGATATTGAGCGTATCTATACCCTTTCAGAAACATAAATATTTAGCAACCACGTAAACCAGGTAAACCAACGCTGAATACAAAATCCTGCTTCACTTTGGTTCCATTAGAATTTGCTGCTGGCCTCCATTTGGGCATATTAGAAATTGCATCGAGCAATAAAAGGTCAATGTGTTCATCTTCTGAAGCAGCGGAGATACGGGCATTCGCTATTTCACCTTCCTCATTGACAGTGAATTTTATGACGGTCCCCTCAAACTTTTTAGCATCAAGCTCCGATATTTTACCAATGGCATTTTCCTTTAAATATTGAGTCATTAGCTGGGTCCCGCCCTGGTATTCGGCTTCGATTTCCGGTATCAGGGACATCGAAAAATGCATTTGGTCCGGTTTTTTCAGGCCGGTGATCGAGTTCTTAGATTGGTAATTAACATCCACCACGATGTCTGTACCCAGGTCGGCGAGGACCAATATGTTTTTTTGATCGGTGCTCAACGTTGCATTGATCCCCTTGGCTTTGATGACCTTTCCATTGCTGGTGACGGTAAGTTCTGTAGAGACATAGTCTGTGACCCAAGCGGTAGGATAACCAGGGTT
>Ga0163144_10006948_pt1 | contig 24900 bp, 13 predicted proteins | sample OliLak19BULKMAT1_FD_123175 | JGI IMG/M metagenome (GOLD analysis project Ga0163144, IMG submission 123175) | Freshwater microbial mat bacterial communities from Lake Vanda, McMurdo Dry Valleys, Antarctica - Oligotrophic Lake LV.19.BULKMAT1 | ecosystem: Environmental > Aquatic > Freshwater >... | reverse complement strand
GAAATGACGAATGACGAAAGTCGAATGACGAACGCCCCGGCATCCGTCATTCCTCATTCGTCATTCGTCATTACGGTTTTCACCACGCGGCCCGACACGCTCTACGGCGCGACCTACATGGTGCTCGCGCCGGAGCATCCGCTCGTGGAGCGGCTCGTCACCGAGGAGCAGTGGCCGGACGTGCGGGCGTATCGGGAAAAAACCGCGCGCAAGAGCGACCTCGAACGCACCGAGCTGGCGAAGGAAAAGACCGGCGTCTGGACCGGCGCGTTTGCGCTCAATCCCGTCAACGGCGAGCGCATCCCGATCTGGATCGCCGACTACGTGCTGCTCGGCTACGGCACCGGCGCGATCATGGCCGTGCCGGCGCACGATGAGCGCGACTGGGAGTTCGCGCGCAAGTTTGCCCTGCCCATCCGCGAAGTCGTCTCCGCCACGCCGCGCGTGAGCGTGGGCCACAAGGCGGCGTGCGCCACCGAGCCGCTCGAATGCTTGGCCGGCGAAGGTTTCGCCGTAAACAGCGGCCCGCTCGACGGCCTGCCGACCGCTGACGCCAAGGCCGAAATCTCGCGCCTGCTCGAAGCGCAGGGCCTGGGAAAAAAGACCGTCAACTTCAAGCTGCGCGACTGGCTCTTCAGCCGGCAGCGGTATTGGGGCGAGCCGTTTCCCATCGTCTGGGAGGACGGGAAACACCGCGCGCTCCCCGCCAGCGAACTGCCGCTCACACCGCCGGCGATGACCGATTTCAAACCCACCGGCACCAGCGAACCGCCGCTCGCCAAGGCCACCGCCTGGCTCCGCTATTCCGACAAAGCCACCCGCGAGACCAACACCATGCCGCAGTGGGCCGGCTCGTGCTGGTATTACCTGCGCTATTGCGACGCGCGAAATGCGGAGCGGTTCGTGGGCGAGGGCGCGGAGCGGTATTGGATGACCGGGGAGGACAAGGATGAAGGCGGAAGGATGAAGGATGAAAACCGTCCCGCGGCTTCGCGGACTTCATCCGTCAGCCTTCATCCTTCATCCTTCAAAGCAACGCCCGGCGGCGTCGATCTTTACGTCGGCGGCACCGAGCACGCCGTGCTGCATCTGCTTTACGCCCGCTTTTGGCACAAGGTGCTCTTCGACCTCGGCCACGTCTCCACGCCCGAGCCTTTCCAGCGGCTCGTGAACCAGGGACTCATCCTCGGCGAGGACGGCCAGAAGATGAGCAAGAGCCGCGGCAACGTGGTCAACCCGGACGACGTCATCGCCGAGTATGGCGCGGACGCTTTGCGCGGATACCTCATGTTCATGGGTCCGCTGGAGGCGACGAAACCGTGGTCCATGAGCGGCGTCGAGGGCATCACGCGTTTCCTCGCGCGCGTCTGGCGGTTGGTCATGGAAGAGCAGCAGGACGGCTCGTGGGCGCTCGGCGCGGTCAGCGCCGAAGCCGCGCCCGACAAGGCGCAGCTCCGCGTGCTGCACGCCTCCATCAAGAAAGTCACCGCCGACATCGAGGCGCTCAGCTTCAACACTGCCATCGCGCAGCTCATGGTCTGCACCAACGCCTTCGTGAACGTGACCCCGCGCCCGCTCTGCGCCGTGCGCACGCTGCTCACGCTGCTCCATCCTATTGCCCCGCACCTCACCGAGGAGCTGTGGGAAAACCTCGCGCAGCGTTTCGGCGACACGCCCGGCCAGCTCGCCGACGTGCCCTGGCCGCAGTGGGACGAAAGCCTGCTCATCGATGACGAAATCGAGATCGTCCTCCAGGTGAATGGCAAGGTGCGCGACAAGATCATCGTGCCCAAAGACGCCAGCCGCGAAGCCGTGGAAGCGCAGGCCCGCGGCAGCGCGAAGATCGCCGAATGGACCGCCGGCAAGGAGATCAAGAAGGTCGTCGTCGTGCCGGGCAAACTGGTGAACATCGTCGTGGCGTAGCCCGCGTCGTTGGCGCGGGAATGGAGCGTTGCCGCGCGTGGCGGTGGCTGCTAGCAATCCGGGGCACATGGCTACGACTCCGCAAACTCCCGACGGCATCTTCCGGCTCGAAGGCGAAGTCGATTTGCACCGCGCGCCGGAAATCCGCGCGGCGCTGGCCCCGGTCGTCGCGCGGAAACTCCCGCGCTTGCTCGTGGATCTGTCGGCGGTCAGCTACATCGACAGCTCCGGCCTCGCGCTGCTGATCGAAACGCTCCAGCGCGTGCAGGCCAACGGCGGCGCGTTGCGGCTCTTCGGTTTGAGCGACAGCGTCCGCGCGATCTTCCACGTGGCCTGTCTGGATCAGGTCTTCGCGATTTTCCCCGACCAGGCGGCGGCGGAAGCGTAACGCGGGCGTCCGGGTCGAGTGGCGGCGGGCGACGCCGGAGGCTTGCGCTACGGGAGAAACGGGAAACGCAAACCCGTCCTAAATTTTCGCCGGGATTCGTCCGATAGACGGTTGAAGGCTGCGTGCGTTGCGCGGCTTTCACCGCTTTCGCCGATCATGAAACTCCATTCCCAATTTGGCTTCGTCACGCTGCTCGCCGCACTCGTGGCGGCGTTGCTGGAGTTTGGCGGCGGCCCAACACCCGCCGGCGTCCTCCGCGTGGGCATCAACCCGACGCCGGGCGCGGAGCTGATTTTTCTGGCGGAAGAAAAAGGCTTTTACCGGGCCGAGGGAATCGAGGTGCGGCTGGTGGAATTCACCTGCCTTTCCGACTGCCGCCGCGCGTATGAACGCGGCCTCGTGGACGTGGTCGGCAGCGCCGCGGTGCAGCTTCCGGGCGAGGGCGATGCGCCGTCTTTGGCCGCGCAGATCACGCCCATCCGCGACCGCGCCGACTCCGCGGAGACTCCGCCCGGCCTAGCCGGCGGGCGTCCAGCGGATGTGGAGAAGTTTCTGCGCGCCCTGCACCGCGCGGCCGCCTACACGCGCGAAAATCAGCAGGACGCCGGGCGCATCATCGCCGGACCGCCGCAGCCCGCGCCCGCGCCCACCACCCAAGCCGCCACCCTCCGCGTCGAGACCCCAGCACCACCGCAGCGCCAGCCCATGGCCCAGCCCGGCGACCGCCTCATCACCTTCATCGAGCCCGCGCCGCAGCCCACCGGCGCCGCCGCGATCAACGTCGCCTTTTGGCAGAGATAGATGCCCGCATGAGTCCAGCCGGTCCCACCGCTTTCCGTTCGCTCCGCCGCAAGCTGCTGCTGCCGATGCTCGTGCTTGGTGCGGCCGTGGTCGCGCTCGCGGTCTGGGGCATCCGGCGCGAAGCGCACCGCCAGCTCGCGGACAAAGTCCAGCAACGCGCCACGCTGGTCGCGAACATGGTGAACTACGCCGCCGAAAGCATGACGCGACCCGGCGAGTTGCAGCGGCTGGTCACGGCCACGGGCGCCGAGCCGGACATTTTGGAAATCGTGGTCGTCGGCGGGCAGCCCGCGCGGGTGCTGGCGAGCACGAAAAGCGCGCGGCTCGGCCGGGAGCTGGCGGAGCTGCCGGGGCCGGACTTCGCCGATGACCTCGCGCCGACCATCCGGCTCCGCGCGGCGCGGCAGCACTTCAGCGGTGCGGACCAGCGTTTTGTTTTCGCCTCGCCGCTCCTGCTCAGCCCGGCGGCGCAGGCCGACGGCACGCTGGCGGAAAGCGCGGTCATCGTTCATGTGGACACGCGCCCGATGCAGGCGGCGATCCGGCGTTCGAGCCTGGAGTTTGCCGGCATCTTTCTGGGCGGGCTGGGGCTGCTCCTCGGGCTCGGCTACCGCCTGCTCGACCGCCGCGTGCTCCGGCCCATCGCCGCGCTAAGCGCCGCCCTGGGCCGCGACCACACCGCCGCTGCCGCCGCCTGCGCGGCCGTCTCCACGGATGACGAACTGGGCCTGCTCGCCAGCGCGCTGCGCGACTCGCGCACCCGCACCGACGCGGCGCGCGCCGAGCTGGAAAACCAGAAACAGGCGCTGCTCGCCGCGAAGCAAAGCGCGGAGGAAGCGAACCGCACCAAGAGCGATTTCCTCGCGAACATGAGCCACGAGATTCGCACCCCGATGAACGGCGTCATCGGCATGACGAATCTCCTCATGGCCACCGAGCTGAACCCGCGCCAGCGGCATTGCGCCGCGACCATCCGCGCCAGCGCGGAGAGCCTGCTCGGCGTGATCAGCGACATCCTCGATTTCTCGAAAATGGAAGCCGGGAAGCTGCATTTTGAAAACGCGGACTTCGATCTGCGCGAGACCGTGGAGCAGGCCATCGCGCTGCTCTCCGAGCGCGCCCACGCGAAAAAACTCGAACTGGCCTGCCTTATTTACAACGAGGTGCCCTCGCTTTTGCGCGGCGACTCCGGCCGGCTCCGCCAGGTGCTCACGAACCTCGTGAGCAACGCCATCAAGTTCACCGAGGCCGGCGAAGTAGTGGTGCGCGTCACGCGCGAAAGCGAGACGGACACCCAGGCCACGCTGCGCTTTGCGGTGTCCGACACCGGCATCGGCATCGCGCCGGAAGCGCGCCGCACGCTGTTCCATTCCTTCTCGCAGGGCGACCCGTCCATCACGCGCAAATACGGCGGCACCGGGCTCGGGCTCGCCATTTCCAAACAGCTCACGGCCTGCATGGGCGGCGAGATCGGCGTGGAGAGCGAAGTGGGCAAGGGCTCGACGTTTTGGTTCACCGTGCGCCTGGCGAAGCAGCCCGCCGCGACCGCGCCAGCACCCGCGCTCGCGACCAGTCTCTCCGGCGCGCGTGTCCTGATCGTGGACGACAACGGCACGCACCGCGGCATCCTCGAGCACCAGCTCACCGCGTGGCAGATGCGCTACACCAGCGCCGCCGACGGCTTTCAGGCGCTGCTGAAACTCCACCAGGCCGCGACCGAAGGCGCGCCTTTCGACCTCGCGATCCTCGACTTGCAGATGCCGTATCTCGACGGCTTGAAACTCGCCCGCGCCATCTCCGCCGAACCTACGCTCGCCGCCACGCGCCTCGTCATGCTGACCTCCGTGGACGAGCATCCCGATGAGGAAACGCAGCGCCATGCCGGGCTCAGTGCGTGCCTCGACAAACCGGTCCGCCAGTCCGAACTCCACGCCTGTCTCGCGGCCGCACTCCAGCGCCCAGCCGGTGCGCCCGCCGCTCCGCGGCCCGCCGCTTTGCCACCGCCTCCAGTCGCCGAAAAAAGCCGCATCCGCATCCTGCTCGCCGAGGACAACGTCATCAACCAGGAGGTCGCCCTCGGCCAACTCGCGCAACTCGGCTTCACCGCCGATGTCGTCGGCAACGGGCGCGCCGCCCTCGCCGCGCTCACGCGCCAGACCTACGACCTCGTGCTCATGGACTGCCAGATGCCGGAGCTGGACGGCTACTCCGCCACCGCGCAAATCCGCGAGCGCGAGAAAACTTTCGCCGCGTCCGGGGGGAAACCGGCGCGGCTCCCCATCATCGCCATGACCGCCAACGTCATGCCGCACGACCGCGAGAAATGCCTCGCCGCCGGCATGGACGACTACATCGGGAAGCCAGTCGATCCCGATCATCTCCGCGCCGCGCTCGACCGGGCGCTTGCGGAAAATGCCACGCTTTCCAACCCGCCAGTCGCGCCCACGGAAACAGCGGACGCCTCCGCCGCCGTGGACATGCGGCGGCTGCACCAGGTCTCCGGCAACGATCCTGGGCAAATGCGCAAGCTGCTGCGCCTTTACTTCACCGAGACACCGCGGCAGCTCGACCAGCTCTCCGCCGCCATCGCCGAACACCGCGTGACCGACGTGCGCAACCTCGTTCACAAGACCAGCGGCTCCAGTCTTTCGCTCGGCTTCACGGTCATGGCCCAGCCCTTGCTTAAACTGAAAGAAATGGCCGAACAGGATCAGCTCGAGGGCGCCGCCGCCCTGCATCAGCAGCTCACTGCCAGTCTTGAACGGCTCAAAAAACAACTCGCAGCCTAAGCCCAGTCACCATGAAAAAAATCGCCATCATTGACGATGATAAGATCGTTTGTGCGATCTATCAGAACCGCTTCCAAGCGGACGGATACGAAGTCGCCACCGCCGGGGATGGCGAAGCCGGCCTCGCGCTCATCGCCCATTTCCAACCCGACGTCCTCCTGCTCGATCTCGGCCTGCCGACCATCGACGGCCTCGAAGTCGTGCGCCGCCTGCGCGCCGCGCCCGCCACGGCCACGCTGCCGATCCTCGTCTTTTCCAACTCCTACCAGCCGGCGGTGATCGCGACCGCCATGAAAGCCGGCGTGAACCGATGCCTGCGGAAGATCGAGTCCACGCCGCAAGCCGTCTCCGACGCCGTCCGCGAACTGCTCCAAGCCACCGCCGCGGCCAGCCCCGCGCCCGCCATCATCACGCCTGTGCCCGCCGCGCCGGACCAGTCGCTCTACCTCGCGGAGTTTGCCAAAACGTCCATCAAAGACCTGCGCCAGACGCTGACCGCGCTCTACGAAACCCCGAATCCCACACGTTGCCCGGCGGAACTAGAACACCTCCACCGCAGCGCTTCGAACCTCACCGCCTGCACCGCGCTCAACGGTCTGCGCCCCGCCGCCCAGCTCTCAAACATCCTCGAAATCCTCCTCCAAGAGCTGCTCGCCAACCCCGCCGACGTCACGCTTTCCGCCCTGCGCACCATGTCGCAAGTCGTGGATCTGCTCGCCGAGGTCCATCAGATCAAAGCCAATCCGATCAGCGATCTCACCGCGATTCCGCCGAAGATTCTCGTGGTGGATGACGACGCGCTGCTGCGCCAGCTCATCACCTACGCCTTGGAAAAAGCCGGGCTCAACAGCGTGGCCATCGGCTCCGCCAACACCGCGCTCGAAGTGCTCGAACAAAACCAGTTCGACCTCATCTTCCTCGACATCCTGATGCCGGACCACACCGGCTACGAAATCTGCGAGCGCATGCGCCTCACGCCCGAGCACCAGGAGACGCCCGTCATCTTCGTGACCGGCCAGTGCGACTACCAAAACTTCACCCTCGCCAGCCTCAGCGGCGGCACCGACCTGATCGCCAAACCCTTCCTCCCCGTCGAGCTGGCGGCCAAGGCGCTCGTCCACCTTTTCAACCACCGCCTCGAACGCACCCGCACGCAAAACGTCGCGCAAGCGGCGTAGCTGCTGTGGGGAAAAGGAGCGGCGCGCTCCTTTGGTCTGCCGCGCTCAGTCCACGTAGAGAAACTCGTTCGCGTTCAGCAGGACGTGACAGAAGTCCGTGAGCGCGGCGGTCGGCGGGGCGATCACCGGCGGGGCGATGAGCGTGGGCGCGATGTCGGCGTGGCGCGGCGAGGAGTCGCGATAGACGCCGGGATCGCGCTCGAATTTCCAGTAGCCCACGGTGCTTTCGCTGACCGCGGGATTGCTGAGCAGGAGCTGATCGGCGGGCAGCGCGGCGTTGGAAAGGCGGACGTCGTCGAGCTGGCCGTGGAAGAGGTGGCGGGAGTCCGCGGCCATCGCGCCGAGGAGCAGCGAAGACGCGCCCGCGAGGCCCGCGGTGGGGCGCAGCGGGAGCGTCGCGGACTGGAGCGGCTGGTCGTCGTTGGAGAGGTCTTTCGTGTAAAAGGTGACGCTCGGCGCAGTGGCGTCGCGCAGCTTCACGGCGACGGCGACGAAATACGGCTTGCCGATTTCGAGGTGCAGCCCGCTGAAAAGTCGCTGCACGGATTCCGATGCCGCACCGCCGCCAGAACCCGCCGGGCGCGGCTCGCCGGCGAGGAGCAGCGCGAGCGTTTGCGGCTGGTCGCGTGATTCGCGTCCGGTGACGCCGATGACCCACCCGGGCCGCTGTTCGCCGCTCCACTGTGCGGCGATCGCGCGGAGATCGCCGGTTTCGTAAATGGACTTGAGGACGATGAAACCCTCGATGGTGAAGTCGCCAGTCGCGAGGTTCGGCTGGTCGGGAATGTGCAGCCGGTCGAGCGGCGTGCCCGGCGTGAGCACGGCGGCGCGCCCGTCGCGGAAGGGCATTTTTTCGGAGACGAAAGGGACGGGCTTTTTTTCGTCGCGGGGCTTTTCCACGGCGACCATCTGCCGGGCGAGAAAGGCGAGGGCGGCGTCGAGTTCGGCGGCGGTCGGCGCGCGGCCAAGGGCCAGGCGGTAGCCTTGCGCGATGCGCTCCTTTTCGTCCGCGCCGCCTGTGCGGAGAAGCCGCTGGGCAAAGGCCGCGGAGTATTTCAGCGACGTGGGGCTGTTGAGCATTTGCAGCGCTTGCGTGGAGGTGGTGGTGACTTCGCGCGACGGGACGCTGCCGAAGGATTCCGGCGCGTCGAAAACTTCGAGCAGCGGGTCGCGGGTGTTGCGCAGGACTTTGGTGAAAATGGTGCGGCGCGGGGCGGCGGTATCCACGCTCGGGCCGCCGGCACGGAGGTCGAGTTCGCCGGTGAGCGCGAGGATGGAATCGCGGATTTGCTCGGCGGTGAGGCGCCGCGTGCGGGCGTGCGCGAGGAGCAGGTTCTCGGGGTCTTTGGTGCGCGCGAGGGCGGCGGTTTCGGGCGCGGGTGTGGCGGCTTGCTGGTAGGTAGCGGAGAGCAGGATGAGGCGGCGGAGTTTTTTCAGGCTCCAGCCGTCGGCGACGAAACGCGCGGCGAGCCAGTCGAGCAATTCGGGATGCGACGGCGTCTGGCCGAGCTGGCCGAAGTCGTTCGCCGACGCCGCCAGCCCGCGCCCGAAATACTGCTGCCACACGCGGTTCACGATGATGCGCGCGGTGAGCGGATGCTCCGGCTGCGTGAGCCAGCGGGCGAGCGCGGCGCGGCGTCCGGTGGAATCCGGCGCGGGCGACTCGAGGCGCGCGGGCTCGGGTGCGAACACGCTGGGAAAGCCGGGCGCGATTTCGCCGAGCGTGCGCTTTTTCGGAATGAAAGTCGGCGGCGCGAGCGGGCCGACATCGCTCACGGACGGGATGACCGGCAGCTCGGGCGGACGATCTTTGTCGAAAGCCGCGAGCTGCTTTCGCAAAGCGGCGAGCTGGTCCCGCGCGGAGCCGGATTGGTGATTGGAAAGATGCTGCCACTCGTAGGTGACCTGGCGGAACGCGAGGTCGGCGATCTGCGTTTCCCACGGCGTGCGCTCCCCGACGTTTTTGTTGAGGATGGCCTGCGTCTCGGGCGGGAATTTCTTGATGGCCGCGCCCGCCGCCTTCTCTCTCGCCGGGTCTTCGAGGGCGGCGATCTGGTGGCGCAGCTCCACGGTTTTTTCCTCCCAAGCCTCCAGCTTCGCGGCGTGCTCCGCGCGCAGCTCCGGCGTGACCACGCGCACTTCCTCCGGGATGAGGATCGGCGCGAAGAACGCCTGCCAGCGGTAGTAATCCTTTTGCAGGATCGGGTCGAACTTGTGGTCGTGGCAGCGCGCGCATTGCAGGCTGAGGCCGAGGAAGACATCGGCAGTCACGTCGGTGAGGTCGTTGAGGATGTTCGTCCATTGGCCGGCGACATCGCGGCTGTTGTATTCGTAGATGCCGTGGCGGAGGAAGCCGGTGGCCGCGAGCGCCTCGACATCGCCGGGGAAAAGTTCGTCGCCCGCGAGCTGCTCGCGCACGAAGCGGTCGTAGGGTTTGTCGGCGTTGAAGGCGGCGATGACGTAGTCGCGGTAGCGCCAGGCGTGCGGGCGGTAGTCGTCAATCTTGAAGCCGTCGCTCTCCGCGTAGCGCACGAGATCGAGCCACGCCCGCGCCGCGTGCTCGCCGTGGCGCGGCGACGCGAGGAGGCGGTCCACGAGGCGCGCGTAAGCGGCGGACGCCGGGGATGGAGGGACGGCGGGAGCGAGAGACGGAGAACTGGGGCGCTCCCCCGCTTTCTCTCCATCCCTCTTTCTCTCCGTCCCTCCATCCCTCCGTCCCTCCCTCTCTCCCTCTTCGGAGCATTCCCGGACAAACGCCTCCACTTCCTCCGGCGTCGGCGGCAGGCCGGTGATGTCATACGACACACGGCGGATGAGCTGCGCGGGCGTGGCGCGGGCGGCGGGTTGGAGACCGGCGGCGGCGAGCTTTTGGAAAACGAAACGGTCAATGGCGTTTGCGCTCCAGCCGGCAGCGGCGACCGCGGGCGGCGCGGCTTTGGCCAGCGGCTGAAAGGCCCACCACGCGCGGTCGCGGTCGGTGATCGGGCCGCGCGCCCGCGTGGCCATGCGGGGCCGGGTATCCGGCGGATACGGCGCGCCCATTTTCACCCACTCCGTGAGCAGGGCGAGCTGCGCGGCGCTCAATTTTCCGCCGCTCTTTTTCGGCGGCATGATGAGGTCGTGGTTCGTCTGCTGCACCGCCTCGATGAGCAGACTCTTCGCCGGTTCGCCGGGGACCAGCGCCGGGCCGGTCTCGCCGCCGGTCAGCGCCCCGTCGCGCGAGTCGAGCACGAGCCCGCCTTTGATTTTCTCCGCGGAGTGGCTGTGGCACTTGAAGCAGTGCTCCTCGAAGATCGGTCGGATTTTCTCCTCGAAGAACCGTCCGCCGTCGCGCGGTTCGGCGGCATCCGCGCGCAGGAGCACGAGGCTGAGGAGGAGAAAAGCGGGGACGGCGAAACGCATGGGACGGGAGACTGGCACAGGTGCGCGAAAAAATCTGCCGTGGAATGTGCGGCCTCCCGCGGTTGCCCGCGCCCGCGCGCTGTGCTTACTTCGCCGCCCCTATGCTGCACTTCACGAAAATGAACGGGGCCGGAAATGATTTCGTCGTGGTGGACAACCGCGACGGCCAAGCCGCCCTCACCGGCGCGCAGATCGCCCGCCTTTGCGACCGCCACCGCGGCGTCGGCGCCGATGGCCTGCTCGCCGTGGAGCCCGCGCAAAGCGGCGCGCATTTCCGCATGCGCTACTACAACGCCGACGGCGGCGAGGCCGAGATGTGCGGGAACGGCGCGCGCTGCTTCGCGCGCTTCGCGCAAAAGATCAGCGGCCAGGCGGGCGACCTTTCTTTTGAAACGATGGCCGGCGTGATCACCGCCCAGTTTCTCGGCGACCTCGTGCAGATCCAGATGAGCACCCCGCACTCGCTCCGGCTCGACGACCGCCTGCACGTCGGCGGCGAAGTGCGGCACGTCCACTCCGTGAACACCGGCGTGCCGCACGCCGTCGTCTTCGTGGACGACCTCGCCAGCACCGATGTGCGCCACCTCGGCCACGCGCTGCGCTACCACGAGCACTTCGCGCCCAAGGGCACGAACGCGAACTTCGTGCAGCAGCGCACCGCCGACACCATCGCCATCCGCACCTACGAACGCGGCGTCGAGGACGAGACCCTGGCCTGCGGCACCGGCATGGTCGCCTGCGCCCTCATTTTCCACGAGCGCACCGCCACGCCCGCGCCCGTGCAGGTGCAAGTCCGCGGCGGCGAGACCCTCCGCATCGGCTTCGAGAAAACGGCGGACGGCTACACGAACGTCACCCTCACCGGCCCGGCGGATTTCGTCTTCGACGGCGTGGCCGCGGCGTAACCGCTACTCCACCGAGTCGATATTCAGATACGTGGGCGTGCGGTCCTTGGACTTGCCGGGGTTCACCCACTCGATGCGCATCTCTTTCAGAATCCAGAGGCCGTCGTCGGTCTTCTGGCCGGAGATGACTTTGAAGCGGCGGACGAATTTTCCCGCGTCGTCGTAGGCCTCGGCCTGCATCAGCGCGCCGCTGTTTTTGGCGATCCACAGTTTCACGCTGCCGTACTGCGAGTCGGCGGGCGCGCCGGGTTCCACGCGGACGATCCAGCATTTTTGCAGCACCATGATCTGCTCGCCCACGACCTCGGCTTTGGGCCAGTAGAGGAAGCGCAGCGACAAGTCTTCGTAGCTCAGGTCGGTGTCGCGCACGCGGGTATCGAAGCGCGCGGGGGTGACTTTTTCGGTACCTCCTTTGGTCACTTCCTCGAAGCGCGAGGACTTCTCGCCGAGCCGGAGCTGGAGGGTGAACGGCGGGGCCGTGAATTCGTAGCGGATCACTCCGGCGGTCATGGAGAGGCGGAAAGGGATGGTCTTGCCGGCGTTGCGCAGCTCGCCGCGGAGGGCGCGGTTTTGCGCGGCCTGGGCGACCCGGACGGACTTGAGGATGCCCGTGGCGTCGGGGGGTTCGTCGGCGACCGCGGAGCCGCTCAGACACAGGATTCCGAGCGCGAGCAATCGTGTCTTTACTTGAAAAAGTGCGGTCATACGCTCGCGAACTTCCGCGTTTATTTCATGGATCAAAAGCTCCTTTTTCTCATCAACCGCGAGTGGACTCATCCCGCTCTGGACCGGCTGATGGCGCTGACTTCGAGCCTGCCGGCGTGGCTGCCGCTGCTGATCCTCGCGGGGTGCTGGGCGCTGTGGCGGGGCGGGTTCCGGGCGCGGGCGTTCATCGTCACGGCGGGGCTGATCGTGGGGATCAATGACGGGCTGGTGGCAAAGAATGTGAAGCGGCTGGCGGACCGTCCGCGCCCGCATCAGGTGCTGGAAGGCGTACGCATGCTCGACCTCGCCAAGGCGACCCCGCGGCTGCTCGCGGTGGCGAAGCCGGTGAAGGTGAAGCTGTCCCGCCCGACTGGCGCGTTGGACAAAGTGGACGGGCGTTCGTTTCCGTCGTCGCACACCATGAACACGATCACCATCGCGCTGGTGGCCGCGGTTTTTTACCGGCGGCGCGGCTGGCTGGCGTTCGGCCCGGCGCTGCTCGTGAGCTACTCGCGCGTCTATGTGGGCGCGCACTGGCCGAGCGACATCGTGACTTCGATTTTCTTCGCGCTCGGCACCACGCTGCTGCTCCTGGCCGTTTGCGAAATGGGCTGGCGGTGGCTGGGCGCGCGCTATTGCCCGCAGTTCCACGCGGCCCATCCGAGCCTGTTCGCCGCATGATCTCCCGCCGTTTCCTCTACCTCTTTCTCGGTGTGCTCACGGTGCTGCGGCTGGTCTATTGCGGGCAGGTCGAGTTGTCGCCGGACGAAGCGTATTACTTCCAGTGGAGCGAGCATTTGGCCCCGAGCTATTTCAGCAAAGGCCCCGGCATCGCGCTGACGATGTGGCTGAGCACGCATCTTTTCGGCGTCTCGGAGTTTGGCATCCGCGCGTTCAGTCCCCTGCTCGGGCTCGGCACCAGCCTGCTCGTCGCCTGGCTGGCGCGGCGGCTGTATGGCGAGTCCGTCGCCGTGTGGGCGGTGCTGCTCATCAACTGCACCCCGATCTTCAACGTCGGATCGCTGCTGCTGACCATTGACCCGCTCTCGATTTTCTTCTGGGCCGCCGCGCTCGCCACGTTCTGGCGGGCGCTGGAGGAAAGCCCCGCGTTTTCCCGCTGGTGGCCGCTCACCGGCGCGCTCATCGGGTGCGGCTTCCTCGCGAAATACACCAACGCGATGCAGCTCCTCTCCATCGTGCTGCTCCTCGCCGTCGCGCCGAAATACCGCCGCGAACTGTGGCGTCCCGGTTTCGCCAGCCTGCTCGCCGTCTTCGCGCTTTGCACCATCCCCGTCCTCGTCTGGAACGCCCAGCACGACTGGATCACCCTGCGCCATCTTGGCGAACGCGGCGGCCTGCACGACGCCCCGCGCTTGCGCCCCGCCGAGTTCTTCACCTATCTCGGGCTGCACTTCGGCGTCTATTCGCCGCTCATTTTCGGCGGCCTGCTTTTCGCCCTGCCGTGGTCGTGGAAAAAAGCGCGCGTGCATTTCAAGCCCCGCTTCCTCCTCGCCTTCACGCTCCCGCTTTTCGTCCTCTACTTCACCCTCGCGCTGAAGCAATCCGGAGAACCCAACTGGACCGCGCCCGCCACGATCAGCCTCGCCATCCTCGCCGTGGCCTGCTGGCACGAGCTGGCGGAGGAGCGCAAATGGGCGCGCCCTTTCGCCATCGCCGCGCTGGCTTTGGGCGCGGCGTGCAGCTTCGTCACGGTGGATTTCGACATCCTCCGCCGCGCCGGCATCCCGCTCTCCTACGACCGCGATCCCAGCGCGCGCCTGCGTGGCTGGCGCTCCGGCGCGGAGCAGATCGAGGCGCTGCGCAAAAACTACGAGGCCGAGCATGGCCGGCCCGTTTTCCTCATCGCGAACAACTACGGCACCGCCTCCAGCCTCGCCTTTTATCTCCAGGACAAACGCCGCGAAGGCCCCGGCCATCCGCCGATCTATTGCCCGATGTCCGCGGTGCCCGGCAACCAGTTCTATTTCTGGCCGCGCTACGACGGCACCACCCTCTACGCCGACACCGCCCGCACGCTCCTGCCCACGCTCGACGCCGCGCCGCGGGCCCGGCTCGCCGCCGCCCTCGCCGGGTTGGAGGTCGCGGGCACGCCCGAGGAGGAAATGCGGCACCGCCGGCTCTTCCTCATGGCGCTCAACGACGCCGCGCCGCAGCTCGCGATTGACGAAAATTTCACGGAAGCGATGGGCTCCAGCCCCTTCCTCGGCCGCACCGCGCTCTACATCACCGACCGCGCCGAGGGCAAACCGGCCTCCACGTTGATCCGCGAATTTGCCCGCTGGGAAAAGATCGCCGACATCGCCATCACCCGCCGCGGCCTCCCGCTCCGCCAGCTCCGCGTCTTTGCCTGCACGGACTACCGGCAGCCGGAGCTGTGAGGTCGCCGCACCAGCGACTTTCCGTGGCGCAAGGTAGGCCGTGGCTCGCTTTGGAAAAACGGTCGGTGCCCGATGATGGCCCTGTCGCATTCTCCGGTCGGGTCACAAAGCCCGCGCAGGCGTCGCGCTAGCGGGCGAGCAGGCGGTGGCCGAAGAGGAGGAACGCGGCCATCGCGAGGAAGAGCAGGCCGGTCAGCACTTTCACGGTGGAGGTGTGCTTTTTCTGCAAGGCGATGAGCGCCTCGCTGCGCAGGCCGAAAAAGGCGAGGACAAAGACCACGATGAGCGGGACGACGAAGGCCGTGTTGTAGAGCAGCAGATGGTTCACCGCGCGGCCGTGCCCGGCCTTGAGCATATACTGGATCGTGGGCAGATAGACCTGGCCGGTGCAGGCGAGTTCGAGCAGCGAAACGACGAGGCCCACGAGGAACGCGGCGATGACGAAGCGCGTGGCTTTGGCCCCGGTGCGGATGACGCCGCGAATCTGGTCCTTCAGCAGACCCGGAAGCTGAAGCGTCATCTCGCCGAGTTCCCCGCGCGCCGCGAGCTGGGCATCGCGAAAGCTGAGCACCGCGACGACCAGCGCGAAGGCCGCCAGCACGTAGTTCAGCGCCGTGCCGGCGAAGCGCAGCGCGGCGAGTTTCGTCAGCGCCTGCGCGAGGCCGAGGCCGACGGCGAAATAGGCGAGGAACACCCCGAGGATGAAGGCCGCGCCGACGGCCAGAATCTCGCGCGGCGTGCGGCGCGCGATCTGGAGGTAGGAGAGCAAAAAGATGATCGTCGCGAAGGCGCACGGATTGATGCCGTCGAGCAGCCCGGCCCCGGCGACGACCCCGAAGCTCAGCGCGCTGAACCGCTGCTCGACGGTCTTCTGCGCAACCGCCGTCTCGACCGGCGCGACCTCCGCCCAGCCTTCCTCCACGGAGGCCGCGGCGGCGTTGCGCAGAAAATCCCCGAGCCGCGCGGGCGTGATGTCGGTCTTCACCAGCGCGCCGGTCTGCGCGAAAACGGCGGGCGTGACCTGCCGCAGCGTATCCGCGAGCCCGAACCGCGCGGCCAGCGCCTCGTTCAGCAGCGCGGACGGCCGTTCGTTGATGTCGCGCTCCTCGATGAGCAGCTTCGGAAAATCGCGCGCGAGGTCGCCCAACATCTCGCGCACGCGGTCGCAGTCGCGGCAGCCGGGCTTGTGGAAAAACACAACGCGGAAGGCCTGCGCGGTGCCCTTTCCCGGCGCGGCCACCGGCGGCGCGATGACCGTATCCGCGGCCTGATTCGGCGCCGGCGCGAGCGCGGCGAGCGCGGCGAAACTGGTGAAGGCATTTTCCTGGAGCAGCCCGAAATGCTTCATCACCTTCGGCAGATCGGAGTCGTTTCCGAAACCGACGAGCGGCACGAGAAGTCCGTATGCCTTCCCGAGCCGCGCGTAGTTTTTCGCGAGAAACTGCCGCACGCGATACTTCGCCTGGTTGTCCGTGGGCTGCACCGCGAGGAGCGTCGCGAGCGCGCCCGGATCCACGGGCCGCCCGAGCCGCAGCAGCGCGAACATCGCCTCAAACCGCACGGTGTCCGACGGATCGCGCGCCAGTTTCTCCAGCGCGGCCAGCACCTCCGGCGTGACCGTCGCGCGGACCGCGCCCTTTTGCGCCCACGCCCCGAACGGCGTGCGGCCGGAGTTCCGGTCAAAATCCTGATTGTCCGCCGCGCTGTGCGTATCGTCGAAAAAATGCCGCCACCCGGAGTTGTGCGGACTGGCGAGAAACGCGAGCGCCGCGCGCACCTGCGCGGAGTCGTCGGCCAGCAGTTTGTCGAGCCGCGCAGCCACGGCGTCGAGCCCGAGGGCGCGGCACGCGGCGCGCCGCAGCCACGGGCTACGCGCGTCGAGCAAGGGATTCAGCAGCGCGCGATCCGCCCGGCCCATCCGCGCCAGCAGCGCCACGGCCATGACCTTGTGCGCGTCGGCGGCCGCGTCAGAAACGAGCGTCTTTTGCGCCCACTCGATCATCCCGGCGGGCGGTGCGCCGGAGCTGGCGTAGCGGTCGAGCTGGTAGCCATACACGTCGTCCGGCGAAAGGAGCGAGCCGGGCCGCGCAAACTCCGCGAGCAAGCCGGCGACGTGCGCCGGCTTTCCGATCCAGCCGGCGAGAATCACTTCCCGCACATCTTCCGCCTCGTCCCGCAGCAGCCGCGTCGCGAGTTCCCGCGCGGGTCCCGACCATTCCGGTATCGTGCCCAGCGCGCCCGCGACAGTCCGCCGGTCGAGCCCGCTCATCGTCTCGAGCGAGGAAAGCAGATACTTCAGCGCGTCCGCGTCGCCCGCCATGCCGAGCGACACCGCCGCCCCGAAACGCTGGCGCGGCGAGCCATCCTTGAAATAGCGGACGAGCGTCGCGCGCAATTCCGCGGGCGCGGCGCTTTTCTCCGCCGGGTCGGGCGAGCCGGAGTCGGCGTCGTCAGCGGAATCCTCGGAAGCATCTTCGCCCGCTGCCGGCTTGGACGCAGGCTTGGCGGGCTTGGGCAGTTTGACGTTTTTGAAAGCGTCGTAGAGCGCGTTCAGGGTGGGGTTCGGCGGAGCGTCCGCCCCTGGCACCGCGCTGGCGGAGCCGACGAGCGCGACCGGCGGGAGATGCAACTGATCCAGCACCGCGTCCTGCCGGGTCGCGTCGCCGGAGTTCAGCGCCTCCAGCAGCAGCGCGGTGTGCCGCCCGTGCGAAGCGAGGAGGCGCAGCGCGGTGGCGGCCACATCGCGGTTGGCATGCTTCGCGAAAGGGGCCGCGTAAATGATGTTCTTGCCGCCACGGTCGTCGCGTCCGCCGTCCAGCGTGTCGAGGCATTGCAGGATGATTTCCGGCGGGGCCTTTTGCAGTTGCTCCCACAGCGCGGGGTCCGGGCGCTGGCTCAGGCCGAGGAGCGTCTTGAGGATCACCGGCTTGAGCTCGTCGCGTTTGGCAAAGACCGGCGTGAGAATGCCCGCCGCGCCTTTCTCCGCGAGCTGCCCCACCGCGGCCACGGCGGTCCCGCGCACAAACAGGTCGTCGTCCTCCAGCCGCCGGACCACCTGATCGAGCAGCGGTTTCGCCTGCCGCCGCGCGATGGCCTCGATGGCCGCCGCCCGCACCCGCCAGCGCGGATCGGCCAGCCGCGCGGCCAGCGCCGTATTCAAATCGCCCAGCTTGCTCCCGCCGATGGCCTCGACTGCGGTGATCGCGAGATTTTCATCCGCGTGATCGAGATACCGCGCGATGGCCAGCGCGTGCTTTTCCTCGGAAGCCGCCTTGCCCAGCCCGCGCAGCATCGCGTGCAGCACGCTGCTGGTCTGCTCGGTCGCCGCGGTGGCGTTCTTCGGATCGCCGAGCCGTTCGACGATCAGCGGCACCGCGTGTTTTCCGCCGGCGGCAAAGGCCGCGTCCACCGCCGTCTCCCGCACCAGCGGATCGGACGACCGGAGAAAATCCGCGATGACCGGCAGCGCCGTCGCGCCACCACCACCGAGCGCGCCGAGCGCGGTGGCTTGTTCCTCGACGCGGCCCAGCGCGAGATCGCGCGCCAGCTTCGCCGCCTGGCGCGGGAGGGACTGATTCAAAACCACGCGATACTCGGCCGCCTTCAGCGCCGCCAGCGCGGAAGCTCCGGGATCCACGATCGCCTTCATAAACGCCTCCAGCGGCGCGATCGCCGCCAGCCCGTAACCGTCCAGCCGTTGCATCGCCCGCTCCGCCCGCTCGCGGTCGCCGGACATGATTTCCTGCGCGATGACGCGGAACGTCGCCGTCGTCAGCAGCGCGATCTTGCCGGCGTCCGCCGGACCCTTCTCCGCCCACGTCTCCCAGCGCGCGAGCGCCTCCGCGTTGGCTCCGCCTGCCGCCTCCTCCTGCCACGGATCAAAGCCGAACGTCTCGCCCGCCGCGTCCTCCAGCAGATCGAGCGCGCCGAGGCGCACGGCGAGGCGCGCGTGCCCGAGCAGCTCCACGAGCTTCGTCGCGGGAAAAGGTTTCACCGCCTTGATCAGCGCCCGCACCGCCGCCGTGTTTTCCGCGCGGCCCATCGTCTCGAGCAGCGGCACCCACTGCTCCTCCGGCACGCCGTTCGCGCGATACGTTTCGATTTCCTCCAGCGAGAGATTCGCCGCGCCCGGAGCCTGGATCGCGGCGAGCGCGGAGCACGCCAGCAGCCCGAGCAAAACCCCGGCGCAACGGCCCGCGAACCTCCGCAAAAGTTTTCCGGCAGCGACGCTCATGGACGGCTCAATGCAGCAGCGCGTAGGCGACGATGTTCACGTTCATCTCGAGCGAATTCCGAATCTCGTTGCCGCCGCAGCAGCAGCAGCCGGTCGCGTTGTGCGTGTCGTTCAGACCGTGCCGCGAGTAGATGCAGGCCAGCCGCCCGTTGATCTCGATCCCCTCCAGCGAGGCCGTGCCGGAGGATTTGGCGAGGTCGAGTTTCTCGATTTGAAACACCGTCTTGAAGACCGGATGCGTGAGCGGGATCTGCTTCATCTCGTGGCCGGTGAGCAGCGTTTTCATCTCGCGGTGAAAGGCCTCGTCCCACTCCTTGCTGCTGCATCCGGCGGAGGCCAGGAGAAAGCCGCCGCCCTTGAGATACTTCGCGAGGTTTTCGCGCTCCGGCTGGAGCAGGCGGAAGTCGCCTTCGCCCGTCATCACGATGAACGGAAAGTCGAACAGCTCCGCCGCGTCGAGCTTCACCGGTTTGAACCGGCGCTCGGTGACGATGGTGGTCTTTTGCTGGAGCGTGGTGAGAAAGGCGTCGGCGAAACACTTCGAGGTTTTGTTGCCCGCATAGATGACGTTCGCGCACTGCACGACACCCTGTTTTTCCGCCCGCGCGGCTGAGACGAGCGCGCTGAGCGCGATGGTGGTGAGGAAATGACGACGGTTCATGGTTTGGATGGGTTGGCTGCGGGTTCGGTCGAAAAAAAACGTTTCACCGCACCGCGATACGCCTCGGGCACGGCCTCGGCGGCGGTGCCTTCGCCGCCCGCGCGGCGGGTGGCCTGCGTCCCGACGGATGCACGCCCCACGTCGGCCCCCTGCCCCGGCGCGCCTTGGCCGGAGCCGGTGCCGGACGGCCCGCTGCCGCCGAGTTGCGGTCCGGCGTTGCGCTGGAAACGCGTGCGCGGCGGGCCATACATCGGCAGGCGCGGCAGGTTGCCCTTCATCGAAAAACCGTGCTCGCTCGACCCGCCCAAACCCTGCGCGCCCTCGCCGGTGCCGGCTCCCGGTTTTCCCTCGCCCTGCCCCTCACCACCGGAACGCGGGATCAGCCCCTGCATCATCTGCCGCAGCGTGGATGCGAGATCCTGCGGCCACGGGAACGATTCCTCGCTCTCGCCGCGGCACATCTTGCACATGCCGTTGTCCTTTTTCAGCAGCTCCTCCAGCCGGTTCAGCGCCTCCGTCGCCTGCTCGCCCGCCGCGCGGCTGTCGGCGGCGTCCGCGGATTTCGCCGCGCCGTCCATCAGCGGCGGCACCGCGCGCTCGGCGAGCATTTCGAGAAACTCCCGGCCTTGTTTTTTTACCGGCCCGAATTCTTCCGGCAGCGCCGTGAGCGCGGCGTCGAGCTGCTTTTCCAAATCGCGCAAACCCTCCGCGATTTCACGCTGACGCTTCGCCAGATCGCGCAGCGCGGAAGCCGCCGGCGTCTCGCCGCGGCGGATTTGTTCGCTGGTCCGGTTCAGGTCCTTCACGAGTTCGCGCTGCTCGCCGAGGAGCTTTTTGAAACGCCCGGCCTGCTCGATCACTTGCGCCGCCGCCGCCGTCCGTTCGCCCTGCTTCATCTCCGGCTCGACGCGCTTCTCGGATTCGCCAAGGCGCTTCTTCAATTCCGGGATCGCCTCCGTCATTTCCTGCGGCGTGCCTTTCGCGAGAGCGTCGAGCTCCTGGCCGTTTTCAAAGAGGCTCTCCGCCACCTCGCCCGCCGCTTTCGCAAGCGCGGCGTCGAGATCGAAAATCGGGAAATCCTTGGCGATCTGGCCAAACGTCTGCGCCGCCTTTTGATGCGCCTCATACGCTTTCTTGCGCGCCTCCTCCGCCTTCGCGGCGTCGCCGGATTTCGCCGCCGCCTCGAGTTCGTCGAGCGACTTGCGCGCCTTCTGCATCGCGTCGGCCAGCGCCGCGTAACGGTCGGCAAACTCCTGCAACGTGGTCTGCTGCCGCAGCATCTCGGCGTATTTTTCGCGCGCGATGATGTGGATGCGCGCCGGCTCGCTCACGCTCACGCCGAGCAGATTCGGGTTGGTGTCGCCAGCTTCCAGCGTGAGTTCGATGGTCTGGCCCGGCAGCACGCCATACGCCGCCAGGCTGATCTTCCCGTTCACTTCGTGGCGGCGGATTCCTAGCGGAAAAACCTCGCCCACCGCCCGCTCGCGATAGCCCACGAGCCGCCGCACCAGCGCCACGCGCGTGAGGCCGATGTCGTCGCTCGCCGCCGCGTCCAGCGGCAGTTCGGTGTCCGGCGTCGCGAGGATGTCGCCTGCCGGCTGCCGCAGCGCGACTTCCGGGCGCTCGTCGGGTAGAAGTTTCTGCTCCACCTGCAGCGGCTCCGACTGCGTCCCGGCCACGTCGCGGACGCTGAGAGAAAGCCGCGCCACCGACTTCGCCGTCCACGAAAACCGCACCGCGTGCGTGCCGTCGGGATCGCCGGAAACCTCCTGCCCGCCTGGCTGCGCGCCCGGCTGTGCGATGGTCAGCGCGCCCGTCGCCAGGGGCCGGTTGCTGGTCACGCGCGCCGTGATCCGGCTGCCCGCCAGGGCCAGCAACTCCTGCGTGCCCACCGCGAATTCGCGCTTCGGCAACCCGGTGTAAGCCGGCGGCTCGACGGTCAGCAGCACCTCCTGGATTTTCGGCTGCGTCCGCACCACGACCGTCCGCCACGCACTGCGCGCGCGCCCCACGCTGAAGGCGACTTCCACCGGCGCGGTGACCTTCTCCAGCTTGCGGGCGAAGCGCGCGGGCGTTTCCTGGAAAGCGGGCGCTTCCTCAGTCCGGCCGGTCGCCGGATCGCGAATCAGACACCGCACCGGCGCCTCGATTTTCGCGCCCGAGATCTCGGCGGTGACGACGATTTCACCGCCGTAGAGCACCTCCGCCGACCCCGGCCCGACGGCAAAGCGCAGCGGGCTATACGGCGGGATGTCGGCCTGCGGATCGAGCAGCCGCCGGGCGATGACCTGAAACGGTCCCGGCACCGCCAGCAGCAGCGCGGCGAAGATCGCCGCCAGCGCGAACACTTGTCCTGCCCGCCGACTGAGCGCGCGCAGCGGCAGCGAGCGGGCCAGCGGAAGTTTGCCGAGCCGCCCCGCCGCCGTCTCGACCGAGCGCTCGCGCAGCCAGCCCGCCAACGGGCTCTCGCTGGCGGCACCGGCCTTTAGCTCCAGCGCCGAGAGCACGTCGCGCCGCCCGCTCGCCAGCGCCGAGTCCGCCGCCATCGCCGCATCGCGCCGCATGAAAGTGATCGCATCCCACAACGCCCACACCGCCCCGAAAATCGCCGCCGCCCCAAATGCCGCGAAGGCATTTCTCCGCGCCGCATCGCTCAGCCCCGCGTAAAAGTCGAACACCCCCAGCGCGAGCAACACCCCGCCCGCCACGAGCAGCGCGCGGAAAATTCCGGTGACCAGCAAGCCGAGACGCCAGCGAAGAAGAAAACTGCGGAGGGCGGAGCGGAAGTTCATGGGAGCAGGTTCACGACGTGATGCCGCCGGATGGCGGTGCGACAAAGGAAAGCACGAAGGATCGGTCTTGGGTAGGGTGGGCGTCCCGCCCGCCGTGCTCCGCATCCTGCGGAACACGATCGAACGGACTTGGGCGCAGCCACGTCGAGCGACGTTCGCCGGGTGCCGCGCAGGATGCGCAACACGGCGGGCGGGACACCCACCCTACCCCCGCACGCACCGCGTAGTCGTGATCGGATGTCATCATAGCAGCCCCTCCCGCCGGCGAAGCCACCACTCCGCGCCAAACGCCAGCGTGATCAGCACGGCCACCCACCACTTCGGCCACAGTGCCTCCCACTGCGGTTTTCCCGGCACGATGGCGACCTCGCGCTGCCAGAGCTGCGTGGCGAGTTTCGCCAAATCCTCCAGCGCCCAGACCTGCCCGCCCGATTCGCGCGCGAGCGTCGCGAGGCTCTCGGCGTCGGGGCGCAAATCGTCGGCCTCGCCGGGCGGCACCGTGACCGTGAGCGTCGCCTCGCCTTCGAGTTTGTCGGGCCGCGCCGGATCGGCGACGCGGATTTCGTAACGACCGGCCTCGCCCGGCGTGATCATCGCCGCCCACTCGCGTCCGCCATCGGCCGCGGGGAGCGCCGTCGTCGCCGCCTCGCCGGCGGGCTCGCCGTTGCGCGTGATTTTCAAAACCGGGTGCGGCTCCGGCGAAGCAGGCCCGCGCCACGCGACGACGGCGCGCACGGCCTGGCCGGGTTCCGCCGCGGTCTCGCGCAGCCGCACGGCGTAATCCTGGCCGGGGCGGAATTCCGAATACGTGGCGCACCACTGCATGAGCTGCACCCAGAACTGCTGATACACCGCGCCCTGCGCGCGCACTTCAGGGCGGAAATCCCAGCGCCACAATCCGTCCGCATTCACCGCGGCCACCATGCCGCGTCCGTAGCGGCGCACCACGAGCAGCGGCACGCGCGCCTGCCGTCCCTCGACCGCGCCCTCGGCGAGCACGCGCGCAAAAGGCCGCAGCCGCGCGACCGCGTTCACGTCATCGAGCGGCGGCAGCGTCGGCCACACGCGGTCGTCCGCGGCCGGCAGCGCGCCGCCAAACAGGCCCGCGCCGGCATCGGCCAGCGGCGTGAATTTTACCACGCTGGAAAATGGCTCGCCCCACTCGACGGGCTCGAGCGCCTCCAGCGGCGCGAACCTTCCCGCATAGGGTTTGCCGCGCGCGAAGAGCACCGCCCCGCCTTGATCGCGGACGAAACCCTGCAACGCCGCCGCCCGCGCCGCGTCGAGAAAACCGTCCGCACCTTTGCCGAAGACGATGAGATCGTACCGCGCGAGTTCCTCCGCCGTTTTTGGAAAGACGCTGTCCGGCGATTGCAGCGGCTCCGCCCCGGTGGACTCGACGCGGAAGTAACGCTCCGCGTTCAGCCGATGCACGGTGAGGATGTCCACCGCGCCCTGCTGGCGGAGAAGCTGCGCGAGAAATTTGCTGTCCCAATACGGCGCGCCTTCGAGCAGCAGCACGCGCGTCTTCGAGCCGAGCACGTTCACGCGTACGGTGTCCGCATTGTTGGCCGGCAGATGTTCGCCGGGCCACGGCGCGGTGCGCAGCGTGTAGTCGCCGCCCTTTTCCGGCGCGGCGGGCAAGGCAAACAACACCGCCACGCGCTGCCCCTCGGCCAGCGTCGCGTCCTGCCGCGCAATCTCCTGCCCGTCCGGCCCGACGAGCACCACAGTCGGTTTGATCGCACCGAGCCCGCGATTTTCCAGCAGCGCGGAAAATTTCACCGGCTGGCCTTTGAACGCCGTGATCTGCCGCGGCAACGCCGTGAGCACGAGATCGCGCGTGCCCCACTCGCCGGTCAGCGGCACGGCGTGAATCGGCACGCCGCGCCCGCGCGCCCGCAGCGCGATTTCGTCGAGTTTCGCCCGCGCCGTGGCGCGACCATCCGAGAGCACGATCAAGCCCGCGAGCGGCACGGCGCGCTGATCGAGCGCGGCATTGATCGCGCGCCCGAGATCCGTGGCGGGGCCGTCGGGCGGGAGTTGCGCGGCGTCGGGCGTCTCGTCCTCGAGTTGCGCGGAAAAAGTGCGGACGCGCACCGCGCCCTGGTCGCCGGAAGCCTTGCGCAGTTGCTCCGCGGCTTGCACGGCAAGCGGCCAGCGCGCGGATTTTCCCGAGTGCTCCGCGCGCATCGAGGCACTGCGGTCGAGCAGCACGAGCCAGTCGCGTTTCGTGTCCCGCTTTTCCTCCAGCCAGCGTCCCGGATTCAGCCAGAGCACCGCAAGCAGCAGCAGCGCGAGCCAGCGCAACGCCACCAGCGCCGCGCGCACTCCACCCCGCGCCCCATCCGCGCCGCGCCAGCCCAACCAGCCGGCCACAAGCAAAAACCCCAGCGCCAGCGCGAGCGCCTCCGGCAGGCGGAGCGCGGGATTCCAGATGATCGCGAGCGGGTTCATGCCGAGGGCTCCTTGTAAACAGCCCCAACTCTCGCCGCGCGACGCCTCAAGCCTCTCATCCCGACCGATTCAACGAACCGCCGTTCATTCCCAGCGAGCCGCCGCTCAATCCCAACGAGCCGCCGTTCAATCCCAACGAACCGCCGTTCAATCCCAACGAGCCGCCGTTCAATCCCAACGAGCCGCCGTTCATTCCCAACGAACCGCCGTTCAATCCCAACGAACCGCCGTTCAATCCCAACGAGCCGCCGTTCAATCCCAACGAG
>Ga0163144_10006947_pt1 | contig 24902 bp, 21 predicted proteins | sample OliLak19BULKMAT1_FD_123175 | JGI IMG/M metagenome (GOLD analysis project Ga0163144, IMG submission 123175) | Freshwater microbial mat bacterial communities from Lake Vanda, McMurdo Dry Valleys, Antarctica - Oligotrophic Lake LV.19.BULKMAT1 | ecosystem: Environmental > Aquatic > Freshwater >... | reverse complement strand
CTGTTAGCATTTCTGCCGCTAAACGGATCGGCAGTGTTGTTACTCAGGAAAATGCAGAACTATGGATCTCTCAAGCCGCAACTCTGAAGCAAAAAGATCTAGAGAGAGTTGTCGCCACTGCTAATCCCAAAGAAGCCGTGAAGGAACGGGTAAAGCCAGTTGCTGAGAACCGCTCTATGCTCGTGGTTGGAATCAGCCAGGAACTCGAGAAAAAAATAGAGCGGGTGAAAGAGCTAGTGGCTCAGAGCACTGCTAAGCCATGCAACTTGGAACAGGCCCTGGAGCAAATGGCCGCTCTGTTCTTAGAGAGAAAAGATCCCGTGCAGCGGGCAGAGCGCGTTACACAGAAAAAATCAGCTGCGGCAATCAAACCCAAATCAACATGTCTGAGTAAAGTTGCCGGCCCTCTCGAAAAGCCTGCACCCGCTGTAGCCAGACAAACAGTAGCCAAACAAACATTGGCCAGACAAACCCGCTCCCCCATCCCCACATCAATACGTCATCAGGTCATGCTGCGCGATCGCGGAGAATGCCAGGGGAAAACCCCGCAAGGCAATCGCTGCGGATGCCGGCAATGGACCGACATACACCACATCCAGCCCGTCTCGCGGGGCGGTTCCAACAGTCCAGACAATCTACTCACACTCTGCCGCCGCCACCATCGCGGGGTTCACGGGCAGTGATAGGCAATGAGATTGCTTCGCTTTCCTCGCAACGACTTTGTTTACAGGGCGGCTGGCGTTCCCTATGTTAGACGCCAAAATGAAACGCCGTACCAAAATCCTCGCAACTATTGGCCCTGCTGTTAAATCCCGTGAAATGCTGTTGAAGCTGGCTCAGGAGGGCATGGACGTTGCCCGGCTGAATTTCTCTCACGGTGAGCACGCGGATTTCGCCCGCACCATTGCGGACTTGCGAAGCATCAGCGAGGAGCTGGGTCGCCCACTAGGCATCCTGGCCGATATTCAAGGACCCAAAATCCGGGTCGCCGATCTCGAAGGCAAACAAGTCCAATTGATCGAAGGCAAAGAGTTTTACTTCTGCTCGGATCCCGATTTCGTTGGCGGCGTGCGCGACGGCAAGACCTACGTTTCTGTGGGCTACAAAGAATTTGTGAAGGACGTTGGTCCTGGCATCCGTGTGTTGCTGGACGATGGCTTAATGGAAGTGCGCGTGCTCGCGCGCGAAGGCAATATGCTTCGCTGCGAAGTGATCTCGGGCGGCCTTTTAAAAGAAAACAAGGGAATCAACGTTCCCGACGTGCCGTTTTCTACCAGCGCGATTACCGAAAAAGATTACGCCGATATCTTGTTTTGCGTCGAGCAGCGCGTGGACTTCATCGCACTGTCGTTTGTCCGTATGGCCCAAGAAGTTCGCCATCTCAAACAATTTGTTGAATCGCGCGGAACGAAGATCGACATCATTTCCAAAATTGAAAAGCTCGATGCGCTCACTCACTTGGATTCCATCATTGAGGCTTCCGACGGTATTTTGGTGGCGCGTGGCGACTTGGCAGTGGAAGTGGGCAACGAACGCGTGCCCGTGCTGCAAAAGAAAATCGTCCGGGAATGTAACTTGCGCGGCAAGCCCGTGATTATTGCGACTCAGATGTTGATGTCGATGGTTGAGAATCCCCGGCCTTCGCGCGCAGAAGCGAGCGACGTCGCCAACGGTATCGTCGAAGGCGCCGATGCTTTGATGCTCTCGAACGAGACCGCAGTAGGTAAATACCCACTCGAATCCGTCCGCATGATGAACCGCATCATTGAGGAGATGGAGGAAGTCCCAACTCCGCAGCCCATTCTTTTTAACGAGTGGAAACTCAACGAAGCCGGCCAAAAGCAAGTGGGTTTGCTCCAGAGTGCCGTGCGCTTGTCGTCGATATTGCACGCAAAATTGATTGCGGTCTTAACCCAGTCTGGGAATTCGCCCATCCTCGTTTCCAAGTGTCGCCCACAAGCGCCGGTCTATGCACTGACCGGTGATCCAGAGGTCTATCAAAAGCTCTCGCTCAAATGGGGCGTACGTGCGTTATTGATGCAAGACATGGAAGCTCTGGCCGGACAGACCACGATTTTTGAAGCGGTGGGCCAACGCCTCACGGCTTTGAATCTTTGCTCAAGCGGAGATACAATAATAATGACAGCTGGCCTTCCACGTCTGGCCCGCGGTTCCACCAACACAATTAAAGTCCACCAGATTTAGTGCCGCTTCGAAAGCGCACTAGCTCCTTATCCAAAGTCCTACAATCTATGCGCCTGGTCTCTCTACTCCGTTATACCCTTGTGGCTTCTATCGTCGCCCTTTTGGCCGTCGGCGTTTTTTCAAAGCGAGGCTGGATCGACTGGCAACGCATGGTGCGCCAAGATGAACAACTGCAACAACGGTTTGAAAAAACAAAGCTTGAGAAAGCCCATTGGGAAACCCGGCTTCAAGGGCTAAAATCAAACCGTCGCGCACAAGAACGCACTGTGCGCCAGTATCTTGGTTTCGTTAAAAAAGACGAAATCGTGATCGAGTTCTAAACACCTCCAGAGGGCTACAACTGTGGAATCTTTCAAAGTCATCGCTCCAACACGTGTGGATTTAGCGGGCGGTACTCTCGATTTGTGGCCGCTCTACTGCCTGACCGAAGGTGCCAGCACCATTAATTTGGCGATAGGGATTTTCGTTGAGATTAAAGTACAGTGGCAGCCCGCTAAAGATATCCAGATTTTTCTTGAGCATCCCCAATCCGGCAAAGTGAAAATCACTTCCAAGATGCAGATGGAAGATTATTCGAACATGGCAGCAGCGGTGAAGTTCCCCGCTTATATCGTCGGTAAATACCTCGCGAGCAAGCAGAGTTTTTCTAAGGGCCTACACGCAACTATTTCGTGGCAAACCCAAGCCCCTGTCGGCAGCGGCCTCGGTGGCTCAAGCACTCTCGCCGTCGCTTTGGCGCGCGCGATGTCGCACCTATTTTCCGATTACACCGAGCAAGGTTGGCAGTGGCGCCTCATGGCATGGGTCCGAGATGCCGAAGCGGCTTTTTTGAAAGTGCCGACGGGTACGCAAGATTATTTGGCTTCGTTGTTTGGCGGATTTAATCGCTTTGATTCGGTTTTCGGCGAAATGCGCCGCACGCCTTACGCCGCTCAGACCACTCAGGAATTAGCCAAGCGCCTGGTTGTAATTTTCTCGGGCGAGCAGCACCACAGTGGCAAAAGCAATTGGGAAGTTTACCAGTCGGCTATTTCAGCGGATCCCAAAGTCGTTGGTGGTTTGCGCGACATCGCCGGTATCACTTCCCACATGGACTCTGAACTTCGCTCTGCCCATCTTAGCTGGTCCAACATCGGCAAATTAATGAAGCAAGAATGGCAAGTCCGCCGCGCAGTCTTCCGGGTACAAACCCCACGGCTCGATGAGATTTTGTCGTTCTTGGATAAACAAAAAGTTCTCGGTGCAAAAGTCTGTGGCGCAGCAGCTGGTGGCAGCTTAATTGCCCTGGTCGCCCCCGAAAAACGAGACGAACTCATCCAGAGTTGCCAAACCCAAGGTCTCAAAGTCCTCCCGTCCAAACCCTGCTTAACGGGAGTGGAAGTGCATCGTTAAATACTTCCCACTCGTCGTTAAAATAACGCATTTGGCTATTTGGTGATTCTTTTGGCTTCGTTTTCGACGGAGCTAGGCTCAAAATCCTTTACCATCAAGGGCTTCGACGATAGTGTGCTCATCGCCTGTGTTTTTGAGGAGGGTGGGAACCTATGCGTTTGTGGAAATTGCTTGTCGTCGTTCCGGCGTTTTTTGCGTCGGGAATTTCCTTTGCAGCCGATTCTCTTTGGATCACTCCAAAAATTCAATTAAGGGCCGAAGTCAGTAAAGCCACTGAGTGGGATCTGACCCCCTACTTAAAGGACAAATCCGGCAAAATCGCCGAATTCGAATCCAAGAATCTCCCCACCGGCTTCACCATCGATATTCGCAAAAAAGGCGCTAACACTTCTGCCTTTTTGAAAACTCCTGCAATTACCAAGGAGCAAAAGCTCACTCCTTTTCACGTCACGGCCTATAACACTGCCAAAGCTCCATCTGTGAGCGAATTCATCGTCACGGTAGTGGCGAAAGAAGCCGCGAAGCCTGTCGCGCAAGGAGGTACTTATCCTCGCTTGCCGCGTCCGATCAATTTACCAGCCGCTCGTGCGGGACAACCGTATTCTGCGTCCATCGCGAATCTCGTTGTGGATACAGATCCAGGCGATACGTTTACTTTTAAATGGCTCAGTGGCTCTGAGTGGTTAAAAGTTTCCCCGACTGGCGCTGTTACATCGACAGCCGTTCCGCTCAATGTCGTCGGTACCGAAGCGATTCGAGTGGAAGTCACTGATTCGTTTGGTCTGAAAGACAACACCCTCGCTTTTATCGAAGTCACCGCTGCGAACGAAGCGCCTCGCTGGGAGTTTAATGGCCAAGAGGTCAATGAGATCTCTCTTGGTGATGTAGAGCAGGGGCGGGCGATGAATTTCGACCTCTCGCTTTACGCCAATGATCCCGATGGCGATTTAATTATTTTCACTGTTGCGCAAAAAGCTCGGGCACCTTGGTTCTCGGTTAGGGCCGAGGGCGTTGCCAACGGTAAGCCAACCGCAGCTGATTCGACGATTGGCCAGGCGTTTAGCGTGGTGTTGTACGCAGATGACGGCACCGACAAAACTCCCGTTGTTGCTCGCGGCAAAATCGTCGCTCCAAATAACGATCCGGTCATTTCGTCCGATCCTATTAAGATTGTCCTCAACGAGCGCGAGACTTGGGATAAATCGCTGGTCACCGAAAAACTCGTCACCGACAAAGACGGCGATAAGCTCACCTTTACTCTTGAGAAGCCAGCTCCCGCATCGGACTTCACCTGGATCAACATGAAGCCAGACGGCAATTTGAAAGTCGTCGCCCTTCACGAACACGCCAACAAAACTTTCAATTTTAAATTCACCGTTACCGACAACAAGATTCCTGCGCCGCTCGAGGGCAATATCCAGGTCGTGGTGCTCCGCAATCCATTGCCGCCCCAGTGGGTAAAACCGCGTCCCTTTGAGTTTACGATTACGGCCGGGCAGCAGTTCTCCGAAGGGCTAGCTGGCTACGCCAAGGATTTTGAAGGCCTCGATATTACCTACGAACTCAAGAACTCCACTGCGAAGTGGCTGAACGTTGAGAACGTCGGTGAAGGTAATACCGCTGATCCAAAACCGCGCTTGTTTGGTCGCCCACTCGAAGCAAACGTCGGCGATTTTACGGCGACTCTCGTTGCGAAGAATGATCACGCGAGTTCGCCAGATGCAAAAATTATTCTGCACGTGCTCTCGGGCAACAGTGCACCAAAGTGGACGTTGGGCGCGGACGGCAAAGTGACTTTGGCCTCTGCCACCGTCGATACTTTTTATAACGGCACGGTTACCAACAAAGTTACCGACAGCGATCCAGCAGATAAGGGCAAGCTGAAGTTCCGTTTCAACCATATTGATTCGAATAAGAACGGCACGCTCGACGCGACAGAGACCTGGGTCTTTGTCTCGCCCCAAGGCGCTGTGTTTGGCGATCCCGAGCCAGGACAAACTTCTCCAGTAGAAGTGGAAGTCACCGTTGTCGACACCAAAGGCGCGTCCGCAACAGCTACGGTTGTAGTTCCCTTTAAAGGGGCAAACACCCCACCAGCTTGGGTAACAGGCGTGGATGGTTTGGTGGATTTAGGAAGTATCGCTGCCGGTTCCAGCAAAACGATCGATCTCAGTCTGCCTAAGTACGTCACCGATCCAGATGATGCTCCTTCCAATTTACGTTTCAAAAAGCTCACGGCTCGCCCATCTTGGGCCAACCTGACGGGCGGAGAAACCAGCTCGCAATTATTGCTGAATCCTCCCGCGGGAACTGTGGCGCAGGAATACGTTGCTGCTTTCTCGGTAACCGATCAGCAGGGCGACCCAGTGGAAGTGGGATTGAAGATTACTGTCACCACTGGTGGCGGCGGAACAAACCGCGCGCCGGTCGTGCAAAACCCAATCGTGCTATCGGGCCGCGCGGCAACTGTGCTCGATATCAATCTGAATCAAGAGCCCTACGCCAAGGATGAAGACGGCGATGCAATGCAATTTAGTTGGGCAAGTCCCGACCAAATTCCAACGTGGTTAAGGTTGATTGATGGTCACCTGGTGACGACATCGGCCAGCGTGGAAGGAACCGTTCAATTTGATATCAATGTTACCGATGGTAAAGCAGTCACTCCTTCCAAAGTGCGCCTGACTTTAACGGCGGGTGGAACCAGTCGTCCGCCAATTTGGATTTACGAACCACTGCCAGGTCCGTTGGCCGAAGATCAAGAAGCTTTCAAAATCAAAGCGGGTGAATCAGTCACCATCAACGTGTTGGGTGATGCAACTCGTCCAAAGCAAGTTGAGAGCCTCTCTGGCGCGCGTCTGTATTTTGGCAAGTCCACTGAGTGCAACGTGGCTTGGATCACATTGAGTACAGAAGGTATTCTGCGCATTTCGCCTCTGGCCAGCCTCTCCGGACGCTTTACGTGCGATGTAATCGCGAGCGACAACCCGGCCTTTAATCCAAACCCTGCGGCGTTTGATCGCCAGCACGATGCTCGTGGCAAAATCATGATTGATGTCACTGAGACCGTCGTAAATTCTCAGGTCTACTCGACAAAATTAAGCGAACGTCCTTCGACGGGCACGACGCCAGCCGAGATTCTTTTTGTCGTCGATAACCACACCCGGCGGACTGAGATGGTCGATAGCAACGGATTCATAAGCTACATGGATCGTTCGATTCGGCACGAGTACTACTTTAATTTAAAAGCTCGTTTCTCCGATGTGATTAAAAATTTGGATAGCTGGGGTGTGGACTACCGCATCGGTGTCATCTCGGCGCGCGATTTCAATGGTAAGTTGCTCTACACGCCTGGCACTCCCCCGATCATGCGCAAAGACAAGATGACCACGGACCAAATGTATTTTGAGTTTCACCGTCGTCTGGATTTGGCTAAAACCAATTGCAACGATGTCTCTGGGTTTTTAGCTGCCACTAAATTCTTTGATAATGTTGCAAAGACTTATCCGACGGTTGTTGAGAATGATTTTTTGCAGCCCAATGTGCCGTTGTTCGTCTACTTTTTCGCCCAAGAGAAGGAACAGTATAAGACTATTTTCTCCAATCATTACACCGGGGCCATGCCGGAGGTGAAGGATTTGCCGGAGATTTTCTACGGACGGTCCGCTACTAAATGGAAAAAGCCGGTTTTGGTGTACGCCGAGGATCATTCCACGGCACCAAGCGACTCGAAGACCACTTACAACGAGTCCTTCTACAATCCGATTATTGCCTACAACCATGGTCAGTACCTATCGCCATCCAATGGCACTACCGACGAAAGTTGGATGTTGAAGTTCACTGAGGAAGTAACTTGGCAAAGTCGTCGGTTTAGAAAGCGCTCCGTTGATTTCACGGACGCGACCTACACTGTCAGTCGGATTCGGGTCTTCATTGAGTACGCGAACAATAAGTCGATTGAGCTGACGGGCAATACGGGGCAAGCAGACGACCAATGGTCGTTTGTGAAAGACACTGTGAAGAAAACCGCGACGCTGCGGATCCACTGGTGGAACATCCGGGTGCCGTACAGCCCTGACACCGACAAACTCGTTATTCGTTACTAAGGGCCACTCTGCTAGCGCGCTTTTTTCGGAAACCAAGGGAAGAAAGAGCTCGTGCTCTTTTGGTACTCTAGGTATTCCTCGCCACGGCTGGCCTTTGCATTGGCTTCATTGGCCGGCACGCCGGTCCAACGCAATAAAGTAATCAACATGATGGCCGGAGCAAGGAAAGCTAAACCCGAGCGTGGTGCCGATACCGCCATCAACGCAAATGAAACCCATACGAGCCATTCAAAAAAGTAATTGGGATGGCGGGAATATTTCCACAACCCAGTTTGCAGCGTCTTGCCGCGATTTGAAGCTACGCTCTTAAAGCGACGGAGTTGCTCGTCGGCAACTGCTTCTCCGGCCAGCGCCGCCACGCACAGCACAATGCCGATGATTTCGGTCCAGTGCATGCTTTGACTTGGGTGCATGATGTAGATCCAAAACGGAATCGCGAGCAGAATAGCGGCAAGTCCTTGGAGCTGGTACAGCACAAAGAAATTACGATTGGCTTTTGTGCCCCACTTGGTTTTCAAAGCGCCGTAACGTGGATCTTCCTGAGGGAAGGTTTTCTTTAAGCGGAAAAATAAGAAAACCGAAAGGCGTGCGGCCCAGAGTACGACCAGCGAGCAGAGGATGATTTTCCGAAAAGCATATCCGGGTACAAAAACCGCATATCCAATTGCGAGCAGTGCGACGAGAAACGTCCAGATGACATCGATGCCGCTGAAGTAATTTTTCCAGGCCGAGATGGACCAACCGATTGCTAAGACTTGCGGCACAAACGCGAGTGCCATGACCGCCGCCATGATAATTACATCAACCATTCCCAGACCCCTTCGTACTTAAGCTCTTTAAGAATTTGTGCGGAGCTGTTCGTTCAGCTCCACGTAAACAGCCTGCATAATATCGCGAATGCCTTCTGCCATTTGCTCCGGCGTTCCTTCCGGAAGAATCGGCGGGAGGACTCTTAAGATCACTCGCCCACCCAACTTGCCGTTTTTAAAACGCGCGACCTCATGAAGCGAGGAGCATACCACGGGTATCATTGGCACCGCAGCCGCTTTTGCCAGGTGAAAGGGCCCGCGTTTAAACGGCAGTAAACTGCTGCTGTCACGATTGCGAGTGCCTTCGGGCAACACTGCCACCGAGCGGTTCTCATCGGCAATCTTGCGTGCCGCTTCGCCCAATTGGGCAAACGCGGTCTCGCGCTTTTGACGATCGATGAGAATATTTCCAGTGCGTTTAAGAACCCAACCGATAAACGGCATCGAGCCCAATTCCTTTTTGGCAATCCACACCAGATTGTCAGGGCAGTACTGGCCAAAGATGGGAACATCAAATCCACTTTGATGGTTGCTCACGAAGATGCAGGGATTGGCCGCTTTGAGTCCGGCCTGGTTTTGCATTTCGACTTTGATGCCGCAAATCCACAGGATTGGATGCGACATGATTCTCACTGCCCGCGGCAGAAAGTCTCGGCGGTGCCCGAAAATAAAGAAGCCAATAGAAAGCCCAATTCCCCAAACAAAAACCCAAATCCAAGTCAGCGCAAGACAGATGCCGATTCGGAGGTACTGTAGTGCCTTCAATGAACCCCCCCCACACAGTGTTAAAGCACGATATTGGTACTTAAGAAGCGCGAGGCGTCTTTGTCCAGCACTGAACGGAAAATCGCTTTGCCGCTTTCATCTTGGTTCGCAGCCACCATTGACCGAATACTAAAACAACGAAGAGCGTCAGAAACACTCAGCGTGCCTTCGGCCGATGCTTTTCTACCGGTGAAGGGGAAGACGTCGGGTCCGCGCTGGCACTGGCTATTGATATTGGTGCGGCAAACCAGGTTCGATAGCAGGTCGATAAATTGACCGACTTCGCTGGGGTCTTGGCCAAACACACTCGCTTGCATTCCAAACGGGGAATCCACCAAGTACTGCTCCAATTGATCTTTGGAGTCATAGGTCACGATAGGAACCACGGGACCAAACTGTTCTTCCTTAGTGATTGCCACCGCGAGAGGCACATCGCTTAAGACGGTGGGGAATAGCAAGTTGGCGACGTTCTGAGCACCTCGGCTCGGATTAGCGAGGCGAGCGCCTGCGCTCACTGCGGCGTCAGTCAGCGCTTGCAACGAGCGAACTTTTTCTATCGTTGGTAAAGGCGTGATGGAAACCCCATCATGCCAAGGCAAACCGCATTTGAGCGCGTCGGCTTCGGCAGTAAATCGATCTAAGAATTCTTTCTGGAGGCTGCGATGCACGAAGAGGATTTTCAAAGCCGTACAACGTTGGCCGTTAAAACTAAGTGAGCCTTTGAGACATTCGCGCACGGCGATTCCCAAATCCGCATCCGGCAAAATAATCCCCGGGTTTTTTGCGTCGAGTCCCAGCACGCCGCGAAAGCTATTGGGGCGAGGGTGGCTTTGTTTGATCTTATTGGCTGTCTGACTTGAGCCAATCAAAGCCAAGACATCAATCTTTCCGGCCTGAACACTTGGTCCGATGATCCCGCGGCCTAGTCCGTTGACGATATTGATCACGCCAGCTGGAAAACTCTCTTTGAAAGCTGGCAGCAGGTAATCCCAGAAAAGCTGCCCGTGCCGTGGGATTTTCACCACCACCGTATTTCCCATTAAAAGGGCGGGCATCAGCGTCGTAAACGTTTCGTTGAGAGGGTAATTAAACGGACCAATACAAAGCGTCACTCCCAGTGGGGCGCGGCGGATTTGGGTCATGATGCCGCCCGCAAAGTGGATGCGGCTGCTATCTCGATCAAGCTGCTTGGCTGCCTCAATCGTGTCATCGAGGTATTTCACCGTTCGGTCGAATTCGGCTTCAGCGTCTTTTTTAGGTTTTGCAATTTCCCACATTAAAAGCCGCACAACAGCGTCTCGCTGTGGGATCATAAGATTGCGGAAGGTGGAGAGAGCCGAAATTCTGTGCTCCATGCGGGCGGTCGGCCACTCGCCGAGACCTTTAGCCCAAGCCGCCACTGCCGCATCCACTGCACTAGCAAAATCAGATTCGGATAAATTAGGCGTTTCACCCAATTTGGGAAAGTAGAGTTCGCCTGTGTCATCTACCACCGGGCAGACGGAGTGCACGGGCTTGTAGGCAAACCCATGGCTGAGAATTTTACCGGCGATTAGGACCCGACCCTGAACGCTTTCAGCGCGTAGGTTTTGGGGCACGTCTTTCCAAGTTCCGAATAGTTTTGCTGGTGTCATGCGGACGTTTTCAACCCAGCAGGACGGGGCGTCAACGGATTAAACCAGTCAGATAACGTTCATTTTTAAGTCAGCCCAGGCCGATGATCGAAGGGTGAGGATCGCTTTGAAGAATGTACTATTTTTTGCCATTTGCGGCCTTGCTGCGACGTCCCATGCGTTGCAGATCGAAGGCGTGGTCACTGAGGTGATGGATGGCCGAACGTTTGTACTGAAAGATAATTCCAAAGCGACACACGGCATTATCTTGATGGGAGTGGAGACTCCGGAAAAAGGGCAGCCGAAACACGTTGAAGCCGTGCGCGAGATGAAAAAAATCCTGCGCAACCGCAAAGTCCTCGTCGATTGGTATCGACTGGAATCGCGGTGTTCTACTAAACCCGCCAAGGATTGCTCCAAGATGGCCAAGGTACTGCGTAGTCCCGATGGATTGGACCCAGCTCTTCATCTATTGCAACTCGGACTCGCGTGGCATGCTGTCTCCAAAATAATGGAGCAATCGACGACAGATCGCCGCCTTTACTCCGAGGCAGAACAAATTAGCCAGTTTAAGCGGCTAGGAGTTTGGACCCAGCTCAAGCCCGAGCCGCCTTGGGAATTCCGCAAGCACGGCAAGAAATCCCCCGAAATTGCCGCATCGCCCAAGAAATCCAACGCCGCCAAATCCCCCAAGTCGTTGCGAGCGAAGCGAAGCAAGCCTGTAGCGCCGCGTTGAGGTTTTCTTTCACAATCTACCGATAAGAGAGAGCCATATTTTATTTTGCGGAGACCTGTATACGTGTCTGCTGACGATGATTTTTTAATAGAGCTTCAAAAGGAATTCTTGGACGAGCTCACGTTTCTTCTCGAGCAATGTGAAGAATCGTACATGAAGATTGAGCAGCCGGAAGCTCGCGCGGAAGAACTAGCCAAGATCTTCCGCCTCGCGCACTCGATGAAGGGTGCCGGTGCGGCCGTCGGTTTTACCGACCTGGCCGCGTTCGCGCACGTCGTGGAAGACTTGCTTTCGCTTTTGCGCGGCAACCCAAATCTCGTCGATACTTCCGTGATTTCCGTTCTCCTTAGAACAGCAGATGCTTTCAAAACTCGTATCGCTAGTTTGAAAGCCAAAGACGGTAAGCCTTGGGAAGTCGATGCGTTTAAACAAGAAATCATTCAGTTCACTTCTGGGTTACAGCAACGCAAAGCGCTCGCAGAATCTCTCGCCACAGGCGAGGAAGAGGCTGCAGCGCCCACTGCTCCCGCACCTTTACAGGATGTCAGTCGGAATTTTGATAGCGTTGCCATTCCACCAGTTAAAGTCGAACAGACGACCATCAAAGTGGATAGCCAGCGTGTGGAAACTATTCTCAACGCAGTCGGCGAATTAGTCGTGATCAAGAGTCAATTAATCAACGAAGCCAAAGAAATGCCCAACCATGTGCGATTGCACTCAGTCGTGGGATTGCTCGACAAAACCATTCGTGATTTGCAAGATCGCACTTTGGGAATGCGTTTAACACCACTGAAAAGTTTGTTCTTAAAAATGCAGCGAGCGGCGAGAGATCTCTCGGTGCGACTAAATAAGCCTATCGATTTTTTGATGGAAGGCGACGACATCGAGATTGATAGAAATTTAGTCGAGCAATTGGCCGATCCGCTTTTGCACATGATTCGAAATAGCGTCGATCACGGCATTGAATCTCCAGAGCAGCGCAAAAAAGTTGGCAAGCCTGATAAGGGCACTGTCCTCTTAGGCGCGCAGCAATTGGGCGGCCGTGTGCTCATTCGTATCGAAGACGATGGCGCGGGAATCAAAAAAGACCGCGTCGTTCAAAAAGCAATTGAGCAGGGATTGCTCCCTGCCGGTTCTGCAGCCGAAAAAATGCAGGACTCTCAGGTCTATGATCTGCTCTTTGCCGCCGGGTTTTCTACCGCCGATAAAGTGACCGATATTTCTGGACGTGGCGTTGGTATGAACGTCGTGAAGAGCAACATCGAAAAGCTTAAAGGCAAGATCGAAATGGACTCCGAAGTCGGAGTGGGCACTTGCATTAAGATATCGGTGCCTCTGACCACTGCAATTAGTGACGGCATGCTCGTGGATGTCGACGGGCAGACTTACATTATTCCGATTGAAGGTATTCGCGAGCTTGTGGATTTGCGTGAATCCGGCGTGGTGCAGATGCAGGCCGGTCACCAAGTCTTGCACGTTCGCGGCAAATATTTTCCGATCCTCTGTTTGAGTGAGCACTTAGATAGCAGCTATACGGCGCTCATTCGAGGCGACAATCCGACCCCCAAGCAGAAGTCCCATATCGTCGTCATTTACGAGCATGAAAATGGGCTTGTGGCTTTAGAAGTCGATAAAGTATTGGGTCAGACTCAAGTAGTGCTAAAAAGTTTGGGAACATACTTCCACCAAAGCGAAGCCATTTCTGGCGCTGCCATCTTGGGTAACGGTAAAGTAGCATTGCTTCTAGATATCCACGGCATGGTTCGAGCTGAAGCTGAGAAAACTGAAAGAGCGCAGGCGGCCTAGAATTAGTCGAGGAGTTGTAGGGCGGCTTGGCTGATATCGCGCAGATCGCACGTCGATCGAATCTTCAAAGTGTCCACTGGCTTAGTGCAATCATCCATCTTTAAAATCGTAATCGTCTTTTCGCCGTCATGGGCCACTCCAGCAACGAGTGAGGTTTCGGAGAGGTGACACGCTTCGGGCGTGGCCGAGATTTGCTCAGGCAAGAGGTTCGTTACGCGTGACACTGAATCGACGAGTAGGCCGGCGTCTCCCGAGGGAGTTTGAATCACGATCACGCAGCTGGTTCTGGTGCGTGGGCTAATGGTGCCGTTCAAACGTACGCAAAGATCCACCACCGGCAGCACTTGGCCACGAAGGTTCATCACGCCGCAGACTTGGGTTGCCGCTTTCGGCACGGGCGTGATTTCGCCCACCTGGTTGATCTCGCGAACCGTTCCAATAGGAATCCCATAGACCTGCGAGGCCACCGAAAACTCTAGGTAGCCGTCTTTCTTTTTGGTCTTTTCGCCGGACATGGCTAAGCGGCTCCCTGTAAATTGAACGTCAACGCAGCAGTCACCACTTGAGGAATATCAATTAGAATAAAAATCGTTTCACCGGCTCGGCCCATCCCGTTTACGCAGGTGGATTTGTCGTTGCGACTGAGAGAAGGCCGAGGCTCAATGTTGTCGGTGGTGAGAGTTACCACTCCCAAGATGCTATCGACGAGCATTCCACACAGGCCTGCTGGCGTTTCTGCCACGATAATGCACGACTGCTTGGTAATCGGACCTCTCGACATGCCAAAACGCAGCTTCAAATCAATGATAGGAATCATGTTGCCGCGCAGATTCATCACGCCACAGACGTAGTCAGGAGTCTCCGGCATCGGAGTAATCAGCAAGACGCGGTTAATTTCTCGCACCATCCCGATCGGAACGGCGTATGCCGCTCCGGCCAAATTAAAACTCAAATATTGGCCTGCTGATGCGATGTCCATTTAGAATCCGGAAGTCGAACCTAACTTGGTATTTTCGTCTCTATCGAAAGGAATAACCTGTTCCGCTTTCGGAGCAAGGGGATTGGGATTAGATGCGTAGAGATCTACTCCGCGCAACGGAATCACGTTTCCGCCCATTGGACCACCACTGCCATGTGAGGGCGGTGCGGATGGCATTGCTGCCAGACGTCGGGTGTCGCCGTATACAATCGAATTTAATTCTTCGACTAACGATTGCAGCGCGATTCCTTGGTTGGACATCTCCTCAGAAGAGGAAGCCACTTCTTCAGCGCTTGCAGCGTTGGTTTGGGTGACTTGATCCAATTGAGCCATTGCTTGGCTAATTTGATCCAGACCGTGAGCTTGCTCGCGGCTTGCGGAAGCGATTTCGTTATTGAGGTCAGCTACTTTTCGGACACTGACGACGATATTCTTCAGCGATTTTCCACCTTGGTCGGCCATTTTCACGCCGGCGTCGATCTTGCTGACGTTCTCTTTGATAAGGTCTGTGATGTCTTTTGCTGCCGCGGCACTACGTTGTGCGAGGTTACGGACTTCTTCTGCGACAACCGCGAAGCCTTTGCCTTGATCACCGGCACGAGCTGCTTCCACCGCCGCGTTCAATGCTAATAAGTTGGTTTGGAAGGCGATATCATCAATCACGTTGATGATGTCTTCGATTTTCTTCGAGCTATTGCTGATTTCGTTCATGCCTTCAATCAGCTTCTTAATTTCCACTTCGCCTTCATCAGCAGATTCACGGCTGGTGCGAGAAAGAGTTGCGGCTTCCGTCGCGTTGTCAGCATTCTGCTTCACCATCGTCGATAGTTCTTCAATCGACGATACGGTTTCTTCCAAGGAGCTAGCTGCTTGAGTAGCCGTGGAAGATAAGCTTTGGCTTGCTGTGGTTAATTGCTCGCTACCGGCCATTACTTGCGCGCTGGTTGCTGAAATACGACGAGTGATTTGCGCTAAGTTGTTACCCAATCGTGCGGAGAACCACCACGTGAGGGCGACACTGAGAGAAACGAGTGCACAGACTAAAGCTAAGAATTCTTCGCGTGCGCTAACCGTCATCGCCATTACTTCGTCGAAGTCGGCGCTGATGCTCAATCCCCAACCCATCGAGCTAAGCATCTTTGGTTCGTTAGAAAGAGAGACATATCCGGTTGCTTGATTCTTACCGGCGCGGGCATCTACCCCAGCGAGTGAGCCGCTGCGGCCTTTGGAGAGTTCCACTGCTTTGGCGACTCCCATTTGCACGGGGTTTACTTTAAATAGCGTGTCTTTGAAGTCGTGCACAATCTCGGTGTTGCCATTGTTTGCAGGTGGATTGTAGTCCACTGCTAAGAAACCATCTTTGTTGTAAAGAGCTAGCGACGCGGTATCAAAATGCGCGCGTTTTAAATTAGCGTACGAGCTTTGAAATTCTTGCTCGACCCAACGGAAATTGGCGCGTGCGCTAAATACGCCAATGACTTTACCGTGTGCATCTTTAATAGCCGTCGAGAAACTGTTGCCAAGGCGCTTTTCGCCAAAGACTTGCGAAGTGATCGGATCCACTTGCACGTCTTCCACGAACGTGCCTTCGATTCCCTTTACGCGATCGTTGGTCAAATGACCGTTCATCACGTTTTGAAACCAGGTCGCTTTGCGGAAGTTCTGTCCCTTCAGAGACTCCGTGTTAATCGAAGTGCTCTCGGAGCTGCGGGTGTTGGCAGCGACAAAGTTACCTTCTGCGTCGACGACCATCATTAAGTCGTAAGCTTTATAAAGCTTTGTGAGGTCTGTGAGCGCTTGCTGAATGCGGGCATTTTCTTTGGCGTTGCCCGTGTAGTTCAGCGCGTTCGCGAATACTTGTGCGTCTTGGTAGTGACTCAAAAACTGCGAAGAGATCGTTCTAGAGAGCGACTCCGCGTAGAGCTGGAAGTTACCCAAAGCCACCTGCTTTTGGTATTTCAGGGTTCGCTCAAATTGAATGACGCTGACAAGTGCCAGGAAAATCATCATTCCCACGGTCATCATCAGAAGTTTTGTCTTTAATGTTCGGGCTTTCACAGTGGCTCTCCTAGCGGGATAACTCACTTACTTTTCGGTACAACGGCCCAGAAGTTTGAGCAGTAAAATCAAGCTTATGAGACCTGCGTCATTTGCCGATAAGCGGTTGTGCCGAATTTTGTCAAAAAATCTCCTCTTCGCGCAGTGCGAAAAACGGCTGGAAAATACATCCAGCCGGGCATCCCCTCAGGCGGGGGTCTCATCCTGCACGAAGTGCTCCAAGAGGATGAGAAGGGATACAAAGTTCTTTCTGATTTACTGCGTCAACTTTCCGGCATCCACATGCCGCTGAATGATAAAAACCTCACGCTCATGGCCTGTCGGTTAGCCCCACTATTTAAGCAACGCGGGGTGGATTCGTATCAGTCTTACTTAAATTTGCTTCGCACCAAGGACCACCAGGTCTTGCACGAGTTTGTCGAGGCATTGACGACTAACACCACCGAATTCTTCCGTGAGGCGCAGCACTTTGATCTGTTCCCACAGGTTCTAAAAGTGATCATGGATCGCAAACGAGCCGAGAATAGCCAAGAAATCCGCGCATGGTGCGCTGCTGCAAGCACCGGGCAAGAGCCCTACACAATTTTGATGACGCTTTTAGAAACCATTCCAAGCGCAGTGTCGTGGAAGATCAAGATGTTGGCTTCCGATATCGATCGCGCAGCGCTGATGACTGCCTCGCAAGGTCTGTATCGAGCGACGCAATTGAAGAATGTGAATGAGCCGCTTTTAAAGAAGTATTTCGCTCTCGCGGAAAATGGTCCCAATCCGCTCTACAAGGTGAAAAAGTTTTTGAGAGAACCTGCGGTTTTCGCAGAGTTTAATCTAGCGACGGTGCCGTATCCGTTTCGCTACCCATTCGACATCGTGTTTTGTCGAAACGTTTTGATTTACTTTGAAACAGAAATGGGCCGAGAAGTTGTGAATCGGATTGTGAACTCTATGGCTGTTGGGGGTTACCTGTTTATTGGCCATTCTGAAACTGGAATGGTGAGGTCAACCCGTCTGAAGATGGAAGCAAACGCGGTTTATCGTCGAGTTAAGTAACGGAACAAGTAAATGAAGTCTAAGTCCAAGAAAATTCGAGTCCTGGTCGTTGATGACTCGGCATTGATGCGCAAAATGCTCGTGGAGCTTTTGTCGCGGGACAAAGGCATTGAGGTCGTTGCGACTGCAAAGGATCCTTATGAAGCTCGCGAGCGGTTAGTTGAACATCGCCCTGACGTGATGACACTCGATGTAGAAATGCCGCGGATGGATGGCGTTACTTTCTTAGAAAAAGTAATGCAGCATTTCCCGGTTCGCACGGTGGTCATTAGCGCCGTGACCGCAGAAGGCTCTGACACCGCTCTGAAGATGTTAGAGATTGGTGCCGTAGATATTATCCCCAAACCTACTTTGGAATTTGCCGGCTCACTCACAGCGATTTCTGAGATGCTGGCCTCCCGTATTCGGAACGCCTCGGAAGCTCGCCTCTTGCCACGATTGAAATCACCCCAGATGGTGAAGCCATCGGCAAGCCCAGGTTTAGTCGACGGTACAGAACGCATTGTCGCCATTGCATCGTCCACCGGCGGCACAGAAGCTCTTAAAATTGTCGTCGCAAATCTTCCCAAAGAGAGCCCAGGAATTTTAGTTGTTCAGCACATGCCACCCGTTTTCACCAAAACCTATGCGCAAGTGCTGCAGCGACTCACGACGCTCAAAGTGAAAGAAGCCGAACACGGTGACAAGGTATTGCCCGGGCAGGTGCTGATTGCTCCAGGCAACTTCCACATGGAACTCGCGCGCAACGGCGCCATGTACTTCGTTCAATTGCACCAGAAGCCACCGATGCATGGCGTGCGGCCTGCCGCCGATTTCCTCATGCAGTCGGTTGCTCGATTAGCAGGTCCAAATGCGGTGGGAGTAATTCTCACGGGCATGGGGCGCGATGGTGCCGACGGCCTGTTGGCAATGAAGCAAGCCGGCTCATTTAATATTGCCCAAGACGAAGCCACGAGTGTGGTTTTTGGAATGCCCAAAGAAGCGATTAAGCTTGGCGCGATCGACGAAGTACTGCCCGTCGACAGAATTGCTGAAAGTATCGTGCGTGCTCTGAAAAAAATGCAAAAGGCTACGCCGAAAGCCGCGTAACTCTCTTAGATCTCAACTGCTTCCTCACCCATCTTCTTAGAAAACACTTTGTACTGGCTGGTATCGATCCAAACTTCCCGCGCCAGACTTCCGCCGTAATCTGTTCCCAATATCGGCACCTTTAAATGAGCCAGAATATCTGTTACGGCTTGCAAGTTTCTGACACCGATCTGGAAGGTGTCTCTGGATTTGGATTCCTTCGCGAACATATTGGAACCGCCAGCCAGCTTGGCTTGTAGTCGGTGCGCGCCAGGAAGGGGAATGCCCATTCTTTTGAGCAGTTCCATGATGGCGGTGTCGGCGTACTTACCGGAATCTTCTTTTTTGTTTGTTCCTGGGCTACCCAGTGGTTTCTCATTGGTCGGAAGCATGATGTGCGCCATGCCAAAAAGCTTCTGCCGCTTATCAAACAATATAATGGCGATGCAGGAACCAACTGTCGTCTTGAGCACATCAGGGGGCCGAACGATGTCCAGTTCTCCGATGGCGAGTACGGTGGTAGTGGGCATAACTCATTGTATCGATTGTACTGCGCAGAGTCTAACCAGCCCGCGTGCCTAGGCTTGGGACAAATGCGCGCTGCGTAGTAAAGATCCGGTGAGACGGCAATTGTGAGTCGCCCCTCAAGCGGTTAAAATAAGACAAGCTCTAACTCCATCTTCACTCTATCGTTCCAAAGGATATTAAATGTCTGTCGCTGCTGCGTCTTCTGGAAGGGCTGACCTCCAAATCGTGCGCCCCTTTATTCAAGCGACTCTTGAGACGATCAAAGTGCAATGCTCGTTAGACATCACTCACAGTGATCCTTACTTACGCGGAGAAGGCCCCGACCTTCCCAAAGATTTTGCGGCCGTGTTTAGCGTGTTCTCTCGCGGCGCCAATGTCGCCGTATGTATGGGTTTTCAAAGAGCAGTTTACCAAGGAATCATGGACAAGATGTTGTCCAATTTTGACAACGCCGAGCACAGCTTGGACGACGGCTTAAAAGAGTTGGTGAATGTGATTTTTTCCAAGGTCCGAGGCTTTGCGAATTCGGACGGTAAAGTTTTGAATCGCGGTGTGCCGGCTATTATTTACGGCGAGAATATCAAGGTGAGCTATCTCACCACCGCGAGCCCCATTATTGTTCCGTTTGAAACCGCCGTTGGCCCGTTTCAACTTGAACTGATTTTGGAAACTTAATTTTTTGATCTCAAGGAGCTAAGGAATGTTGCCACAAACTGCGAAGGTCCTAGTTGTCGACGATATGTCTACGATGAGAAAGCTTATTAAGAAAAGTCTTAGTGAGCTTGGTTACACAAATGTCATAGAAGCTGTCGATGGTGAAGATGCTTTCACAAAAATAACCGATGCCTTAAAAACCAATGCCCCAGTTGGAATGGTTCTAAGCGATTGGAATATGCCTAAGATGAAGGGCATCGACCTTCTTATCAAAGTGCGCGGCACCAATGGCACAAAGGCACTTCCCTTTATTCTTCTCACTGCCGAATCTGAAAAAGATCAAGTGGCGGTGGCTGTGAAGGCCGGTGTCAGCGAGTACCTGCTCAAGCCTTTCACCAAAGATCAATTGTCAGAAAAGATTAAAGGCGCGACTAGCCGTAAAGCCGCGTAAGAGTTTTCTTCTCCCCAAAAAAGAGGCAGCTCCCGAAGGGGGCTGCCTCTTTTAGTTCCGTGATTGCGAGCGAAGCGAAGCAATCTCAGGGAGCTGCCTGGCGCCACCACTGAATTTTTTGAAGTAAGCGCTGCATGCTGGTTTCAGTATTTAGTTCCAGTGCGCGCTCAATCGGAAACCATTCCAATGCCTGCGATTCGTCGGAAATCTGAATGGCACCGGCATCTTTGGTGATAAAAACAAAGCGAGCGTCGTAGTGCTCGTGCGCAATATCTCCTTTGCGCTCCGGAATGGCATGTACGTCGATATCCCACAGCTGACGATTCATATCGCTGCTCAAATCTCCCCACATACTCGAACTCACGGGTTTCAGCTGCTGTAGGCCCGACTCTTCCTGTGCCTCGCGAAAAGCGACATTCCAAAGATCCGCTTCACCGTCAGCGTGTCCGCCCAGCTGAAGCCACTTATTTAATTTGCGGTGGAGAGTCAGTAAAACGCGGGAACGATCTTCCGTCACAATGATCGCGGAACCCGTGAAATGTCCGGGACCATGCTCCCTGGAAAAGCATCCTGGTCGCTGGGCATATAGCTCGCGAAACCGCGTGGAAGCATCCACACCCGTTCTAAGAGAAAGCGGAGCAAAGCGCTCCCAAGTGCTCTCGTAAAATTGTAGGGCCTTTTCCAGTTCAAAGTTGCCGGTCGTGGGTGTCGCTGTTGTCATTGCTATTGCTGCTCCGCTGGTAACTCTAAGAATTTTTTCTCGGGAAATCGCATCTGGGTCAAGACCGATCGAATTTGCGCTTGGGCAAATGCCGCGCTCTGAGTCTTTTCTAACTCCACCACGCGTTCGGCTTGAGAATTCAAAATCACTTCCAATGCCTTTGGATCACTTAGGATTGTATCCACACACTCGGCAATTTGTTCACTGCGGTGACTCAAGATCTGAACTCCTGAATTACCCAACGTCTCGCCGATCGCTGCTCGCAGATTGGCAAACACTGGCAAATCGAAGCGCATGGCTTCAAGCAACGGTACGCAAAATCCTTCATGCTGACTTACACAGAGGAAAGCATCGGCTGAGCGATAGCAGGTTTCGAGCTGTACGGTATTAAGACCGGTACGGAATTCCACCCAGTCTTCGAGTTTCCAGAGATGAATAAGCTCATCGAGATATCGACGATAAAGAAGATCTTGTTTGCCGACGAGCACCAGGCGGTACTTGGTCGAGCCAAAGCGATTGAGATAGTAGAGAATCTCAAGTAGTTGCATTTGGTTTTTATGCGGGCAAACTCTTCCTACAAATAGCAGCGTTCTGACGCCGTCTTCGCGAATCGGACCAGTAGGGGAATGGAAGCTGCTTGGTTTGAGATCAAACAACGGCAGTAGCCTTACGTCCGAAAAGCCCATCGCGCGTAGTTCTTCCGCGTTGAATTCAGAAACAGCAAACGCCAGCGAAGTGCTCGCGCGGTAACTCTCTAATTGGCGCCGGCCTTGATTGGCGAGTCGGCTCATTTCTCCGTCGTGACGGAAGAAATGGGCAGGCGTGATGTTGTGATAAACCATCGCCTTATTAAGCGGCATATTGAGCAACAGATCTAATTGCGGATTGCCCTGCGAGTGGTGAATCAACAGCAGGTCGCAATCCCAAAGCCGTGCAGGTACAAACTTCCGAATTTGGTAGGCCTCAGGAGCATAGTTTACCGACGAGAAAATCTCGCCACCAATCGCAGCGTCACGAAACGCATGGCGCAGGAAAACCATTTGCTGGGTAATAGCATCGCCCGGTGCTGTGTAAGGATGGTACTGGTGGACTGTAAAGGGCTGACTCACTTGGTACGTCCCCCGAGTATTCCTCTTTTTAGCCACGGGGCTGCTCTAAATAATCTGCGGCCCGCGCCTAGAAGCGTTGGTAGTCCCGGTAGTCCTTCTCCAGAAAATTCCTGGTGCAAGGCGCGAAAAATCGCGTAGCGCGCGATGCTGACATGGCTCGGACGTGAATCCCAACTGCGACGTGCCTTCTGTGCGAAATCGCCGATAGTGCGGAGTTTTTCATCCACTCGCGCGCTAACTTTTTCGTTTAGCGTATCGCTCAATTTAGAATCGGCGAGAATGCGAAAAATCAAAGAATAGCCTCCACCAAAACCGCAGAAGCTTCGCCGCCGCCAATGCAGATTGCAGCAACGCCATATTTTTTCTTCTCAGCGCGCAAAGCATGTACGAGCGTGGTCAAAATGCGCGCGCCGCTGGATCCAATCGGGTGACCCATAGCCACTGCTCCACCGCGGATATTGCATTTATCTTCGCTGATTCCTAATTCCCGCATGCAAGCGATAGCAACGACAGCAAAGGCTTCGTTGATTTCGAACAGGTCAATTTTATCGACGGTCATTCCCGTTTTTTCCATCAATTTCTTCACGGCACCCACGGGCGCTGTCGTGAACCACTCGGGCGATTGTGCGAAGCTAGCTTGTCCCAAAATACGAGCAATGGGCTTTAATCCCAACTGTTTTGCTTTGGTCGCAGAGGCGAGAACCAGTGCGCTGGCGCCGTCATTGAGTGAGCTAGCATTTGCCGCCGTCACAGTTCCTGTTGGCTCAAACGAAGGCTTGAGATCTGGAAATTTTTCTAATTTGCCGCGAAAAGGTTCTTCATCTGAATCAATTCGCTTGGTCTCTTTTTTCTCGACGACTTCGACGGCCACGATTTCTGTTTTAAAAGCACCGCTCTTAGTAGAGGCCATCGCGCGCTCGTAGCTCAGACGAGCATAAGCGTCTTGTTCCGCTCGAGTGATCTTGCGCTCTCGCGAGCAAAGTTCTGCGCAACTGCCCATATGCTGATCGCCATAGGGATCCCACAATCCATCGTGAATCATCGAATCAATGAGTTTTGCATTGCCCATGCGCAAACCTTCGCGCGCTTTGGGCAATAGATAAGGAGCAAGGCTCATGTTTTCCATGCCGCCCGCCACAGCGATTTGGAAATCACCGGTTTGAATGCCTTGCGCGGCAAGCATCACGGCCTTCATGCCGCTGCCGCAAACGCGGTTAATCGTAGTGGCGCGTGTGGACTTGGGGAGTTTGGCGAAGAGAGTCGCTTGGCGAGCCGGCGCTTGGCCAATTCCCGCTGGCAGCACACAACCCATCAGCACTTCTTCTACGGCTTCGGGTGAAATCTGTGCCCGCTCCACCGCGGCTGCGATTGCAGTCGCGCCGAGCTTCGGCGCCGGGATGTCTTTTAGAGCGCCCAGGAAAGAACCAATTGGGGTTCTTGCGGCTGATAAAATCCAGACTTCTTCTAGACCGTTGTTTGAATTATTCGTCGTTGCCATGCTGTCTCCTTTACTCACTTTGTGCATCCTAGCAAAGGTGCCTGGGGTGGGGAACTGTGGTAGTGAGTGGTCTGTCATGGGAATGAAGAAAAGTCTAATGCGGAGCGCTACTTACGCCCTATTTGCCGCCTGCCTCCTTGGTACGTCCGGCTGCGCGTACAGCCTGCAGGGCAAAGTCCGCAATATCTTCCGTTCCGAAAAGGGCGTTTTCGTCCCAGTTTTTACCAATAATACGGACGAGGTGGGCGCCGAGGTGATTTTCACCAACGCCGTAGTCCGGGAATTAGGAAGCCGCGGGCAAATTGTAGTGACCGACCGCCAAGAGGGCGCGCTGGAATTACGCGGTGTCGTGACCTCCATCAACTACGGTCCCAGTACTTTTGGCGATGCGGGTTTGCGCGGTTTGAAAAGCTATCGCCGCTTGCCTTCCGAAATCGTGGTCGATTGCAATGTGAGCATCGCGCTGGTGGATCCCAAGTCGGGCAATACGTTGTGGAGCAGCGGGTTTTCGAGTTTTCGCCGCGTGCCGACGCCGCTCGATCGCACCTATGATTTTCAGGCACCGAGTTCCATTGGTCTCATCACGCAGGGTTTTATTCAGAGTCAGTACCCACTCATCGCGCGCGATATTTCCCGCGATATTTACGATTCGATGTTGGCGGAGGAAGGGTGAGCACCGATCGCCGCTCTTCGTTTCACTTGCCACAGCTAGCGCAAGCACTCGGCCGCTCGGAAACGCGTCCCGTGATTGTTCTTAGTGGTGAAGAACCATTTCAAATCGAAGAAGCAGTAAAGCTCGTTCAAAATTATTTTCTCGTCACTCCTGAGGATCGTGATTTCCATTACGAAGCGCTCGATGGCGAGGGGCTGTCTTTAGAGCGCTTGCGCGAGGCAGTGGAAATGTTGCCGGCTCTTTTGGAGCCCACAAAAGGCGCGCGCTTAGTGCTTTGTCGTCGGTGGGATAAGGCCGACACCAGTTGCGCGCAGTTCTTAGACGGGTACTTAGAATCTCCATCGCCGAGTACTTGCTTGGTCCTGACCGTTTCCAAAGTGGATCGGCGTAAGGCCTGGGCGAAGTCGGTAGAGACTTCGGGGTGGGTTTTAGATGCGAGTGAGCCTTATGATCGCGACTTCGTAAAATGGCAGCCTTATTTGGAGAAAAAGTTTTCCAAGAAGATAGCGCCCGAGGCTTGGATGTTGTTGGTTGAATTGGCCGGCAAGAAGCTTGGCACTGCTGCGAGTGAATTTCAGAAAGTTTGTACGTACGTAGGCGACGCAAAGTCGATTTCTACCGACGATATCTGGGCCGTGTGTGCTTCGGCGCAGGCGGGAGATATTTTTAAGTTTGCGGAAGATGTTT
>Ga0163144_10006946_pt1 | contig 24904 bp, 21 predicted proteins | sample OliLak19BULKMAT1_FD_123175 | JGI IMG/M metagenome (GOLD analysis project Ga0163144, IMG submission 123175) | Freshwater microbial mat bacterial communities from Lake Vanda, McMurdo Dry Valleys, Antarctica - Oligotrophic Lake LV.19.BULKMAT1 | ecosystem: Environmental > Aquatic > Freshwater >... | reverse complement strand
CGCCCGTTTATTGGGTGCTAACAGGTGCACGGTGAGTGGCACCTTACCGCCGCCAACTGTGGGCGTTGTCGTCATGCCAAAAAAGTCCTGCAGGCGGGATTCTACCCAAGGGTCCTTGTCGAACGCGTATTGAATCGGTGCGCGCCGCTTTGTTTGCAGTACCAGGTGCGCGGGGGCGAAGCGCTGGATGTCGCTGTGAAACGCCGGAGGAACAAGTGCGTTTTCCCATTCGACTTCACGCAAGCGCGCGATTGAGAAAACCCCCACTAGCGATTCTAAAAACCGTTCACGCCAAAAAAACTCACCTGCTTTTTCTGGATGGTGCCGCACCCAAAACGCAATGCGAGCCGCCGCACTCTCTGCGGCAGATACATCGGCGCGGGCGCGGATTTTTTCGAGCCACACCGCCGGCGGTGCCGACTCAATTTGTTCAGGCGTCATGCCCAATGCTTTTTGGGCAAATTGAACTGCAGTCGGAGCGCTTGCTTCGGGGGTGACATCACGGCTTTCTAAAATCAGCGTGCCAAATTTTAATTCGTTTTTTCGCGTGAGGCGTTTAGAATTATCATCCCACGAGAAACTCTCCGTCGATAAAACCGGATTTGAAGGCAGATCTAAAAGCCATTCCTCTTCAATGGGGCAAATGCCCAGAATCCGCGCCGCCGGTTGCGAAGCCTTGGCGCCGTCGGATTTCTGAAGAGAGGGAACAACAAAAAATGCGTGGCTTCCTAGTACCGCATGCTGTCCCATCGTCGCCGAGCCGCTTTCACTTAGAACAAAAGTCTCCTGCGCTTGGCCAAATGGCTTTCTGCGCTGTGCGATTCGATCGGGAAACGCAGTGACTAAGCTGCGGGCTAATCCATCCTGCGTCGGCGAGACGTTGCTGCCTCGGGGGAAAAATCCTCGTAAGCGATCGCGAATGCGAGCGGGAGGTTGCGTGCGAATCGCTTCTTCCAATACATCGACATTGGTGAGTTTTCCCTCAGAGAGCAAGCTTGCTAGCGAGATTCCCGAATCCAAAACTCCCAGCTTCTCCGCTTCGACGAGAAAACGCCCAATGCGTGGGGGAAGAGGGAGTTCGCAAATGCGTTTGCCCGTTTCCGTAATCACGCCGTTTTCTACCGCGCCTAATTTCTCAAGCAACACCAGGCTCTTTGACCAGCGATCGGCCGGAACCGAAGAAGGCCAAGTAAGTTTGGTTTCATCAAAGCCCAGCGAGCGAATTTCTAAAAGGGTGTGCGAGAGATCCGTGCGCAGAATCTCGGGAATATCGGCGTCGGGTCTGCCGTAGAAATCGCTTTCGCCAAACAGTCGAATACAACGGCCAGCACTAACTCGGCCGGCGCGGTTGGCCCGCTGAATGCATGAGGCTTTGCTGGTTTTCTGTGTGCGCAATACGGGAATTCCTGTCGAGGGATCTTCGCTAAAAACCCGATGAAGACCAGCATCGATCACTACTTTGATGCCTTCGATGGTGACGGAAGATTCTGCAATATTGGTCGATAGAATAATCTTTTTGCCGCCGCCAGGTTCCACTGCGCGCTTTTGCGCGTCGCCATCTAGATCGCCGTGCAGAACGCACACATAGGCGCCGGCTGAAGCGGCAAGTGGTGCGAGAGCGGTTTGAACGCGATTGATTTCGGCCATGCCAGGTAGAAACACCAGAAAGTCGCCGGCGCTGGGGCCGTGTTGTTTCCATTCTTCGCGAATACAGCGCACCACTGCTTGATCGAGATAGGTGCCTTGAGCAACCGGCTGATGGCGGATATCGACGGGAAAGAGCCGACCTTCGACCGTCTTCACCGCGCAATCCAATGTACGCGCAAGAGATTCCGCTTCCAGAGTGGCAGACATCAGAACCAAGCGGAGATCGGGGCGAACAGTTCGCTGCAATTCCAGTAGTAGTGCGAACGCCTGATCGCCCTGCAAGTGGCGCTCATGGAATTCGTCGAGAATGACTGCCGCGACGTTAGAGAGTTTGCGGTCGGAGAGAAAGAGCCTGACCAACGTGCCTTCGGTGAGGTAGCGCACGCGTGTGCGTGGCCCCACCACTTTTTCCCAGCGAAACTGATAACCAATTTCCTCACCCGCTTTTTGTCCGCGCTCAAAAGCGACGCGATTGGCAGCAAGTCTGGCGGCCAATCGTCGGGGTTCTAAGACCCAGATTTCAGACGGGGTGTTTTTGTAGAGCGTATCGAGAAGGTGCGGCGCTACGCGCGTGGTTTTTCCGCTGCCGGGCGTGGCCTGTAGGATGAGGCGATTGAACGTCTTCAGATGGGACGCGATCGCGTCCAAGTGAGGATCGATAGGGAGGGCTATTTTAGGCACAGTGGAAGATAAACCAGCTGGAGCTTGAAATTACAAATTATCCCAGCTGAATTTTTCCGCCTCAAGAGCGTGATCGGCGAGAGATTTAATCAACTCGTCGTCATTGTTATCAATCTTACTGAAGTTACCTTTGATACGACGGCTCGCTTGGCCGCAGAAGATCTCTAGGATCTCCATTTCTTTAGCAGCGCCTTTTTCGCCTTTTTCGGTAATAGCGGCGCTGACGCGGCTAATGACGCAGGAAAGGACAAAGAGGTCGATCATGATGTCGCCCAGGCGGCGAGTCGCAAATTGCATGTCGACGATTTTCTTGCCGTGCTTGCGCAGCAGGCGATCGGCCGCAGCAGAAAGATCCTTGGCGCAATTCTCAAAAACATCGGTTTGCGCTTTGATCGCTGGATGCGCCTTCTTAAATTCAGCTTTGCCGTAGCCGGTGGCATGGGTAACTTTTTTGCGCGCGTATTCGGACAAGATACCGAATCCCTTGATCGGATCTTGGAGCGAGGCCGCGACTTCTTTTAGTTCGGTGCCGACGTCATTGATCCCTGTGAGCGAGATAAACAAACGAAGAATGTCGTTGGTGCCTTCGAAAATGCGATTGATGCGGGCGTCGCGCAACATGCGTTCGTAGGGAAACTCGCGCATGAAACCATTGCCGCCTGCAATTTGCAGTGCCTCGTCGACAGTGCGCCATGCACACTCGCTGGCGTAGACTTTGCTAATCGCTGCTTCTACTGCGTAATCTTTGTAGCCCGCATCAGAAAGTCCCGCGACCATCGCGACCACTGCTTCGGTCGCGTAGCACTCGACCACCATGTGACCGATCTTCTGTTTAATTAATCCGAACTCGCTAATGGGTTTTCCAAACTGCACGCGCTGTTTGGCTTGTTTCGTCGATAGTTCGATGGCCTTTTTCATGATCCCAATGCAACCGCCACCTAGACCGGTGCGGCCGCTATTGAGAATGCTCATCGCTACTTTGAAACCTTTTCCGGGCTCGCCCAGAACGTTCGCATTGGGAACTTTTACTCCGTCTAAATTTATCGTCGTAGTCGAACTGGCGCGTAGGCCCATTTTGTCTTCGTGCGGGCCATTGGAAACTCCCGCCATGTCGCGTGTAACGATGAAAGCCGTGATTTTGCCGCCAGTGCCTTCGGTCTTAGCAAACACGGTGAAGAAGTCGGCGATGCCGCCGTTGGTGATCCAAAGCTTCTCTCCAGTGAGGATCCACTCATCGCCGTTTTTTACGGCGGTAGTTTTAATCGAGGCTGCGTCGGATCCAGCGCCAGGTTCTGTAAGGCAGAACGCCGCAATCATCTCTCCAGTCGCTAATTTACCGAGGTATTTCTGCTTTTGGTCTGGAGTGCCAAAAAGCAAAAGGCCTCTCATGCCGATTGAGCTATGCGCGCCGGCCGTGACAGCCATCGAGCCGTCGTAGCGGCTGAGTTCTTGAAGTGCTCGGGAGTACGCGGTGTTAGAAAATCCAAGTCCACCAAATTCTTCCGGAACGATAAAACTAAATAGTCCGAACTCTTTCATCTCCTTGAGAAACTCAGGAGGGAATTCGCCAACAGCGTCCCATTTTCTAAAATCGTTTTCGTGGTTCTTTAGCCACGCGCCAAAGGAGTCGATGACGGTCTTGAGAGTTTCTCGCTCGGTCTCTTTGATTTTCGGAAACGGGAGGATCATGTCCTCTTTAATTTCTCCCAAACAGAGTGAGCGCATGAAGTTGTCGTTTTTGTCGTTTTTTTGATCCGTCATGATGAGACCCCCCGGGTCTGTAGAAACTGTTAAAACTAATTTATCCGCGATTGGGCTGCCAGCGAAGTCCCAAGTTGAGAATTCGCCACAACAGCTCGGAATAGGTCAGGCCCTTGGAATCGGCGGACTGCGCAAAGTCTTCTTTTTCACCAATGTGGCAATTCGGGTTCGCTTCGAGGACATAAAACTTTCCTTGCGCATCGAGACGCAAATCCATACGCGCGTAGCCCGAAAGCCCCAATGCTCGATAGGCTCGTCGGCAAATATCCTGCGCTTCGGCTTCTTGCTCCTCTGACAGCTCGGCTTTTCCCGACGATATCTTGTAACGTTTGCGATAAGCGCTACTCCACTTCACCCGCCGCGTGGCAATAGGTTCGGCTTGTTCAGAAAGTTCCCCGAAGTTTAACTCCCATACTGGTAGCGCCTCTGTGCGCATGTTGCCCATCACTCCGACGTAAACTTCACGGCCCGAAATATATTGTTCGACGATGGCGTCGGTGTCTAAGTGCTCATGGATAAAGGCGACGCGTTCCTTGAGTTGTGCTTCGTTCTGTACAACGGAGGCTTGAGCAATTCCGAGCGAGGCTTCTTCTGTCGTCGATTTCACCATCAGAGGATAAACCATCCCCGTCGATAACTTAGTGCTGCCATGCCGAGGAAATACTTGGAACGCGGGTGTCGGAATGGAGTGAAAACTGAGAATCTTTTTGGACAGCGCTTTATCTCGCGCCACCATCAGACCACGAGGATTGCAGCCTGTATAAGGCACGCGCAGTAACTCCAAAAAGCTCACGATGTTCTGATCAAAATGCGCTACACCGTCGAATTCTTCGGTGAGATTAAAAACTAATTGCGGTTTGAATTCCCAAATAGCTGTCCGCATGTCGCCGATATGATCGTCGAGGCCGACGAATTTTACTTCATGGCCCATGTGCCGAAGGGCAGTCGCTACTTCATATTCTGCCGACCATTCGGAGTCTTTGATTTCAGCAGCCGTGGGATTTTCAGGCGGCAAAAGCGTCTTGTGAGCTGCGAGCAGCACTCGGAGTTTTTTTGTGGGCATAGAGGATAGATTGAACGTAATGAGTTTAGATCGCGATCCGGTGAAGACCCGCTCGAAGGAATCGGCAAACATGAGCACACAGTAGCGGCTGAATGGATCGGTAAGCTCTTGCTGTGAGTGGCTTGCGGGTATCGACTCGAAGGTCCAGCTCTTTGGCCCGGCGTATCATACTGCCGACTACTCGATTGACTCGATAGAGAGGTTCGCCGGTTTGGACCGCCACTTCACGACTAAGCTTATCTTTCATTTTACGCAGGAAGGTGTGAGCGGTCATGTCCACGCGCGGCGCGTGATGGCACTTAAAAAGTCGTTTCAAACTACGATCAAAATCAGCAGATCCGGTGAGGCCATAACGCTGCCGTTGGCGTTCGTAGTGTTGACGCAGCGTAATATTTAGTTGGGAGAGGGGATCGATCTCGCGACGATTAACTAGTAGTGGCTGCCGCCCCACCGCAAAATCCCGCATCAGTTCATCCATTGTCTCGAGCTTCCGCAAAGCAGGCCATCCGCGGTAACGCTTTTTCCAAGTACGACGATTCGTGAGCCAAACTGCGAACGTTTCGGCGAAATCCTCGTCGGGGTGGCTTTGCGCATAGGCACCCGGCAGGTTGCGCACGTATTTGCGACTGTAAGGCCTGGGAGCATACTTGCGAGGGTATGGCAGTTCCGACTTGCCAAACACGTGGCGGACTTTTTCGAGCCGACGCAGTTTAAAAGCGTTTTCAATAGCGTGGCCGATTTCGTGGCGCAGAATCTGAATACAAGCCTGAGTGGATTCGAGCTCTATGCCGCGCATCTGGTGTTTTTCCAGTCGGCGCAGGCGCGGGTGGCAAAGGTAAAAGGGCACGGCAACGCCCGGTACACCGTCGGGCGTAAACCATTCCGACGATAACCAGTAGTGAGGGCGAAAAAGGATTCCGCGGCGTTCGAGCTCGCGGTGAACTTGGCGAAGAGCGTGACCTAATTCAGTCGAGCGTGCGTGTGTGCTGTGGATCTCGAGAGGCAATTCGCGGAAACGTAATCGAAGCAGCGCTGGTTCGCCGCGCAGATCTTCCAAAAAACGCTGGCCGGATTTTGGATTGCTTTCTGTAGAGACGCGTCTGCCCATCCCTATCTAGAAAGGCTTTCCCGAGAGACTCGTCAATCTACTTAAGGCTTCTGCTCGGATTTTTTCGGTTTGACCTTTTCTGGCTTTTGGGACGCGCCGGGTCCGAGCGTTCCAATCCAGTCTCTGGGCACTAAATTAAGATCCAAATTCACGAGAGAAAATGCGGCTAAGAAATGGTGATTACAGAGTTCCATCATCTGCCGGAAACCGCTCTCGACTAACTCGTTCATAAAATCCAAACGAAACGGTTGATTCGTCAGCATGTGAGTTTTGCCACCGTCGTTGGTTACGGTAACTGGAAACTCCACCGTGATAGGCGTGCCGCGAAAATTGACGACGGCTTTTGCATTGGCGTTCCAAGTGTCCGCAGCGACAGCTGCACCTGGCTTCGCGGGCACTGCCGGTAGTCTCCACGGGGTCACTTCAAACTCAAATGGTGCAATAGATTGATCCGCCGTCTCGACGCCAAAAACGTAACGAGTCACGCGGCGATCGCGCGCCGCCAAGCCAGAGTCCCAGCTCGTGAGATCTACCCAGCCAATGCCAGCAGCTTTGCCTTTTTCTGGCTCGGGTAAAAGGCAGGTACGAAAACGGAGGAAAGCGCCGCGCACTTCGACATTGTGCTCTTTTACTCCAACCGCCTCGAGGCGGCTGCCGTTGGATGCGATCAGCGAACGCTGGGAGTCGCAATACACCGAAGCGGCCCGCATGGCCTTTTCCCAATTGCCCGCGGCAAATTTGGGGTTAACTGCTGGTTCGTCGACAACAGGCGGCTTATTGGCATCCCAGCTCTTGTTCTCGTAGTGTTCTGAGAATCGCTTTCCGCCCCCAGCGAAGCTAATCGCGGAGATACAGGCGATTGCGGTTACAATACAACAGCTCGATGTCACAAAAGTCTTCGTCATGACGACTACTGTACCGTTCTGGCTGAAATCAAACAAAGCTTGAATTGAATTAGACGGAGAATCTTATTAACCTGCTTTTCTACCGTCACTAACTCTCTGGCGAGGATGCGCAATGTCACATGGATCTCGAAATAAAAAACAGAGCGGCAATCAGTTGGCGGTTTATTCTGCCGCAGTTCATATCTGGAACACCGCTACTTACGAATTGCCACCGCTCTCCGATTGGGCGGTTGCTGCCAAAGCGTTTGTTGAGACGGGTTTGCGAAGAGAGCTTCTAAAGTCGTGTAAGTATTTTCGTAGCGTAATTCCAATATGATTTTAGAAAAGCTAGTTCAGATCATGCGGCAGCTGCAAGGCTTTGCCGATCGCCCTTGGTATTTGCCGTTCATTGCGTTCTTGGGTGGACTCGATCTGTTTATCTTGATCGTGCCGACAGATGGCTTACTGATCTCTTATGTCCTACTTCGCCCCAAGCACTGGATACGTGCATTTGTTTTTCTGACGCTCGGTTGCACACTGGGCGCGTTGCTCTTGGCGTTCTTGGTTCAATCCGGGTCTTCGTTTTTTGATTACCAAAGTTTGCACAGCCGCATTGGCGGAGACACTTGGAAGTGGATCGATACCTTTGTCGACAATCGCGGTGCGCTGGCGCTGGGAGTTTTGGCGTTGCTGCCGCTTCCACAGTTTCCTGGAATTGTTGTGGCGGCACTGGCCGAGATGCCGCTATCGGAAATCTTTTTTGCGGTGCTGATTGGCCGCGCGACTAAGTTTGCACTTTTTTCGTACGGTGCTTCTCACGCCCCCAAACTTTTGTTAAAACTTCCTCTTCTGAAACAAGAGGTTACTGCTGTGGCGGGTCCTAGCAGTCCAATCAATAAAGTCCTCAAAGAGTAGGTAAATGAGAGTAGATCTAGCACTTTTGCTATTACGAGCGATGACGGCGGCATTTATGTTTTTTGGCCATGGGCTGGCGAAGCTTAATAATTTCTCCACGCTTCAAGCGACTTTTCCGGATCCGCTTGGCCTGGGTCACACCACTAGTTTGGCGTTAGCGATCTTCGCAGAAGTAATCTGTTCGGCATTGCTGTTCGCTGGACTAGCAACTCGTGTCGCTTGCGTGCCGTTGATTATTACGATGTTAGTGGCAGCGGGTTGGGTCCATGTCGAAGATCCGTGGCAGAAAAAGGAATTGGCATTGCTCTACGTGGTGCCGTTTCTGACCGTCATTCTCGCAGGACCGGGAATGTTCTCCCTAGACGCTCTTCTCAAGAGCCGTCCGCGGATGCTCCGCCCATAAGGTGCCCATCTACTTTTCGGCCGGAAAAGAGTAGGGTGTCCCCCAAAAAAAACCGGAAGCGACTGGCGCTCCCGGCTCTTTCAGCACAATATTTTAAAACGTCCTTGTTACTGCACGATATGATTTGTCGAGCAGACAGCGGTGTTACCTAAGCTGTCTTTCGCAGTTAATTCGACTTGGTACGTGCCGCGAGTCGTGTAAATCGCCAAGACCGCAGTGTAACGATCGTACCAGTAACCGCTGTAGTTGCTCACAACCGCGCCGTCTTTCAACACGCGGAGAGTGTCTACCCAGCGATTAGCAGGATTTCCACCAGTCAGTACGCCGTATGCGTAGAAGGACTGATTCAATACCGTCGGGTTGTAATTCGTGTAGGCGCTGCAGGCGAGTGGCAAGTATCCGCCGCCGCTGTTGTTGATGGTCAAGCTATCGACCAAGTAATTTCCTTCGTTGCAATACTGGCCAGTCGCTGTCGACTTAGCTAATGCGTACACGATTTTCGAACCAGGGTTTGCGTAAGCAACGTTACGGCTTGCATTGCCCGTAGTCGTTACCGTTGCATCGCTCGATGCGACAAACGTCGTAATCGTTAAAGCTTCTCCGGTAGAAGCAGTTGCCGTGAACGGCACTTGGTTGCCCGTGTAGTAAGTGGCTACTGGGTGATTGATTACGCAGCTTAAGTACCCGCTTGTTCCGACAAACGTCAGAGCAATTGAAGAACTTGCAGATTGCGAACCATTGCTCGCCACTACTTGGATGTTAAAAGCCGAGTGAGGCAAACCGTTGCTCGAAGTCACCGTTACCGAGCTGCCCGAAGGCGATAACTGGATACCGGATTCCGTCGTCGAGAACACATAGCTAGTAGGGACTGGCGAGAAGTTCGAAGCAATCGCCGAGACCACAATCGAAGAGCCGACTTGCGCAGTGGAAGAAGGACTTGCCACCAAGCTAACCGATGCAGAACCGGAGATGGTCACCGTCGAAGAACAAACTACATAAGTTCCGACGCTGTCGGTTACTTTCACGCTGTTGGTCTTCAAACCAGAGGAGCTAAACCTTCCGACTGCCGAAGCTTGCGTCGAGTTAATCGGAGCAAGTGCAGTTACTACGGAGCCGCCAGTTCCAAGAGCTAAAGCCGAGAACGTATAAGATCCCACTCCGCCCGATGCGGTGGTGAGGAAGCTGACGTTGTCATTCACCATCGCCGAAGCCGGCGTAGGAACCATCGTACAAGCTAAACTCGAAGGGCTAGTGGCTGGTAGTACCGTCACTGCGAAATTGCACTGGGTGATAAGTCCCATGCTGTCGACTACCGAAACCGTATCCACCACTACTCTGTTAGTGGAACCCGTGTTCGTGTAAGTGCGAGAGAGAACCGTTTGGCTCGAGAAGCTGATTGCCGTGGACAAAATCGTGTAGGGTCCGACTCCGCCTTTGGCTGTTACTTCGATTGGGCTTGCGACGCCCGAGCTAACCACTCCGCCGGCAGAAGCAGGAAGTCCTGCGCTGCAAACCAGTTGGTTGCCAGCTAATTCGTCTAATTGTTTCTGCAATTCGGCTGGATCAATGTTTACCTTGATCGCTCCTGCTGGAATCTCAATCTTCGGTACGTTGAGATCCACTCCGCAACCGGAGAGTAAAAATAATGTTAGGGCGAGGCCCGTAAAAATCTTAGAAAATGGACGCATACTAAAAGCTCCTCTTCGCACAAAGGCGTAACCTGAGCCCTCTAGATGCAATACGTCTGCCGTCGATAAGCATTCTAATCGTCTACGATTTTAGATTTTGTTTTGAGCTTACAAAATTTGAGCACTTTTTGTGGACAGATTGAAGATCGGAAAAGCGATTTTTACCAAATTGAATAGAGAGTCGACAGCTGAGTGACAATATGTGGCTTCCACCCAAAAGGTGCCCATCTACTTTCCGGCCGGAAAAGAGCCGGGTGTTCACAAATCACCCAAAAGGTGCCCATCTACTTTCCGGCCGGAAAAGAGCCGGGTGTTCACAAATAAAAAACACCCGCTACCTTTTCGGCCGGAAAGTAGATGGGCACCTTTTAGGTTAAGCGGCTTGGGAGGCTGGGGGAGTTGTCGACGTGGCGTTTGATTCGACTACGCGGTTGCGGCCAAGGTGTTTGGCGCGGTAGAGGGCGACGTCTGCGGACTTTAGGACGTCATCGGCGGTCTGAAGATCGGCTTGGGGTTCGGCTACGCCGATGCTCACCGTGATGTTTACCTTCGATGGCTTGGGTAGACCGCGGCGGTCCTTCTTAGAGGTGTATTGGCGTACTTGTTTGCTGGAGCGGATTTGGAAAGTTTTCTTTGCTAATTCGTCGCGCATTTTATTGAGGATGCGAGCGGCGTGGGGGGCGCTGATGTTCTCAAACAGAATACAGAACTCCTCGCCGCCGTAGCGGTACATCACGCCATGCTGTGGGTTTTTGAAATGGCTGGCTACGAAACGCAAGACGGTGTCGCCTTGTTCGTGGCCGAAGACATCGTTGAAGCGTTTGAAATGGTCGATATCGATCATCGCGATCGTGTAGTGCGGTCGTAAGTTCCACAGGCGTTCGTTAAGGGCTCGTCGATTGAGCACGCCAGTCAGTTCATCTAAGTAGATGCGCTGCCAATAGAGATATAGCTCGCCGTAGAGTAGGAAACTTAAAGCGCAGAGAAATGGGACGACACCGACGAGTTCCGTCGCAAACTCTTTATGTTTGCCGTAGAGCACGAGAGTTTCAAATACCCACATGCATTTGAGGCCTAATCCTAAGAGGGCGACTTCTCTACGTGAGCGCTCATATCGAAACGCGCGAGTTGCGAGCGCAGCTCCCGCTAGGAGAGCTCCCCAATGTACCCATTCGACGAGAAATAGGTTTACACGATAGATCCACGCATGGATGAGCCACGAGTGTTCGGGCATCATGCGCGGTATCGTCGAGAAAACAGTAAATACGACGGCAATTTGCGGTAGAGCGGGAACAGCTGAAAGCCACTGCGGCTTGATAAAACTCGTAGAGATCGCGAGCGCGGTAATGAGAAAGCTGATTGTGTAGATCGAATCGGGCCGAATCTCGAGGGAGATGGGGGCCGCGCCGAAAGGGGAGAACAAACTAAAATAGCTGCCGGTGAGGGCGACGCAAAAAAGTGTGAGTGCGCGCAGGTGCAAGCGCTCGGACAGAAATGCCGATGCAACTCCGCAGAGCAGAGGCAAATAAATCAAAACTTCGTAGAGGCTCAACGTGGGATTACCGACGATAAGAAAGCTCAAAGGCCAAAGCCCTGCGGCTAAGCCGATAGCCCCCGTTCGCGCCATTCTGTGCAGCATGCCTTAAGGTACCAGCGGAGTGTCGGGCAATTGTGCGCTCAGAAAGCCAAGCTATCTCAGCTAGTTATTTAAATTTCTAGGCAACCCTTAGACGGGTTATGCTATACCCCGTGGCCATGAAAGACGTCGGTACCGACAACATACTGCTCTACGCACTCTGCGCGACCGCGATGAAAGTGGAATCGGCAGCTCGCACTGGTTTGAATCTGGTGAAGAGCCTTGCGGTGCCTGTCGTCGCCTTTAAAAAGCAGGTCGAAGTGAAATCGTCTGGAAGTGACCGCCGACTAGCCAAGCCTCGTTCCCGCAAAGACAAGTAATTGTCTGCTTTTCCAAGGGGTTAGGCGTGTTCTTAGCCGGCTGTCTGAAGCCTCTACGAAAACTCCAAAGTCCTTCAAACTCAGCGTTTCCCGCCCCTGAAAACCCCGTATTTTCAATAGCTTAAGCACCCCGTTTTGCGCGGTATTGGACGCGGTTTTGCACTTAATAAGGACAAAGAGGGTGATCCCATGCGCTGGTTCTACATCTTGGTTCTTACAATCGCATTGACCCATACCGTGTCGTCGCAAGCGACCGACCCAACCCAAGCGGCAGAAGCCGTTGCGGGTGAACAAAAGAACGCGGACCGCGCGAACGAGAATTTTAAGAAGAAAGTCGACGAGCTGAAAGAGGCTGAAGAGAAGGCAAAGACTCTCGAAGCCAAAAACGAAACAGGAAAACTTTGGTCGAAAGTCGTCGAAGAAAAAAAGAAGAATTAGCATTAGCTGCTAAAGACAAATTGACCGCTGACAGCGCTCTGAAGACGGCGCAAGATCGGCAAGCAGCCTTGAAGGGTGACACGGAAGACGACCACGGCCACCAAAGCCAAGGTGGTTCCCAAAGTGCCGGCAAGTCCGAAGGCGACAAAGCTAAGGACAAAGCAATGGCAGAAGCGATGAAGCAAGCCGCTGCTCAGAAGCAACAAGAAGAAAAAAAAGACGAAGAGAAAAAAGAAGAGCCGAAACAAGAAGTTGCTCAAACAGCTGAAAAAGAGAAGCCTGAGCAAAACAACGAACGGCAAGAACAAGTCGCTACGATTCCAGAAGACATCAAGAAATCGTTGGAAGCACCCTACGCTAAAGACGAAGAGTCGAATTCCGGTTCTGAAAACAAATCGAAGAAAGCCAGCTCCAATGGCTACGACGATTTAATTAAGGCTAACAACGAATTTTCGGCAGCAAAAGCAAAAGAGACTGCTGATACTTTGGCGAGTTTAAATGCGGAGAAAGAAACCGCAGAGACCGGAGAAGCGGCTGCGCCGAGCGAAAAAGCCGCTTCTAAGCCCGTCACGGTAAATGACTATATCGACGGAGTCGTCGCACAGAATTCCACGTCCACCCGCAGCCCTGCTTCGACGACAAGTCGGACCACTACCTCGGGTAGCGCTGCACCACGTGCGATGAAGGGAACTTCATCCTCGCGGTTGCTCAATTCAATTAAGTAATGAGAATTTGCTTCGGACCAGCAACTGCTGGGCGGAACATTACTGAGACTTGTTGATTGCCGCCTCTTCCTCCCCAAAAAAACAAAAATAAAAATCTTATCTCGCAGAAAAAGCGAAGCGTTGAGACTTGCGCGCATCGAGTTAGGGCAAGCATAAAAAAAAGCCTGTGATGCGTGGCTGGTGCTGTGCAGGTTGGATGAGTGCGAGGGCGGGAAAGCTATTGTGGGGGGCTGCCTTGTTTAACAGTCCGCTGGGGAGGGTTGGTATGGATTGGGGTTGGAAGGAGAGAGTCGGCGGTTTAGGGGTTTTGCGCCGAGGCGGAGTGGGAAGGCTCGGGTTTGTAGAGCGAAGCGAGAGCACGGCCTGCTCGTCGATTGGAGCGAGTGAAGAGAGCGCATAGGTAGCTCGCCGGCCAGCCAACGAAACGCCGGCGGAAAGGTGGAACCAACGACCCAGATAATTTGCTTACTCTTTGCCGCAGTCATCATCGCGAGGTGCATGGGTGGTGACGCGGCGATTGCTTCGCTCCGCTTTAGTAAAGACCGGTCGCAACGACTGCCGTTGCCAGGCCCCGTTTGGGGTCAAAAAGAGCGCCGAAGCAACCTACATGCTCTCGACGATATAGTAATTGCCTCGCGCCGAGCGGCCTTCAATGGCTGTGTAGGCTCCTGAGGAGTTCTTTGTCAGCGTAGCAGTCTTCGTATCGAGGACTTGGAAGTTCTGACTCAGCACCGTCTTGTTGCTATAGAGAGTCCACGTCTCCTGAGTAGAAGAATCCACCTTCGTACTGAGAACAGGCATCGTTTCCTTGGCGCCGTCGCTATACGTGAGTAGCAATACGCTTTGGATCGACAGAGCTTCAGTCGCACTCGCCTTCTTCACGACACCGATACACACCGATTTGATGCCGCTAGAGGCTAGGATATTCGTGCCGCAGTTGCTGGTCGTAATCGTGTACGCCGGCGCGCTGGGAGGTATCGGAATGCCATCGTCGATTACCGTGTAATCCGCGTAGCAATTCGAAGAGCCTCCTGCGCCGCGGACGAAGCCATTCGATGAGAAATCACCCTTCAACTTTGTCGTGATAATACTTTTGCCAGTCGGGAAGGTGACGCTCGCGCCGTCGATGCTGGCGTAATCGGCTTTACCTTGGACAATAATTTCTATTGTAATGTTCTCACCTAGTTTTACTCGCTGTGGAACTGCAGACAGCGTGCAAGTCGGTCGGTCGCCAGGCGGCGGCGTATTGGTGACTGTGTACGTCGCTTCGCATGTTCCGGAGCCGCCTTTGCCGTCGACTCGCCCACGCGCGGTAAAAGTACCCGTCGCGGAAGGTGTAACGAGTTTACTTCCGCTTGGAACTGATACGGAGGCACCGTCGATATCTCCGGACGTTGCATTCGTCGCGGTCATCGACAACGTGACGCTTTCACCCAAGAGGAAGTTCTGTGGGTTCGCAGTCAATTTACATGTAGCTGCCGGAGGATTCGGCTCGTCGGTACAAACCACGCCATTGATACCGCAGATATCTACTCTGTTGTTCGTCGCAAACGTCCTTAAGAAGCTTTGGCTCTCAGTGGAATCCAATCGGGTGTTGTAGTTCGTGTCCGAGATGTTCCCTTTGGAATTGATACCAATGAGGACCGCGCCGTCTTCGCCTTTATCGGCGATAAATGCTGGACCGCCCGAATCGCCGAAGCAAAGTGCAGCTCCTGAGGGAGGAGAGCTCGAGACAATGTCATATCCCGAGAAGCCAGTGATAACTGATTCACCAATTCTCAAGATGCCGTCGTTGCCGCCCCCACCACCTTCGTTAATGCAGCCGTAACCTAGAAGCGTAATTCCCAAACCTTTGCTGGCTATTCCACCGATTGTTTTCGGCTTCGCACTGACGATATCTTCGGTGAGTAATCCGAGACTCACGTCGTGATCTTTGCCAGGGTAGAGCGAGCTACGTGTCATCTTGGCGGTGTATTTTTTTCCGCTGTGATTAAACGTAACGCTGCTTCCGGTAGTGGCGCAGTGGGCGGCGGTGATAATTACTCGCGGGCCGACGACAGTGGCGGTGCAGCTTCCCCCTGAGGAACGGATGTAGACAACTTCTTCCCATGTTCCTGCGGCAACTGGCTTGCCGTTGATTAGCGTCGGTACAATTTTTCCGGCATATGCTGGTGTGACCCAGGCGGCGGTAAAAGAGCAGACGAGGAGAGAGGTTGAGATAAGTTTATTCAGCCCGAGATTTACAGTCATACGCCTCCATCGGCGCCAAGACTGAGGATGTCTGGCGCGATTTTTTTACGGTTTTGAAATGCTTTATGGTCTTGCTTTTCTAGGGGGCCGACGTTGCCAATCCAGGTGCTGAAAAATTATGCAGATCGAGCTGTTCAATTAAAGGTCGGGGATGATTTTTACATGATTGTGAGAACGAGAAACTGTCCTCACCTTCATTGTACGATCATTGAAATGCATGACCTATCGAGGGGAAACTCATCCCTGATCCCTTGTATACAACCGTCCTTGGTACCTTAATGCACCAAGTCAAGGTCACTACCGTACGTGCGCCTTCCCCGGTTTATCCTTACTGGTATTGCCTTTACGGAATATGCCTTGAAAAAATGCTGGCTTACCGGGCGGTGTCGCGCCGCCCTCACACAGTGCACCCGGGGCATCTGAATCGGTAAAGCGGCGCGCAAATTCGCGTTCCCATTTTGTCTGATAGTCGTAAGCGTTTTTGCACTGCTGCACGTGCAGATCTTGCACTGCATTCGTCGATTGGGGCGCTTCGAAAAGTGGCAAACCGCTGCCGCCGCATGAGAAGACTTCGCAGGATTCGCGATACGTTTTAGCTGCATTCGAATCAGTAACGTCATGGACGCTCTTATTAAAATAGAAGCTTGCTCCAAGCAGAGCGCAGATTCGCAACAGTGGCTTAGCAAGTTGATCGAAATCACGAGCTAACATATTCGACGCAGTTTTATCGCTTGCGTCAAAAACTTGGGGATCTCCGTAGCTCGCCATTTTCTCGCGCAGCTTTTTACTCAGTGCTTTGGTTTGGGTCGCCAACATCGGCACAAATGCAGTTCGCGCCATATTGTAGGAAGCTGAGACTTGCGGGTCCGCCTGGGTTTTCATCGAGTCGACGGGAGTTAGCAATGCTTGGGCAAATTCGTGTCGACGAAGCTGATTGAGACCGGACGATGCGGGAAAAAAGTTTTCTAAATGGCGGTCCAAGGCCTCGCGCAGTCCGCCGGCGGGATGTTGCGAATAAAGCTCTTCGTTCCACACCGGTGTCATTAACTGGCGCAAGCTGCCCATCAGGTTTTCTTTGGCGTTTGTTTTTGCTTCCGTATCGCCGGTTTTGCCAATGCGCTTATAGGCTGCGAATGAATCGAGGTAGTGATCGATTCTGGCAGACATCGTGGAAATCGCTTCGCGCTCTTGCTGGCCGCGAATTTTTGCTGGGTTAGCTGCTAGCGCTTTTAAATCGCGCGAAACCAGCCGCAGGTATGCGTACACCGTTACGCGAGGAAGGTCGTCACCCTCGGTGTGCAAGGGATTGGAAATCATTTTCACGAGTAGGCGATCCATGTCGTCCAGTGCGGGCAGGAACGGGCGCGCGGGTCCTTCTGGCTTAGCACTTCCGGTTGCATCTGTGGCCTTCATCGCATTGAGCAGATCCTGCATCGCGCCCGGCTTGGTGCCATCGCCTAATAAATCTTTGTCAGCGGGAGTAAGTACGGTTGGCTTGGCCGCAAATTCACGACGAGGTGATAGTAGGCGATCGCAGTCGATTTCTTTGTTCTGTAAGTCCATCAACAAACAGGCGCGGGCAGGGAAGAGGAGTTCACCCTTAAACTGTGCGTACTCTTTGCTCTTTGGAGAGAATAATTGAGTCGAAGCCTGCTTTAGAAGGTTAGCGCCGAGGATAACTCCCAAGCTGGCGGCGGCGGGTATGGGCTGCACTATCGCAAACGAAGCTGCGAGGCTCGTCGTCAATTGAATGGCCGAATTGGTGATTACGGAACCCTTGGTAGAAAACGCCGTACAGTCCTTGGGAAGATTCTGAAAGACTTGTCCGAGGCCAGCGTCGACAGAATGGTAACTATCGGCAACAACTTTTGCCATTTGTTCTGTTTGTTTTTGCGTGCGCTTGGCGTTGCAGTGACGAAGAGCTGCTTGTAGACGATCGCTGGCCAAAGAGTGAATGCATTTGCCTTGGTCTTCAACCGGCTTGGCCGTATCGAAGCACGATGCGTAGGATGAATCCAACGGCGGATTCATTTGATTCTCAATTCGCAGTAAAGCGTCGGTGCGCTGATTTGTAATAGCAGCGCTGTAGTTGCTGCAGGTGATTGGCAGGCCAGCCCACTCGCCGACTTGATCGCCGGGAATAGCTACGTCAGTCGCTAGCTTCTCTTGCAGCCCCTGTACCGAGGAACCCAAACTCTCTAACTGTTTTTTTAATTCGCTGTTATCGGCAGGGACACATGCTTGTTCGAGGGCTTCTAGTTGCGCCTTGGCTCTTGCAAGAACATCTTCGTTACCGCTGCTGCCAAGAAACGGGCATTCTTGCGCGCTCCAAGCGGAAGCGCCTAAAAACCAAGAAAGCAAAATGGCTTGGCTCAGCCTCATTTCGCTCCTTCCGGAACGACGAGAGTTTTGAGAAACCCTTCTACTGCCTCGTGGCCTTGCGCGAGGAAATTGGGAGGGTAGGTCACTGTGACGGTGTGCCCTTGGTAAACGCCCTTGTCCTTCTCGTCGGCAGATCGCCAAACGAAAATGTAGTGATCGCTAATCGTCTTATCGAAGCCCGGGATCCGCATCATGCACGCGGCAAGGCTGCCAACCTTTGCGTCCTTAGCTGGTGCGATGTTCGTCGCGAGTGCCGCTGATAATTGTGGCAGCAGCAGCGAGCAATTCTTTTTCAGGACGCCAGCCCAGTCGTCGCCCTTTTCAAAATTCTGCCAAGTCTTGTAGTGGATAATTTTTAAGAGCGGGTTGCTTTTGTATTCCCAGAAAGTAACTGGCTGACCGAGCAGCTCAGAGCTTTCAAATTTGTTCCACTGATCTGCTTTGGCAGCAAATGCGGGACCGGGAGTGACGTTGACTAGTTTGCCGGGAGGATTTTTGATCGTTCCAGCATTTGCGGTCAGGGTTAGAGCCAAGATTGCGAGAGTTAGTTTTTTCATAAGGTGCATCCCTAGTTAAATCGGTTAAATGCTAGATACTCTTGAAGGATTTTTGTTATTCTCGACATATGGAACTACTGAAACATTTCAATCTCGCGCTCCTAGTTCTCGGATTTACTTGGCAGGTATGGGCGGTGCAGAAATTTTTCCGCAAAGACGATGGCGAGAAGCAGCCGCAGCGCTTCGCGTTAATTAAGTTCATGGCTCCCATCGCGGTGGTCACATTGGCGGCTTTCATCCTCACCGGGACAACCGCCACGCTACCGTTTCAATTCGCCGCTACGGTGTGTCTCATTGCTTACTTGGTGCTTTATGGGTGGGCGCTGCGCTCCGTCGGTAAAAATCGATTTTTCCTCGCTTACAGCACGAGTACTCCGTCGGAGATGATGGAGAGTGGACCCTACCGCTGGACGCGGCATCCGTTTTATACCAGCTATTTATTAAGTTACTTGGGCGGAGCGCTAGCTTCGGAAGACCTCTACGCCATCCCGGTCGTGGTCTTGATGGTATCGATTTATTCTGGAGCTGCGCGCTTTGAAGAACAGCGATTGAGAACCGCCGCATTCGGGGCGGCGTATGAAAATTACCAACGACGAGTCGGTCGCTTTACCCCTTGGTTCTAGAAGGATCGCGACGGCGCTCTCGCTTAAAGAACTGAATGATCTTTGCAATGGGTCGCAGCGATTTATAGAGATTCGCACGCAAATTCATCATCGGTGTAAACTCCACGATGCCGGTGCTCTCCAGATACTCTTTTAGATCAGAGTAAATAAAATCCCAGACAAACGGATTCACGCCGCTGCCCGAGATCGCCTGGGCAATGTCCCAAACAATGACGTGGTGGCGCAAGCCATTGAGTCCACTGTGCTTAAAATTCGTCGAAGTCTTTGTGGCTCCGGCTTTGATATAGAACGGCAGCATTTCGTCCGACGCAAAGCTTACGATGTAACGTTTGCGTGCTTGAGCGGCCGTGATGCCTAACTGCTTAAAGAGACCTAGGAAGATATCGCCCTTTTGAAAATCAGGGTGAATGCAGAGTCGGCTCGCTTCCACGCTGTCGTATTTCGAAGGGAAGTTAGCTGGCAGCGCCGTGTGCTTTTCGACTTCAAATGAATCTTCGGGTCCGTGGAAAACCAAACGCGTGCTCGCTACCACTTCCTGACGGTATTTAGCGACGATAATGCGTGATTTAGAATCGAGTGCATCGCTTAGATTTTCAGGCTTCACATCCGCAGCAATTTTTTGCGCCTGCAGGTAAGCCGTACGACGTAACTCTAAAACATTTTGATATTCTTCAATCGATCGAGCGTAGGAATATTCCACTCCTTGCGAGGCTTTTGGAACATTCAGCCCATGCTTCTTCAGTTCGGCGATGGAGTTCGGCGGACCAAATTGGAAAATATATTGGCCAATGGCGTTTAGCACCATCTTCGATGGATTCTTCAGTTCCGCGCCAATACCTAGGTTCGATTTGCCGTTGCGATCAATAACGCGCGTATTTTTAATTTCAATCTGCGCGCGGACTTGGGCAAACATAGGGAAAGTAATCTGGGTGTCGAGCACGAGTCCAGGAACCAGGTAGCGATTGCGCAGGCTGGTGACCAACATTAATCCGCTCGTCGACAGATCCAAGATCTTAAAGTGAATGAAATCGTTGAATCGAATAGGGCTCTGACAAATGCCAATGGGAAGAAACTCATCGCCGCATAACCAGCGACGCGATTTACGCCGCTCTTCTGTCGCGACTTTTGCTTCCTTGGGAGAAGCTGTGTCATCAAACCAGCGCACGCCAAAGGCCAGACGGTCGCCATCCATCTTGGTGGCAACCACAGTAAGACCGAAAAAATTCGATTCTTGTTTGCCGATGTAAAGCTTGGCATTGAGCCTGTCACCGCCAGAAAAGTTGGCGACAAATGGGTAGGCGTTTTTATCAATTACGAATTCCATACCAAAGGGACTAATGCGCCAGGGATGCAGGCGAATCACTGTGTCAGGCTTGGACTGGAAAGTTATCTCGGCAGATACTGTTGTGTCGTCGTAGAATTGCCCCGGCGTAATATCGCCATGGATTTCTTCGCTCACTGCTACAGATGCCACGCTGAATCGTTTTGCTTCCATTATGCCACTTTGGTGTTTCTTGTAAGGTTATCGGGACTTTGGAGGTTCTTCTTTACTGACTCCCGGTTAGACTCCGAGGCCGGTAAGATATAGACGTGTTCCAATTCTTCAAAGTCGCGCACTGCAAGATTGAGTTTTCGTAGATCCAAATGAACAAGATTGAGTTCGGGGATTTTGCGTTTGAGCATCTCGGCGGCTTCGCGCGTTAGCACGATGCGATCTTCTCCTACCGCTTCTGCGAACTCCGTTTGCTTCGTTACGAGGTCCAGACGACTCAGTACGTTCGCAGGGGTACCCAGAACAGTAATGTCCCAGGCTCCATCGGTTCCGCCGATGTTACCGACGACCGCTGGCCCAAATGAAATTAGAATGTAGCGTTTGATTTGTAGGGCAATGGGCAGGTGTTGATTTACTGTCCGATTCACTTGATCGAGGCGGAAGGAGCAACCAACTGCTTGGAGCAGGGTGCTATCCGGGTCCGCGCCCTCGAAATAGGAGAATACTAAGTCTCCCACTAGCTTAGGAACTCCGCGTGACTCTTCAATTAAATCTGTGCAACGGCGAATATTGGGAATCGCGGACGACGAGATAAAGTCGCGCTGCAATTTAGTTTGTTTGGTGAAGCCACGGATGTCGCTGTGCAAGCAAGCGACTTGGGCTTCTTTGGTATCGAGCAACTGGCGCATCGCCTGCTGAGGAGTGATGTTTTTCTCCACCAGGAGCAGGAATCGTCGATAAATTTCTTTGGGCAAGAATGCTTTGATTTGTTGATTCAATTCAATTTCGCGCTCGATGATTTTGCGCTGGGCTTCCAAATTGTTTTGGTCAGCGATAAATGCGTTGATCTCGGTCGAAATCTTGGAGACTAGTCCGGAGACAAACATCAGAGTTACCGAGACCGCGCTAATTACGTTGGCAAATTCAGGTCCGCGTTCCAACCAGCTGGGCAGAACGGTGAGGTAACACATCGAGATCATGACAATCGTCCAAAACAATCCCATGCGTAGAGTAATGATCGCTATTGCTGGAATGACGACGGAGAAAATATACGGCGTTGCTTCGTACCAATAGTACGAGAGTGCCTGGCTGTAAGTGCACACTAGAGCAACCGTCATCATGGGCAGCCAGTACAATCGGCTGTAGGTGACTTTCTGGCTTCGGCTCAGAACAGCAGCAACCAGACAGATGGCAATGCACGCCGCTCGCAATTGGATCCAATCCGCACGTGGCTGCAGCTTGTAGATGTTGTCGATCCAGATGATGTGCGCGAGGTACACGACAGAACCCAGGATCGTGATCACACGCGTGCCGGAAGCAACACGCTGGCGTTCCACGTCTCGCCAAATCTCCACCCAACGCGAAGAAATCTTCAGCGTAGGAAAAAGCGCGAGAAGTATTTTTTCCCTAAGTTTCATCCATACTTATTTTCGGTTCATTGGGTTAAAGACTTGAATCTTCCAGCTGTTTTTCCGATAAGCCCCCGATGGCTTCGCCACCTAAATTAAAAGTCGCTAGACCCAGGGCCAGCGCGGCAAGTGCGGCTAGTACTCCAGCGACTATGCCTTCTGCCGGTTTTTGGGCAAAGGTTGGAGACTCTGTGATCGCAAAAGCGCTGGTGCGCCTATTTGCGGTACCGGCTCTGTACCTGAAACGCCTCTGCCTTTGGGTTGGCGCGTTAGTATTGGTCACCACCGCCGTGGTTGTCGCGATAGCCGTGCAGTTCTTTCTGTCGTTGCCGCCGATTGAGAAGATGTCTTTCGAAGATCTGCAAAGCCTGGGAATGTTCCGCACCCAATCGCGGTTGGAAAATGAAAAAGCTTTCTACCAGTGGATTCCAATCAAGGATGTCAGCCGCCCGTTTATTTACAGTGTCGTCTCCAGTGAAGATGCGACGTTCTTTGAGCATGATGGATTTAACTTTGAAGCGATTTTGGATTCATTGGCCGAAAATATCCGCGACCGTAAAAACACTTTTGGTGCCAGTACCATTAGTCAGCAGGTTTCGAAGAACTTGTTTCTGACGTCTGAAAAATCCTGGGTTCGCAAGGCCAAGGAATTTTTCATCACTCGCGCCTTGGAACGCAAATTTAAAAAGAACGAAATCTTGGAGCTCTATCTAAACATCGCGGAGTTTGGTCCAGATATGTTTGGAGTGGCCGCTGCGAGTCGCGCGTATTTCGGACTGAGCCCGGAAGAAATCAACGCCGCGGAAGGAAGTTTCATCGCGTTGATGTTGCCGTCGCCCAAGCGAAACTTCTTCTCGATTTACGAGAACCAAAATATAACGCGCACCAAACGTCGGCGGCTCGAGCGAATTCTGCGGGGAATGTTGTACGAAGAGTTGATTACCGAGAATCAGTACCGCAGCTCACTGCAATATGATTTCTTCGCCTTCAAAAAGACCGGCAAGTCGCGACTTCTCGCGCGCGAGACCGCCTCTTCCAAGCGTCCTACCCGCAAACGCTGATTACTGAGCCCAGTCGTTGCGAGCGAAGCGAAGCAATCTCCGCGTCACTGCCGATGAACTTCTCGATGATGGCTGCGACAAAGCGTAAGCAGATTCCCCAAATCATTAGTCCCACCAAATGAAACGGGTCGAACATGGTGAATATCTGTCCACTGCTTGCACCCGCATCGAGTACTTTGTGGAGTTTTCCCCTGACATTTCCCCCGGTCGCGCAGCATTTCTTGATGCCGAACGGCAGCGGGAATGAGTTTGCGAGTTTGTCTTGCTACTTCCGAGGAAGTTTTCTGAATAGGTCGATGAGCATTACTCAGACTTGTTGAATTAGCTTTTGCGGCTAACTTTTTCTGTGTGATGCGCTCTGCGCGTTGCACTGGATCCTTTCTCTCTAAGAAAACCGAGTAAACGGCAACGAACAAGTCTTAAGTAATGTTCAAGCAGCGGTTCGATAGGATTTAAATATTTCCAGCGCGGGCTCTGAGCGCTTCTAGGAGATCTTCGGATTCGGTTGCCATTTCCTCGGCACCGCGAGGTGTGCTCGCAATCTCGCGCAATCCCTTTTTCACCGCGCGAGGTTTGCGAACGGGAAGCGGATCAAATTGCTTCGCAGTCGCTACCGTAGCTGGTTCTTGTTGGCGAGATAGACCGCCTTCGGAATAGGCAAGTTGCAAATCGTTTTCAATCGCTTTGTCGCAGTAACCAGGCTTTTTCTCGGCTTTTGAATTAGGGACAAACCCGCAAGAATCTTGGATCCAGAACGAAACCTTACCAAAGATCGAATCGTCGATAGAGCCATCAGATTTACTGCGCACGATGAATCTACCTTGATCGGAAGGCTTACGATCCATCAACTGATTCATCGGAAACTTAGTAGAAGATTTTTCTGCGAGTTCGGTACCATTGCCGCTGTTCGAAGCTTCAGCAGTCGAAAAGCCATCACCGCCCGATCCCCAACCTGCATCGCGAACATTGATACCAGAGCCGCCGTCACCGCCGCCGTCGTTACCGAGATTGCCAAACTGGCTATCTCCGCCACCACCGCCAGATGGTCCGCCGCTCATGCCACCTGGTCCGCCGGCTCCGCCAGCGTTACCAGCGTTAGCGTCTCCTGCGCCTGCACTTGTTCCAGGGCTGGCTGTAGAATCCAAAGTTTTTAATTTCGGCATATCGCCCGCGGCGATCTGCGCAGGACCAAACTGTCCAGGTGCGCTGCCGCTGGCGTTAGGCTTAGAAAGATCCAAAGGTGGAGGAGTGTAACCACCAATCGACGAGGAACTCGGATTAAAAGTGCTCTCGCGATCGCCGCTGCCACCATCAAAACCACTAGCAAAATCTGGCGTCACTTCTTTAGGATTCTCAGGCAAAGTAAATCCACTCGATTGCGGAATGCTCGCCATTTGCGGAGGCTGATTTCCACCACCGTCACCGCCGCCACCACTTCCACCACCGCTACCGCCACCACCCTGACCTGACTGAGGCTTTTGGTTAGCCAAAGGCTCCGGCTCTGGTGGGGTTGGAGTGTTTTCTAAATCGGTTAATTTTTGCTGTAGTTGTTCTACTTTGTTTCGGCGGCCGCTAATCGACGAGTCCATACCTAGGACTTTTTCTAAATCCTTCACTAAGACGTTGTCGGTCTGTGCACCAATACCTAGCGCAGATTCAAAGCGACCAACAGCATCTGGAATAGTGGTCGCGAAGCCTGGATTTTCTCGCTCAGGTGTCTGTGTAAGTCCATCATCCTCAAATGCCGTAGAGACAAAAGCAATGGCCGTCAGAATAAAAAATTTGTTGTATGCCTTCATTACTGCCCCGGTGCTGCTGTTGTCTCATGGAATACTGGTTTTGCTTCCGAGGGTTCTGGGTT
>Ga0163144_10006944_pt1 | contig 24907 bp, 24 predicted proteins | sample OliLak19BULKMAT1_FD_123175 | JGI IMG/M metagenome (GOLD analysis project Ga0163144, IMG submission 123175) | Freshwater microbial mat bacterial communities from Lake Vanda, McMurdo Dry Valleys, Antarctica - Oligotrophic Lake LV.19.BULKMAT1 | ecosystem: Environmental > Aquatic > Freshwater >... | reverse complement strand
TAATTTTACCTATTATTTCTTCTTTTAGCTCTCTTCCGTACACTGTATTTGGCATGTAATTCTCCTTTCTTAATATATATACTGTTTGCGAGAACTACTGTCTAGTTTAGCAGGTACCTGCCACACCAGAAATGCCACCTGTCGGAACATCTTTTGTAAATGTAGCAGTAGGACTTCTCAGATCTCAAGCATCGAGAAATGGTAAAATTTTGGCTCGATTACCTAGGGGCACAAGAGTGAGTGTTAATCACTGGGAAAATGGAGAAGAGGTAGATAAAGGCGAAAAGAGATGGGCAGAAACACATCCTGACCTACAAAGAAATGAGTTTATATATAAAAATGTACTAAAACAAGTTCCACCAGTTACAGTCAGAACGGCTGTAAGATCACTATTCGATGCCGCCGCAGGAAGGTTTGAAAACTTTATAGCGCAAAATGGTCCAGAAATCCTTGCTCGCAGAATTGAATATATTGAGTGTGGTGGATACGCAAACGATTAGTACGCCTAATTTGAAAATACGACCCTTTGACGATCAAACTTTCGAGTGATACTATCAAAATATGAATGAGCTAAGAGCCGAAGAACTCGAATTTATCAGGAATGTTATATTCTCAAAGCTAGACAAAGACTTGTTTAATGTATTTATATTTGGCTCTCGTGCATCTGGAACAGCACAAAAATACAGCGATATAGATATAGGGGTAGAAGGAGAACCCGTGCCACTTTCCATACTTGGTCAACTACATGCTGAGTTCGAAGATTCAAATCTCCCTTATTCTGTTGATATTGTAGACTTTTCTATGGTTAATACACGATTTAAACAAGTTGCAAAAGAGAGTACTTTACCACTATGACAAAACTACAATCTCAAACTATTGATCTAAAAAAAGCAACACAAAGACTTGACGAAGCACTGCAAGCAGAGAAAACTGATTTAAATCGAGACGCTACGATTCAAAGATTTGAATTTACATTTGAGTTAACTTGGAAGACATTAAACAACGTTTTGAAAGAGAACCACGTTGCAGTGCTGGGAAGCAAATCGATTTTTAGAGAGGCAGCAAAACTTGGACTTATATCAAGTCCAGAATTGTGGTTTGAATTTTTAGAATCTCGGAACCTAACATCGCATACATATGATCTTGAAATAGCAGAAAAAGTCTACCAATCAGCAAAGAAATTCCATAGCGAAGTTTTAGATCTTATCAAAAAAATAGAGTCACTCTTAGTCGCATAGGATTTTAAGCGTATCATCAAAGCATCGTGAATTCGATGGAACGACTAGTTCCGCAATCCACCAAATTACCCCGCTTGATCTCGAAAATCTCAAAGGCCCCACATTTAGATGGGAGCTACCAATACAATTTACTCTACTATCATTATATCGACTCACTTCCTCATTCTCCAGAAATCTTTCTTGTCATATCATAAATCTTTCTTGAACCAGCAGCAGTCAAGTAAACAGCAGATACAACAAGTGGGTGTATTTCTCTAGTCGACCTAGTCTTAGCATCAGTAGTCGTCGACCGGTGAATAAACCCAATTCCAGTCGCATCATGATCCCAGTTATTTGTTCCACCGATAATCTGGCCATTTTCATCGATCAAAACACCATCCGAGCGAAATACATCACCATTATGTTTCTGTAGCACACGGCGTCTTCCTTGTTGATCAATTACATAGACTAAATTATCTGACTGTTTCTTCTTTGCATCTGGAACATGAGGTGATTGACGCACATTAGCGTTCTCAACAATTACAATTCTAAAATTACCTTCCGAAGGGTTACCTTCAAGCCTATTCCATTCTGAGCTAAAATTAGAGATTGATGCTGTCAGTGCATTAAAATCTCGTTTTCTTCCAATGGGGCGAGCGACATCAGCATGTCTTGCATCTGCTCCTACAGGAATTTTATATAACAGAATAGACTCTTCATATGCCTTCATTCCAGCGTCAAACTGTATTTGAGAAAAAGGAGTAGGAGTGTTTGGGTGGCCAAAACAAATACTAAATGACACGTCATTTATACTGTCTCTAGGGTCAGTACCTCCATACTTTAAGCTAGTTTTTGGATCAATCCATTGACTACCACCTGCATTAAAAGAGTACTGATTATCTTGGGAGAGGCGATACAATCTATTTTGTTCTCGTACAGGGACAAACGGAGCGAATCTATCATATCCCAACCCTATTGATTCAAGATAAGCGATTGTTGCTTCAGGGTTAGTCAAATATGCACGGCTTACATCTGTATGGAATACTCTAACTACTGGCTTTTTTATTCTCTTTGCTACTCCCACTTTTCCTCGAAACGTATCGTCAAAAACTATGTTGGCCATAGCTTCTCTGGATGTCCTGTACCAAGGCGCTTTTGCTACAACAGTTCCAGATTCTAAAAGTGCTTCAGGATCCATTTTTGCTCGTATATCTGCAACGTAATCATCCGGACCAATCACAAGGATCAATCTTTTTGCATTAATAATTCTTTCTTGAGCTGGAGTAAGTGGTTCAGCGAAATCTGCAGATTCGTGCAATACAATTTGCGCCAAGTCTTGGCGAGACGTCTGCCAAATCTCTCTACCTCTCACAATTTGTTGTTTAGTAGAAGCCAAAGCTCTGTTGAGTGATTCAATCATAGACTTACCTTATACATTAAGTTTTAGTTTTTTGGAAGAAGCGTTTTGAAGTTTTTTTAAGTGAGCCACCTCCGGGACTCGAACCCGGGACCTCGTCTTTACGAAAGACTTGCTCTACCACTAAAGCTAAGGCGGCTAGCGTAAAAACATATTATACCAAAGATAAACAGATAGAGGGCGATTAGTAGCAAATCTTTTGCCAAAGACTCAATATAGATGCAAATCAAAAGGCAAAGTCAATGCCAATCACTCCTCCAACTACAAAGTCGGTTTTTATAGTAAAATAATGTATATGAATGATATCGTAGTCATAATGCCGGTTCTGAACGAAGTAGACAATATACTTAGCGTAATCCAGTCACTTAAAGACAATAATTTACAAAACATTATAATTGGAGTTGACGCTGCAACAACCGACGCTACACCTCAAATTTTAGAACAAGCCATTATCCATTATGTCAAATCCCCGTATACTGGGTACGACCCAACAGTAAGCTCAGCACTCGCAAAAATTGAAGAATATTATCCACAAACCAAATACATATTGTTTGCCGATGCAGGACGAAAATATAGTTTCGAGATAGTTTCAACTTTTTATAATAAAATAAACCAAGGAGCTGATTTAGTTTTGGGCAGTAGGGTAGGGCAAACTGAAAATATGCTTTGGCATCAAAAGCTTGGAACCCAAGTCGTACTTTTGCCCATTAGAATACTTTTTAATCGTAAAATTGCAGATATTAGCCCCTTTAGACTAATCAGGCGCGACAAATACCAAAAGTTAGATATGATAGGAGACAAGTTTCGATTTCCATCCGAAATGCTAATCAAATGCCTAGCACTAAATTATCAAATTGTCGAAGTTCCTGTCGTTTCTCTAAAAAGACAGGGCACCTCAAAAGTTTCAGGAAGTCTAAAAAACAGTATCAAAGCCGGCAAAGATATGATTAGTGCATTACAATTTGCCTGGTTTAAATCACGATGAAACATCTCATGCGCCTAACAAACGCTCTCTCGATAAACTTTGCACTATGTATTTTTATTCTTCTCCACTTTACAGTATTTTTTTTGGGTGACCTGATCAAACATCTCGAGCTCTACATGGTGCTAAATATTTGTATAACAATAGTGTATTTATTGATAATTTATAAAGTTATTAGTGTCACAAAGATTAACTTAAAACCATTTGTTATAGTTGGCGCGGGGATCGCAGTGCTGTATCTTCTAATGAATACAAATCTCTCCTCGGATATGTATAGGTATATCTGGGATGGTTCGCTGACAAATAGCCATCTAAATCCTTACTATTTTCGTCCGATAGACGAGTCGATGGGGATTTTTCGGCAAAATTCAGATCTTTACTCTCGGATGGGTTGGACCAACCAATACACGGTTTATCCGCCATTTGCTCAGCTCATATTTTACTTTGCATACAAATCATATGTTCTGTTTGGCTTTCTAGGCGCCAAAATTATAATGTCACTTCCGGCTATCGGACTAGTCTTTTATCTCTACAAATATTATTCTCCAAAGCTAGTAGCGCTTTACGTCATAAACCCAATCATCTTGTTTGAATGTTTTTATGGAGCTCATATTGATATTTGGGCAGTATTTTTTACCGTAATTGCCTATCATTTATTCAAATCAGATAAGTATAAAAGCTCAGCGGTATTTTTAACTCTAGGCATAGTCTCAAAAATCTTTCCAGTCATCTTCCTTCCGGTATTTCTGTTAGATTTGATAAAAAGAAAAAAATATTCAGTTGCAGTTAGCTATTTTTTCATAGCGAGCCTAATCGTCTTGGCGTTTTATTTGCCATTTATCCAAGAGTCGTTGTTTCCAATTACCAGGTATCAGTCCTGGGTCGGTGATAACGAATTCAACTCGTCCATCTATGCCATTACAAAGCATGTATTTAAAAGCTACTTGAGCTTAGATGCTGCCCTAGTTCCAAAAGTGACCCTTTTGCTTTTTTGCATCTTGAGTCTATTGCTCTGGACAAAGAAGCTATCCGTAAACGTATTACTCCTTGGGATGCTATTATATCTAGTTGTTTCGCCGGTTGTTTATCCCTGGTACACTTTGCTCTTTATCCCTCTTGCATTGATCATTTTCAAGCAGTCGCAAAGAATAGATGTCTTTGTTTCAATAGCAATTCTGCAAGGAATCCTAAATTTAACATATATAGATCAACTTTTGGGAATTGCAGAGTCGTCTAAAAAGGGGTTATTACTGATAGTTACAATCGTTTTTTACAGCTTATTGTCTGTATTGGTATTGGTCATAGTAAGAAACCGTCAAAACCAGAAGGTCAATGATAACTCTACCAGATCTTGAGCAAATGCCCAACATATGTCAAGAAAATATCGAAAAACAAGTAATACGAAACATATCCGACAATGATAACAAGTAAAGTTTTGTTTATAATTTCGTTACGATGCTTCTTTACTTGATCCAAAGTACAAACACCCTTACGTCGGAAATAATAAATCATACTAATTACTAGTGAAACTATAGCAACCAAATTAAAAGCCCACCTGTACTGACCGTCCAATACATTTGTCAGCGAAGCGCCAGCTGCAATGGTGCTAATACCCAGAGCTACAAGTACAACCGGAGCAAGACAACATAGCGAAGCTATAAAAACAGGAATACCGGTTAATGCAAACAATTCTTTAATTTTCATAGGATAATTATATCACAAAAATTAATACTCCATTTTTAACTTTTACAACTAGTTTATGTCAAAATAGAGTTGCCATTTGATATGGGATTGTCCTTTGTTCGTTTAATATTAACTGTCTCGAGATAATAGGAGAAGCGTCAGTATGACTCCCGGAAGATTTTAAAAATAGTCATCAGGATGTGCCCTGGCAAGATTAAGGATTTTAGGAACGTCTTAATTCATCAATATTATGACGCTGATCGAGCTATTGTTTGGAGAGTCGTAAAGTTCGATTTGCCCGAGCTAAAAGAAAAGATTCAAAAACTAATATAAATATTGGAGCGGAGGAAGAGACTCGAACTCTCGACGTTCACCTTGGGAAGGTGACATTCTACCACTGAATTACCTCCGCACTCAAATCACAGTATAACTTAAATTAAGGTATTCGAAAAGCGTATTGCTCATAAAGTCAGTCTTGCAAAAATAATCAGATTAATTAATATATAAAAATGAGTGAAACAGAATCGGTCCACCCTCTTCAGGGGGTTTTGAAAAACTTAAAGCGATAGAAGGTTTTTTGTATCGTATGCGACCAGATGCATCTGTCTATGTTGATGGCGATGAATTACCTTCTCTTAGTCTGCCCGAAGGCGTAAATCCAGATACGATAAGCGGATTCCAGACCGGAGTAAACAGATTTGCTGGACAATCTAAAAATGCTGCAGAGTTACAATCCGAAATCGTAGATTACGAAGATAAATACAACTTGGCTCATGAGCCATGGGAATTACTCCGATTTCTTAAAGGAGCAGAATATGCTCTTAGTCAGAGAGGAGATTCTCAAGCAATACTTACGCAAATAGAAGCAAAAATCACTAATATCACCTCCAGATATCCAGACCAAGCTTCAAGTATATCTAGCGAAGTTGGGAAAATTATTCAAACAGCAGAAGCCGAATATAATAGCTGGCAGTAACGCAGCTTTTTATTGGCAACTAAACGTCAGTGTATTTCCAGCATGGATCACGCTCGGCGTGACCAATTTGTTTTGCTTCGCGATCGAGCTCCAAGCATAGTTGCTGCCACATTTCTCGCCAGCGATTTTCCAGAGACTATCGCCATGAGCGATGGTATATGTAACAGTTCCAAGTCCCTGTGATATAGCGGTTGGTACGGCGCCAATTGTTGAGCCTCCAATCACTGGGCTAGATGGTGCAATCGAGGCTGCAGGAGTTGTCAAAGTCTGTGCTACTGTCGACCCTGGTTTCTCAGTCGATGTTGCTGCAATCATTTCGTTGCGTGGGATCTCAATTGTCAAACCTACTTTTAATCCTTTGCTCATATCATTTGCAGCAGCTATTTTTTTCCATTCATAACCTGTGCCATAGTACTTTTCTGACAAATCCCAAAGTGTATCACCAGTTACAACTGTGTATTTAGCAGGCAATGTCTTACTATCACTAGCTTGAACTGGGGCCTCTGTACTTGTTGGAGCAGCTGCGACCATAGCTGTTGCAACCGGTGTTGGAGAAGCAGTAACAGTTACAGTTGGCTTTGCTGTTGCAGTAGGTGCAACTGTCGGAGCTGGAGTAGCTGTCACTACTGGAGCTGCAGTTACGATTGGTGTTGGCTTTGCGGTAGCAACTGGAGTTGCTGAAGGAGTAACTGTAGCTTCGGTAACTTTTTCATTCGAAGGGCGTGAGGTAAATGCAATAGGTGTAGACTGTGCAACCGCACCGCTTGTAGACTCTTGAGTTAGTGAAGTAGCACTAGGAGAGGCCAACATCTCTGTTTGATTTTGCAAGATTTTTGGAGTCTGATCAGTAAAATAGTTGTAAAGCAATATACCAGAAACAACTACAACCAGGGCGCCAAGTCCCAAGCTAATTAAAGAATCATCCCAACGTTTTGTATCTTCCTGCATAAATCCTCCTCAATAGAGAAAATGTTGGGCAGGTCTCAAATTATTTTTAATATATTTTTTGTATTTAACTTAAATTGCGGACCCGAGCGGATTCGAACCGCCGATCTTCGCCGTGACAGGGCGACATGTTAGGCCACTACACCACGAGTCCGTATAAAAGTGAGGATAACACACTCGGATTCTAGCGTCAATAAAACAATAACATTAACTTTAAAATTAATCGTGAAAATTAGTGTGAAAATAATAAATTGATAATTTTACAAAAAGCATCACAGATTAGTACTTTGATTTACCCTTTTAAATAGTAAAAAGACCGATTTTACTTTACTTTTTTACAACCGATTATATAATATTCCTAGTAAAACTCAACCAAAGGAGCGAAATATGGAAATCTTTATTGTGTTACTTGTAGTCATAGTCGGAATACTCGGATATGTTTGGTCTCTATACAACGGACTAGTCGTTGCTCGAAAAAGAGTCGAAGTGTCCTGGCACGATATCGACGTTCAGCTCAAAAAGCGATACGACTTGCTCCCAGACTTAGTTGAAACAGCCAAAAAATCAGCAAATCTGGATGAGAGTATTTTTACAAAAGTCACTGAGCTAAGATCAAAAGCAATGTCTACAACAGTAAACGCCGATCCAGCACAAAGAGCAGCAGTCGAAAGCCAACTCTCAAATGCTGTTCATGGATTACAAGTTGCAGTAGAAGCATATCCAGATATCAAAGCACACGCAGAACTCGGACAACTTATGAACATGAACCGAGATATCGAAGACAAAATCGCATATTCCAGACAGTTCTACAATCAAAATGTTTTGGACTATAACACCAGAATCGAAGTCTTCCCAGCAGTGCTTTTTGCAAGATCAATGGGATTCCAACCATCCAAACCATTCGAAGCAGCAGAATCAGAGCGCTCAGATGTAAAAGTTAGTTTTTAAAATTGGGGTAGGGTTTAAAATTGAATTTAGTTCGAGAAGTTGATATTTTTGTGAAGCGAGGACCTTACCGTCCTGGGTTAACTGTTAGACTAGGAAACGGTTGCCTGCCAGTTGCGAAGCACGACAGCAGGCGAGAGCAGAAAATTGATTAATCAAGTAATTACAGGAACTTCCGCAGCTAACAAAAATATCAACGATCGAAAACTTTAAGCATAAAGTAAAATATATGGCACTACCAACAGTATATAACCAAATCGACGATAATAAGCACAAAACTTACTATCTGATGGCAGGATTTGTACTATTTTTCGCAGTACTAGTCTGGGTGTTTGCCAGAGCCATGGAAGTAGACTCAGTCGGAGCGCTCGGACTGGTCGGATTCTCACTCGTCGTAACTGGCATAATCAACCTCGTCTCATACTATTTCTCCGACAGCATAGTCTTAGGACTATCATCAGCAAAAGAAATCACAAGAGAACAATCCCCAGACCTTTTTAACTTGGTAGATAATCTATCCACTGGCGCAGGAGTACCAGTACCAAAAATATATGTAATCGAAGACTCAGCACCAAACGCCTTCGCGACAGGCAGAGACCCAGAGCACGCAGCAGTTTGTTTTACAACTGGAATAATCAATAAACTAGAAAGATCGGAGCTCGAAGGTGTTGCAGCTCACGAGCTCAGCCATATCAAAAACCGAGACACTCTATATATGACAGTAGTAGTAATATTAGTTGGACTAGTCGCGCTCCTGGCTGACATTTTTATGCGTTCACTTTGGTACGGACATGGTAAAAGAGACAGCAGCAGTTCTAGTTCTGGCAGCGGAGCTGGATTCTTCCTGCTACTCGGAATCGTCTTTGCAATACTTTCGCCCTTAATCGCAAATTTGATAAAATTCGCAGTCTCAAGACAAAGAGAGTATCTAGCAGACGCTTCAGCTGCATTACTGACCAGAAACCCTGACGGACTTGCTAAAGCTCTTGCAAAGATTAGTGCAGACACTGAGCCACTTGAGACAGCTAACAAAGGCACAGCTCATTTGTACATAATAAATCCACTCAAAGATTGGGCAGGCAAGCTCAATAATCTATTTTCAACCCACCCGCCAGTCGACGAACGGATCTCTAGACTCAAATTAATGTAACTTTGAGTAATTTTTGTAAATTTCAAGACCTTGATTGCCCCGTAAGCCGTGTTAAAATCCTGAATATGGACGATGAAATGGAAGAATACGATATAGACTACTGGGTATTACTATTCCCTTAGCCGTAATCTAGATTAGATTATTAAGTTTGAGCTTATTGCAAGAACTTTTAATAGTCTATACTCTTGGTTCTTTTCATTACACTCGATTTTCTGATAAAATACCTGATATGTCACTTACAACAGCTCAAGTTAGCCATATTGCCAAACTATCCAGATTAAACTTGACGGAAGACGAGACCGAAAAATTTCGTACCCAAATGACCGGTATACTAGAATACATCAAAAAGCTTGACGAAATCGATACGTCCCAAGTCGAGCCAACTGTCAACACAACAGGCATCGAAAATCGTACTAGGCCAGATATTATCGGTGATTCTTTCACAAACAAACAAGCAACAGCCAACGAAGCCAGTCATAACAATTCATTTTTCATCGTTCCAAATGTATTTGAATAAGCAAAGGATTTAACGTGGATTTAAAAACTCAAACAATCAGTTCAGTACACAAAGCCATCCAAGACAAAGAATTTTCTTCTGTCGAGCTGACTCAAGAGTATCTCGATGATATAAAAAAGTTCAATAAAGATTTAAACATTTATTTAACAGTCACAGAAAATGAAGCGATCGCGCAAGCTAAAGAAGTTGATGAAAACTTGCGTGAAAACTCAAATATTCCTGTTTTGGCAGGCGTACCAGCTGCGATTAAAGACATAATCGTCACAAAAGATATCCGTACCACAGCATCCTCAAAGATATTAGAAAACTTCATTCCACCATACGAATCCACAACTACAGACAGACTCAAAAAACAAGGGATGGTCATATTAGGCAAAACCAATTGCGACGCATTCGCTTTTGGCGCTTCAACTGAAAATTCCGGATACGGTGTAACTCACAATCCATGGAACATAAATAAAGTTCCAGGTGGTTCGAGCGGTGGTTCGGCTGCAGCAGTAGCTGCTGGTCTTGCTACGTACTCAATCGGCACAGATACAGGCGGATCCATCCGTCAGCCTGCTGCGCTTTGCGGAGTAGTCGGCATGAAACTCACGTACGGAAGAGCTTCTCGTTTTGGTCTGATAGCTATGGCCTCCAGTTTTGACACTCCTGGACCAATTACCAAAACAGTTGAAGATGCAGCTATCGTAACTCAAGCAATTTCAGGACTCGATCCCAAAGACGCAACCACAGTCGATCTGCCAGTCCCTGATTACACAAAATTTTTAAATCAAAGTATCAAGGGTAAAAAAATTGCGTTGCTCGGAGAATCATTTGGAGATGGCGTGGAACATGGCGTGAAAACTAGTATTGAGCAATCAGTCAAAGTCCTAGAGCAGCTCGGAGCAGTCGTTACAACAATCTCTTTACCAGAATTACAATACGGCATTGCCGCCTACTATATATTAGTTCCTTCAGAAATTTCATCAAACATGTCTCGGTTTGACGGCGTTCGATTTGGACACCAATCAGACAAAGCCAAATCTCTGTTTGAACTTCAAACTTTCTCACGAGGTGAAGCACTCGAAGACGAAGTTAAGCGAAGAATCATGCTTGGAAACTACGCACTGAGTTCTGGTTACTACGACGCATATTATTTAAAAGCCGCAAAAGTTAGAACCGTGATCAAACAGGAATTTGAAAAAACGTTTGAAAAATTCGACGCGATTATTTGCCCAACCAGTCCAACTGTCGCTTTTGACATTGGCTCTAAGTCCGACGATCCACTCGCTATGTATTTGGCGGACATTTTCACTTGTCCAGTCAATATTGCAGGCATTCCGGCCATTTCAGTTCCATGTGGATTTTCAGAAAAATTACCCGTCGGTTTACAAATTATCGGTAAAGCGTTTGACGAGAGAACGGTATTCCAAATCGCCCACGCCTACGAGCAAAATACACAGTGGCATACAATCTATCCAGAGTTAGAGGACAAATAAAATAATTGAGTAAAGATATGTCAAAATATACACCAATCATTGGACTTGAAGTACACGTAGAGCTAAACACAAAAACGAAAATGTTTTGCAGTTGCAGTGCAGAACATTTCAACGTCCCGCCCAATACGCACACATGCCCGACATGTTTAGGATTACCAGGAGCACTTCCAACCGTCAACAAAAAAGCATCAGAATATTGTTTAAAAATAGGCCTCGCTCTAGGTTGCAGCCTTTTGGACAATGCCGTCTTTGCAAGAAAACATTACGCGTATCCAGATCTAGCGAAGGGCTATCAGCTAACCCAGTACGAATTACCATTTTGCGTAAATGGTCAAATCAAAATTGGTGATAGAGATATTCGCATCAAACGCGTCCATATGGAAGAAGACACCGGCAAACTGCAACACGGCAACCATCAAGGCAAAAGCGCATCCTTTGTAGATTTTAACCGCTCCGGTGTGCCGCTCGTCGAAATTGTCACTGAAGCTGATTTTAGGTCAGCCGAAGAAGTCGAAGAATACGCACGCAAACTCCAGCAGCTCATGAGATATCTCGGCGTTAGCTCAGCCGATATGGACAAAGGCTCAATGCGATTTGAGGCAAACATCTCTTTAATACAAACAGAAGACGATATTTCAAATAAGATTCTTGATGATTCCCAATTACCAAAATACAAAATCGAAGTAAAAAATCTCAACTCATTTAAAGCACTAGCAGGTTCCGTGAAACATGAAGTGAAAAGCCAAGCTGAGATCTTAGACTCTGGCAAGTTACCTCCACAAGAGACAAAAGGTTGGGATGATATCAAACAACAAACATATTCACAGAGAGAAAAAGAAGAAGCTCACGACTACAGATATTTTCCAGATCCAGATATCTCTCCTATGAATTGGATGACCAAAGAAGAATCCAGATTAAAATCTGAATTACCAGAATTGCCATGGGATAAAAAATCACGCTACATGACAGATCTAGGACTCAGTGAATACGACGCTTCGTTACTAATTGAAGATAAAAATTTGGCTAAATATTTCGAGCTAGGAATATCCGACTGTCATTCTGAGCTTAGCGAAGAATCTCAGACTCCGGAATCAAAAAAACAAATCGCAAAAAAATTAACTAACTGGATAAACGGAGAGTTAGCAAGATTGAGAAACGAAACCTCAACCGATATTTCAGACGTCAAAATTAAGCCATCACAAATACTTCAAATAATCTCTTTAGTCGACTCACAAAAAATCTCAGGCACAAATGCTAAACTTGTATTTGAGTCTATCTTTACAAATGGCGGCGACGTTGACACAATAGTTAAAGAAAAAGGACTCGAACAAATCCAAGATACTGCAGCCGTGGAAACAGCTGTGAAAAATGTTCTTGAAGCTCAGCCTAAAGCTGTAGCTGATTACAGAGCTGGCAAGGAAACCGTAATCATGTTCCTAATCGGCATGGTCATGAAAGAGCTAAAAGGCAAAGGGAATACGGAAGAAATTAAGGAGATAATTAAAAAAATAATATGAGTATTCCAGAAAAACCAATTTTTAAACTAACAAATAACAATGAGCCTACTGATGTGGATCCAGAAGTATCTAAAGATGAAAAAGATAATCTAAACACCCCAGTGACAACATCACTTGCAGAGCTATTAGGCAAAGTGCAGGCAAATGACCCAAATAAAAAATAAAATCATATCTACGTTTTAGTATGAAAATATACTAGACTAGTACTATGGATGCTAATGTACCCTCTGAACACAGTGAGGTTGTTGAACTACCAAATGTAAGTGAAGTAGTTGATCGATTAATCGATGAATATAAAATGCCTGGTACAATTGGCCGTAATTTTCGAGAAGATTACGTAGATCCACAAGAAGATGAAGCTTGTTCGAAATCACATGAACGCACATTAACAAAAGATGCTGCAAAAGAGATAGAAAATAATCTAGATCCAGTATCTGGCCTTGAACAATGGAAAGCTGTTAAGAGAGAAATAGTAAGAGAACAAGGTGCATTTGTAGATCATGTCAATCAAATATTCGAATCCGCAGAAAACAATGAGCAAGCTATAAAAATCTTAATTAGCCAGATGACTAAGTCAGGAAGAATGCGATTCATTGGAAGGTACCAAGATGTACTTAATGGGCATGAATCATCAGAAGAAAAGTGGACAAAGCTTCGTAGTGATGCCCAGGAATCGTACGTGCTATCAGAGCACTCCAAGAGAGCTGAGGTCGCTTGCGACGCACAAGGGCTAAAGAACGCGAATGATGCTGCAGCTTCTTTGCGACCTGATATGAGCGGAGAAGACGCAGTTGACACCTACGGCTTTCAGGAATGGGGGAGAAAAAAGCAAGCTCTTGCAAGCATTCTGGGATCCGATGAATACGATGGTTGTTTAGATAAATTAAATGGCAGTACTATTGAAGATCAATATAATGATTTTGCAGACGTTGAGGTTAACAAGCAATATTATCTTGATCAAGTTGCAGTAATATGTGTTCAAAAAAGTTTAGTTGAAGACGTTAAAAGATTAAAAGATCGTGGCGTTACTATTATCCCATTCAGAGAAGGAGAAAGAGGGGATGAATCTGGCGCGAGAATATATATAGATAAACAAGGCGAGGATGGATTCCCTATAGAGCTTGAAAAGGAAGATATCCAATCTGTCATAAAACTTTTGTCAGCAGTATCTGAAACTAGTGTTGGAAAGTATTCTGTCGAAGACCGTAAAGATATGCTTTCTCGTTCGGCTAAGCTGTTCGGTGATAGAAATACATTGAGCGAATCGAATCTAGGTAACCCTTCGTTTACAGATCGGGCTGGATATGTAAGGCAGGACGAAATTATTAGGCGGGATGATCTTATTGCAATGCCAGATCAAATTGATGCTTTAATTAATAACCCTGATCCACTATATAAAAAAATTGCAGCTCAAATATTTGTACAGTCCAGAAAAGAAATGGAATCAGCTAAAAAAACAGAAACATTCTCACTTATGTACGATGCCGTGAACGGTGACCCAAAATCACAACAAAAAATTGTTGAATTAGTTAGACAAAACAGATTTCCTGGATCAGTAGACAGAATAACTTCAGTTATCCAAGGTCTGCCTATGGATCCTGATACGGGCAAGTCGGTGCCATTATCTAGAGAAGATTTCGATGCAAATATTGCTGTCTTAATGATGAAACGCGATGATGAAACGCGATGATGAAAAATTGAGAACAGAAGAAGAAGTAGATAAAGGTATTTATCCTGGGTATGCCTAAATCGTTTCTATAATTTTAAAATCCCTTTATTGTCATATTTGCCTCATCTTGAGACAACTAGATATAAATCGTAAACTACCCATATGGCAGATTTTGTTCACCTTCACGTTCATACAGAATTCTCACTCCTCGATGGACTTTCCAAAGTCAAAGACGCGATCAAACATGTCAAAAAAAATGGCATGGACGCACTAGCCATTACAGACCACGGATCGATGTTTGGTGTCATCGACTTCTATAAAGCCTGTCAGAAAGAGGAAATTAAACCGATTATAGGCGTTGAAACATATGTCGCCCGCCGTGCTCACAATCTCAAAGAAGGCAGGCAAGACGCAGAGCCATATCACTTAATTTTACTCGCCAAAGATTACACCGGCTATAAAAACCTAATGAAATTAATTTCCATCGCGCACCTCGATGGATACTATTACCGCCCTCGTATAGACAAAGATCTCTTGCGCCAATTTTCTGAAGGATTAATTGGAACCAGTGCATGTCTTGCAAATGACGTCGCGCGGGCACACATTGCAGGAAATTATGAAGAAGCAAAAAAAGTCGCTCTTGAGTATCAAGATATCTTCGGAGCGGGAAATTTTTATCTTGAAGTACAAAGACACCATTACAAAGACTATCTCAAAGAACACGCAGTTGGAGACACAATTTATCAAGACCTCACAGACGTCGCAGTCAAAGAAGAATTAGTATATCAAGGCAATTTAAAATTATCTAAAGAAACGGGTATCCCACTTGTTGCAACCAATGACTGCCACTATGTCACCCAAGCGGACGCCGAAGCCCAAGACTGTTTGATTTGTATAGGTACAGGCAAACAAATGACCGAGACAAAACGCTTGCGAATGGTCGATGCTCGAGCGTATTATCTTTCGACTCCTGATGAAATGAAAGAGTGGTTCAAAGAATGTCCAGAAGCCGTGGAAAACACAGTGAAAATTGCAGCAATGTGTAATCTTGCAATTCCAATTGGTAAATCACAGTTTCCAGTTTTTGAAATCCCCGAAGGCTTTGATCCCGATGGATATCTCAGACATTTAACTTACGAAAAAGGAAAAGACAGAATAGATACAACCGACGAAGCCGTGATTGAAAGACTTGACTATGAACTAGAGATTATCAAAATGAAAGGTTACCCAACATATTTCATGATAGTCGCTGACTTCATGAACTGGGCCAAAAACAATGGAATCATTACCAATACTAGAGGCTCAGCAGCAGGCTCTTTAGTTTCCTACGCGATGGGTATAACAGATGTTAATCCACTAACCTATGCATTACCATTCGAACGATTTCTAAATCCACTTCGTCCATCAACTCCAGATATTGACGCCGATATTTCAGATGTTCATCGTGATGATCTAATTAATTACGTCAAAGAAAAATATGGTGCTGATCGAGTCGCGCAAATTGGGACATTCGGAAGATTAATGGCTCGGGCTGCTGTGCGCGATGTTGCTAGGACAATGGGTATTCCAATTGCAAAGGCTGACAAAGTTGCAAAAGCCGTTCCAGAAGGAGCCCAAGGCTTCCCAATGACCATCGATCGAGCACTCAAAGAATCGGCAGATTTAAAACAGCTGTACGAGTCGGACGCTGAAGTTAAAAAATGTCTTGATGTTGCAAAAAGAGTTGAGGGAAACGTCAGACACACATCAGTTCATGCAGCCGGAGTCGTAGTTTCTCCAGGACCAATGACAGACTATACTCCACTTTGGAAAGAGCCTGGTGGTGACAAAATGATTACACAGTACGATATGCATGGCGTAGAGGACGTGGGCTTGGTAAAATTCGACTTTCTGGGGATCCGCAACCTTTCAATTTTGGGAATGGCCGTCGCCAAAGTTAAAGAGCTTCACAATATTCAAATCGATTTAAAAAATATTCCGTTTGATGATCCAAAATCGTTTGAAATTTTGGCAAAAGGTCAGACAATGGGATTATTCCAACTCGGTGGATCGGGAATGACCAAATGGTTAATTGAACTAAAGCCTGCACGTCTTGAAGACCTGATGGCAATGGTAGCACTTTTCCGTCCAGGCCCTATGGCAATTATTCCAGAATATATTAATCGCAGATTTCACCCCGAGGCAATCACGTATTTTGATCCGCGCATGGAGAGTTTTCTCCAAATGTCTTACGGTTTAATCACATATCAAGACGATGTACTCTTTTGCGCGATTAATCTAGCTGGATACGACTGGCTTGAAGCCGATAAATTCAGAAAAGCGATGGGCAAAAAAATTCCTGAAGAAATGCAAAAACAGAAAGAAAAATTTATCACAGGATATATCGAAAACGGCAAAGAATATGCAGTAACAGAACAAAAAGCAGCTGATCTCTGGAAATTGATTGAACCATTCTCAGCCTACGGATTCAACAAAGCACACGCTGCAAGCTACGGGATTATTGCTTATCAAACAGCATACATGAAAGCAAATTATCCAGTTGAATTTATGATGTCTGTTATGACTTGCGAGTCTGGCAATATGGAAACTATCACCGAGGCTTTAAACGAGTGCAAGAATCTAGGAATCGAAGTCCGAAGCCCAGACGTCAACAAATCAGGTGTTGGTTTTACAATCGAAGAGGAGACTCACATTCGCTTTGGGTTAACTGCAATCAAGAACGTTGGATCTGCAGCGGTTGATGCAATCATCAAAGCGAGACAGGAGCACAAAGAATTTACTTCACTTTATGATTTTTGCAATAATGTAGATTTACGCCCCGTCAACAAAAAAACTATCGAATGCTTAATCAAATGTGGCGGTATGGATAATTTTGGCAAACGTTCAGCAATGCTAATGATGCTTGAACAAATAATGGAGGCCGCAAGCTCAGCCCAAAAACACAAAAATTCTGGCCAGTCCTCACTCTTTGAGGTACTAGCAGCGGAAGACAAAACAGATGGTTCAGATCAAGTTATGACAATGGATATTAAAATTCCTGACAACATCCCTGAAATTGATAAAAAAGAATTACTTGGTTGGGAAAAAGAATTACTGGGTTTCTATCTGACAGAGCACCCGCTCAAAGAAGCTCTCGAAAAAATGAACCCCCTTATTACCAAAAAATTAATAGATATTTCACTTGAAACCGATATTGGCAAATATGCCAGGGTCGGAGGCTACCTTTCGCAAATGAGAAAGATCGTAACCAAAGCAAATAATCAAGAAATGTGCTTTATTACAATAGAAGACGACACAGCCAAGCTCGATGGGGTAGTCTTCCCAAGGCTTTATGCAGAGACTAAATTTTTCTGGGAACAAGACAAAATCCTGATTTTGGATGTAAAAATAGAATCACGCGAAGACAAAATTTCATTAATTGTCGAAAAAGTCTGGGATCTCGAGCAAACAGCAATCATTCCAGTATTTCAAGAACCAGCAGCCAGACAGCAATCCGGAGGTTTCTCAAAATGGCCCAAAAATGGCAATTCTGAGGAATCATCAGTTAAAAAAATAAATCCTCACGAATATCAAATATCAGAAGAAATCACATTTAAGCCAGAAATGATTCTCCGCGATAAACCTAGAATCAAAGCAACCCTGGTAAAATTGACCCGCAATTCTGAAGGCTGTATTGAAGTTGAAGTTCCAAAAGGTACAACCAAAGAAAAATTAAGCGAGTTAGCACTACTTCTGCGCGAGCACAAAGGGCAGGACAAAATGGCGCTACTCGTTCCAAACGGCGATCCTGCCCCCAAACGTATTGAAGTTCCCTACGGCATTAGCTATGGGCTTGAGCTCAGAGAAAGGGTTGAGGATCTTTTTGTCTAAAGTAATCTCTAAACCATGCAGATATGTTTTACTGGCGACTATTAAATTCTTGCGCAGTCAACTTAGCTGTGATAGAATACCAAAAGTTATACACATTAAAGTAGTAGGTTAAGTAATATGTCATTCGCCTTTTCACCTCAAACACAAAACGTAAAAGATTTATCAAATATTGCACCTTTTCAGGTTGGCGATTCAGTTGTTGTCGATACAAAGATTCAAGAAGGCGACAAAACACGGGTTCAAAAGTTCAAAGGTATCGTAATCAAGCTTTCAGGCCGTTCAGAAAACAAAATGTTCACAGTACGTCATATCAGTGCTGGTGGCATTGGCGTTGAGCGCTCTTGGCCGCTTATCTCTCCATGGGTACAAAAAGTAACAGTTGAAAAAGCAGGCGCAGTACGCCGCGCTAAACTTTACTATCTCCGTGAGAGAAAAGGCAAAGCAGCTAAAGTCGTAAAAATGAAAGCACAAGTCAAGTCAGTTGCAAAAGCAGAATAAATCATCTTGGTCAGTAAAATGACTATTGCCCACACAAATTTCGAAAAATCGCTTTGGTCCCAAAACAAAAAATATATCGTTGGAATTGATGAAGTCGGTCGCGGCGCTTGGGCTGGTCCAATGGTCATTGGGGCCGTAATCTTTCCCTCAGACCTAGAACCACCATTCATATTAGCCGATTCAAAATTATTAAGCGCAAAAAAGCGAGAGAGAACATCAATTCTAATTCAAAATTATTCATTAGAATCAGTTGTATTTGAAGTTCCAGTCGAATACATCAACAACTATGGTCTTAGCCAAGCAGGCCAATTCGGCTACATAGAAGTCCTAAATAAACTATCTACAATATACGACCACGTCTTGATTGACGCATTTAAAATCAAAAAAATTCCAGATCAGATTCAAACAGCAATCATAAAAGGAGATCAACAATCAGTCAGTATAGCAGCAGCCTCAATTATCGCAAAAGTTTATCGAGACAAACTGATGAAAAGACTTCATCTAGAATTACCAGATTTTTCATTCGACAAAAACGTAGGTTACGGTACAAAAGCCCATCGCCAAGCGCTTGCAAAATATGGCCTATCAAAATTTCACAGAACATCCTTTAATTTAACTAAATGGCTAAATCCACAGATAGAAAACTAATTGGCAAACTAGGCGAAGACAAAGCAACATCTTTTTTGATCAATTCCGGATTTGAAATTCTTGATAGAAATTTTCGTACTCGACTTGGCGAAATCGACATCATAGCTACAAAATCAAACATTATTTACTGTATCGAAGTAAAAACCCGCTCGTCCATCCAATTCGGACTACCTTCAGAGGCAATTACAGCAAAGAAGCTTCGAAGAATGCGCTTAACCGCCGAAATCTATGCCCAGAAAATTCACCACTCAAGTCAAAACCTCCTCCTCTTGGTACAAGTACTTCAAGGAGTTTGCACAATTATTGAGATCGAATAAAACCTCTTTTTGCTATAATCAACTCTATAGGGTATAATAATCTGATTGTGTCGCTGTAAAACATATCAAAGTAGGTCTTGAGTCACCTTTTAACAGGTTTTTTAATTATATGGAACAAAAAAACATTCGAAATATCGCAATTATCGCACACGTTGACCACGGAAAAACAACATTGGTCGACGGACTACTCAAACAATCACACGTTTTTCGCGATAACCAAGCTGAAATGACCCAGACCACAATTCTCGACTCAAACACACTTGAGCGCGAAAGAGGTATTACAATTTTGGCAAAAAATACGGCAATCGTCTGGAAAGATTACAAGATCAATATTCTAGACACACCTGGACACGCAGATTTCTCAGGCGAAGTTGAACGCGTTCTCAATATGGCAGATGGATGCCTACTTGTCGTTGACGCAACAGAAGGCGTAATGTCTCAAACGCGCTATGTTTTAAAGCTAGCATTCAACGCAAAATTAACACCTATAGTAGTTATCAACAAAATCGACAAAAAAGATGCACGACCCGACGAAGTGCTCGAAGAGATTAATGATCTTTTCCTTGAACTCGCTCATCATGATTCACAGCTCGACTTTTCCATAGTTTATGCAATTGGCCGCGAAGGTAAAGCATCAAAGACAATCGACCAAAATCCAGATCAAACTTGGAATCTTGGACCGGGTGAAGATTTAACATACCTTTTTGAAGTAATTATTGACAAAGTTCCACATCCAGATGGAGACGAAACTGGCGATTTTCAAATGCAGGTTACCTCACTAGACAAGGACGATTATAAAGGAAAATATATAATTGGTCGTATTAAACGCGGAAAAATCTCCAAAAATGATCAGCTCGCAATTCTCACTCCAGAGGGCGCAACCCTTACAAAACGTGTTGAATATTTGTTCACTTACGTTGGACTCGGCAAAAAAGAAGTCGATACAGCTTTTGCTGGCGATATTATCGCTATTACTGGATTTTCAGACGCAAAAATTGGCGATACGATAACAGCACTAAACAACAAAGAAGCCCTACCCCCACTTGCAATCGAAGAGCCAACACTCAAAATGACATTCTCAGTCAACAGCTCACCATTTGCCGGACGTGAAGGAAAATATTCAACATCAAGACAGCTTCGTGAAAGATTATATAAAGAGCTCGAAGCAAACGTTGGACTACGTGTTGATGACGCAGAAACAACCGACTCATTCATCGTTTCAGGACGCGGAGAGTTGCATCTTTCAATTTTGATTGAGACTATGAGGCGCGAAGGATATGAGTTTGCAGTTTCAAGACCTGAAGTTATCTTCAAAACAGTTGGACATGTAACACAAGAACCTTGGGAATTTTTGACAATTGACGTTCCAGAGGCCTATATGGGTGTTGTTACAACTGAAATGGGAACAAGAAAAGCACAAATGGTAAATATGATTAACGCAGGTCGCGGAGAAGTAAAATTCGAATACAAAATCGCAACACGACATTTAATCGGATTCCGCAACCAATTCCTGACAAACACATCAGGAACCGGAATCATGAATTCGCTTTTCTTGGGCTATGAACCAAAAGGTGAAGATGTACCTTTTAACCGCAATGGTACACTAATAGTTTCTGAAGCTGGAACTTCAACAATCTTTGGTCTAGCAAACGCACAAGAGCGTGGCGATACATTTATTCCACCACAAACAGATGTTTACGAAGGAATGGTAATCGGTCTCAATTCCAAAAAAGAAGATATCCCAATAAACGTAGTCAAAGAAAAGAAATTGACAAACATGCGTGCTTCATCAGCTGACGTAGCAACCAAGCTCACACCACCAATCATCTTTTCACTTGAACAATGTCTAGATTTCTTGGGCCCTGACGAACTTCTCGAAGTCACACCAAAGTCTCTTAGACTCAGAAAGAGATATCTAACAGACGTCGAACGCCGAAGAGCAGCAAGATAGTTCATCAGACTTTTCTAAAAATTAAATGAAGTGAGACTGGTGTGTTTAATTTACTTTCTTCGCTTGGGAAACTCTCTACTACTTGTCGAGTGACCCCAACCTCTCCTATCCTATCAAGATTAAAACCATGTCGTAAACCTACATTTATGTACTGACTTAACGGTCTGTAATAATAAGGGAACTCATGATTACTGAAATTAATCTTTCCCAAAGTTTCCTTAAATTAATTTATTACAGGGTCATATCTATTACTTCCAGAAATGCGGATCTTTAATAAAGGTCTAAAAGGATGCACAATGTCAACCGCAAACACTCCTTTTGGCTTAAGTACTCGATGTATATTTTGATAAGCCGTGTCAATATCAACATACATCATTAACATCTTTACAGTGACAATATCAACAGTCTCTCTTTGAATAGGAAGAGTTTGATTAATATCAGCTATTATATATCTTGGTTGAGGATAATCTTTTAAAGCAACAGCTCTAAACCAAGGCTTTTGCGCTTCAATTATCATATTTCTGGAACTATCCACTCCAATTACAAAAGCTCCCAGATCAGACCTTCGACGGCAAAAATCCCCATTTCCACATCCGACATTAAGTACCTGTTTGCCTTTTATTGGAACCAATAATTTAAGAAAATCTGGTGTATCAACATATGCTTTAAACTTGCCTTATTCCTCGCTGCTTGCAGCGAGGTTACCTTTTGGCTGAGGGAAGGTATGGAAACCGCTTAGGTTTACATCTAGCATGATGTAGAATAGATATATGGGAGAGGTTAATAAAGGGTGGCATTGTGCGTGGTAGATACATTATCACATAGTATTTCCCGTTAAGTACAGAAAAGCATTACTTTCTCCTGATATTATCACTATCATACAAAACACAACTAAAGAAATTGGTGAACGATATGAGATTGAGTTTGAACGAATAGGAATGGACAACGATCATATACATATATTGTGCGCAGCACACCCTAAAACAGCACCAGGAAAAATTGTACAAATTTACAAAAGTATTACAGCACGAGAACTATTCAAACAAAAACCAGAGATAAAGAAAGAATTATGGGGAGGAGAATTTTGGAGTGATGGGTACTATGTTGTAACGGTTGAAGAACGAGGGGGTTGGCAAATAGTTGAGCATTATGTACGCAGTCAAGGTAAAGCAAAAGAAGAACTAACACAGCTCGCTCTGTTTTCCTAATTATTTTTTTGATACCCTGTAGCTTGCTGCAGGGTAGTTTATTCGCGTCTCCAATAGCGATCTTCTCACCGGTTACCAATCGTTCTTTTGGAGAGATAATACCAAAGCTCGATCCACCAGGATCAATTGCCTTTTCATCAATTATTCCTTTCAGCGTTGGAGTTTCACCACCACCCCAAGTTGCCATCGCCAATCCACATGCATCCTTCCATCCATCAACCAAACTTTGCATCCTCTCTAAATCTTCAAACCAGACTGAACTACCAGCAGCCCAATAGGCCAAAACAGTAATTGGCCGCGCGCCAACCACAATCAAATCATTTACAATCATCGCAACCGTATCTTGAGCTAGCTGGTTGTAATATGTTTTACCATTAATCTCGTGCATCGCGTCAGCAACCAAACTTTTCGTTCCAGATCCCTCCATTACAAATGCAAAACAATGATCTTGATGCTCAAGAACATATGCCGTCTCACCGCGACTCTTCTCCAATTCCTTAAACTTTGTATCTGATATATTTGCAACAGTTTTTCGCCCACCAATCTGCGCCATCCGTTTCATAGGATCGATCGCATCATAGCTCACACCTGTATCTTTGTATTTCAAATTATTTTTATTCAAAAAATTAAAAATTTATTATTTCAAAAGTATTGACGTCAACTCATTTCTTCCCAATCCAGTTTTGCTTGAATAAAGAACTATAGGAATCATTGGAGAAGTACGCGATTCGTTACGAATATTTTGGACCGCATATTTGTGGTCGACGGCACGAACATTGTCAGCCTTGTTCGCGATCAAAACATAAGGAATGTCCAATTCACGCAAAATATTAATCACCTGTTTATCAAAATCAGTAACACCGACTTTAATATCCAAAACAATCACAACACTTTTGTCTTCAATTTCATCAGTTTGCAAGTACCATACGATTCGTTCACGAATACTCTCCTGCTCCTTTTGCGAGACACTGGCATAGCCGTAGCCCGGAAGGTCGACAAAGTATAGTTCGTCATTTATTAAAAAGAAATTAATCTCTTTTGTTCGCCCAGGACTCGATGAAACTTTTACCAAATTTTTTCGTTTTGTTAGAGAATTTATTAAACTTGATTTACCGACATTCGACCTGCCGACAAAAGCAATTTCGGCCCGTCCGTCAGATAGAATCGGGTCTGATCCGACAATTCCTTTAATGAATTCCGCTGTTTTGATCTGCATAATCAGTATTATATACTCATATTAATCATGTTTGCAAAGCGAAGTGCCCTTTAGGGTGCAAACAGTAAAAATATCGTTGTATACCCACAACTTTCTAAACTTTTTAAAGTTGTAAGGGTATACCTTATATTTGATTAATAAGGCAAAAATAGTACCATCTAACTATGGAATCTATTCAAGTCCAATTCTGTCCAAAATGCCAAACAAAAGTCGAGCAGACTGATTTCTTTTGTCCAAGCTGCGGAGTCAAACTCAAGGAAAAGCCATTATCTCAAACGATTCTTAGGCAAGTTTATCTATATTTTTTCAGTTTCTTCTTTGCGCCACTCGGTCTCTATCACGCCGTAAAATATTTAAAAGACCCGAGTCCAAAATCAAAAAAAATAGGGGTAGCGATTATTTCAATCACAATTTTATCAATATTGTTAATGATATATCTATATTCATCATTAATGTCAAAGATTACTCAATCAATAGACCCAACGCTTGTGCCTACATATAATGAACTAGGCTTGTAGTAGTATAATGCGAATTACCTCCAATTATTTGGAGAAACTAGTTGAATCATTGACACCAATCCTACATTCTAATCTGAATCCGAACACTTGAGTAAAAGTCAAAGACCTCCTTCGGGGTCTGGTAGTGTAAAACTTTACGAGGACGATTGTTAATCTCATCGACAATATCATCAAGGTCTCCT
>Ga0163144_10006943_pt1 | contig 24910 bp, 16 predicted proteins | sample OliLak19BULKMAT1_FD_123175 | JGI IMG/M metagenome (GOLD analysis project Ga0163144, IMG submission 123175) | Freshwater microbial mat bacterial communities from Lake Vanda, McMurdo Dry Valleys, Antarctica - Oligotrophic Lake LV.19.BULKMAT1 | ecosystem: Environmental > Aquatic > Freshwater >... | reverse complement strand
GGCGGGAGTGCCGGCGGGAGTGCCGGCGGGGTCGGCGGGCGGGTCGCCCGGGGCCGTCGCGCGGGCGGCGACGACGAGGAGCGCCGGCAGGAGATACCACGCGGCCCGGTCCACGTTGTGGGCGCCGAGGCCGGACACAAGGAGCAGCAGGAGCGTGAAGGGGACGACGAGCGCCAGGTCGCGGACCGCGAGGTCCCAGGGGTCGGCGGAGCCCGCGCGCCGGCGGCGGACGCGCAGCGCGAGCAGGCCGACGGCGCCCAGGTACCCCACGAACGGGAGGAGCCCCGCGAGGCCGTAGGTGGCGATCACCTGCCCCGCGAGGTTGTGGGGCATCAATTTCTCGCCGTCGACGCGGCGCATCCGGTAGGCGGGCCAATTGCCCGGCCCGACGCCGGTGAGCGGGTTCTCCGTGAACATGCGCCACGCGACCTTGTAGCCCTCGATCCGGCCGACGGTGCTGCTCTCCTTCGTGTACGTCCGCTCGGAGAGGATCGAGGCGTAGCGGTCGAGCGCCTCGTCGGTCTGGCTCGACGCGATCCAGACGCCGAGGCCGACGAGGGTCAGCGCGAGCGCCACCTTCACCTTGCGGCTCGGCAGGAGGGCGAGCGCGAAGAGGACGTTGAGGAGGTGGAGCACCAGCCCCGAGCGGCTGTGGGTCTGGATGACGCAGTACGTCGCGAGCAGGCCGTAGACGACGACACACGCGCGCAGGAGCGCGTGCCGGGTGCGGACGGCGCACCACGTGAGCAGGGGGAGGGAGAATGCGAGGGTGCCGGCGAACGAATTGGGGTCGGAGACGGAGAGGCCGGCGCCCATCATGCGCGACACGCCCATGGTGAACATGTGCTTGCCCGCGAGGTACTCCGTGAACGAGCGCAGCAGGTAGAGCCCGGCGCCGGCGGCGAGGACGAGGATCGTGACGACGACCTCGCGCCGCGTGCGGACGATGGCGAGCAGGAGGAAAAAGACGAGCATCGTCGTCGTCATCTCGATCTGGACGGGCCGCGCGATGCCGGGCTCGAAGGCCCACAGCGTCGCGAGGAGGCCGCCGATCACGAAGGCGACGAGCCAGCCGGTGACGGCGCGGTGCGGGGCCGGCGCCGCGTCGCGCTCGCGCGCCGCCGTGAGGAGCCGCGTCCCGGCCACGAGCAGCGCCGCCCCACCGAGGAGCAGGCGCGGGCGGAAGCGGCCGAGGCTCGGCCACTCCTCGTCGAAGAAGGTCGTCTGGAGGAGGAGGTAGCCCAGGAGGCAGAGGAACGGCGTGGACAGCCCCCGGAGCGACGTGGACGCGAACGCGAAGAACCCGCGATCGGCCGCCGGCCGCGCGCCCTCGGGCGTCGGCGCGGCGGCGGGGCGCGCCGCGGGCAACTCGACGAACGAGGCGTCGTCGCGCCTCATGCAGACGTCGGCGTCGCGGCGGACGGCACGGGGAGCGTGGCGAGGCGGAGCGAGGGCGGGGCGAGGCGTGCGAGCAGCGCGTGCAGCGCCAGGAACACGACCTGGGTCCCCGCGGCGAGCCCGAACAGCGCCGGCCAGCCGAGGGGCGCCGCGGGGTCGACGAGCGCGCGCAGCGCGAGCGCCACGACGGCCGTCGCGAGCAGCGGCGTCGTCCACGCGCGGAGCGCCAGCGGGAGGAAGCGGCCGCCGAACGTCCGCGCGGCGAAGGCCGGCAGCACCCACATTCGGATCACGAGGGACGGCACGGTGGTGCCGAGCGCGACGCCGAGGACGCCGAGCGGGCGCGCGAGGAGCAGGCTCGCGGCCAGGTTGGCGGCGGCCTCGACGACGGAGAGGATGCCCAGGAGGCGGACGCGGCCGGCGCCGTAGAGCACCGCCTCGAACGGGTACGCTGCGATGGGGCCGACGGCGCCCACCGTCAGGGCGACGAGGACCGCGACCGCCTCGCCCCGGAACTCGGCGCTCTGCCAGCGGACGAGGAACGGCTCGCCGACGCCCAGCAGGTACGCGAGGATCGCGCCGCCCACCAGGAGCATGGAGCGGCTGCCGCGCCCGAGCATTCGCAGGAGGCCCGCCCGGTCGCCGAGCGCCTCGAGGCGCGTCGCGGCGGGGGTGAGGACGCGGCTGGCGGCGGTCGTCAGCGAGCGCGCGTACGTCGGCAGCTTGCTGCCGATGGCGAAGACCGCCACGGCCTCGGCCCCGAGCGTCGCGCCGATCACGATCGCGTCGGTGCGCCAGATGAGCAACTGTGCGAGGCTCACCAGGAGCGCCGCGCCGCCGTAGCGCATCAGGGCGCGGCAGCGGGCCGGGGACGCCAGGGAGGGCGCGATCCGCAGCCCCGGCTCGATCCGGAACGCCCACGCCGCCTTGACCGCCATCTCGACGACGTCGGCCCCCACGGTCACCCACGCCAGGCCCAGGATCCCGTGCCCGGCGCCGAGGACGTAGAGGGTGCCCACGGCCTTGCCGAGCAGCACGACGAGGTCGGTCCCGCAGAGCAGCCCGTACCGCTGCTTGCCCACCACGACGGCGGAGAACGCGTTCAGGGGGAGCGTGAGGGCCAGGGAGGCGCTCGTGAGGAGCACGGCGAGCGTCGTGTCGGCGGCGCGGGCCGCGTCCACGTCGAACCAGGTCGGGACGTGGGGGGCGACGAGGAGCGCGCCGACGAGCACGAGCGCTCCGCAGGCCCCGAACGTCACGAGGGCCGCGTTCACGTACCCGTTGACCTCGTCGCGCTCGCCGCGCGCGTCGTGCCGCGCCACGAAGTAGACGACGGCGGGGCGCACGCCGAGGTCGGCGAAGCCGAGGTACCCCGTGAGCGACATCACGATCTCCCACACGCCGTACCCGCCCTTGCCGAGGGTCCGGAGCACGTAGGGGGAGAGGAAGAACATGACGATCGCGTTCGCGACGAACACGCCGGTCGTCCACAGGCTGTTGGCCACGACCCGACGGCGGTCGCTGCCGGGCGCGCCGAGCGCGGTCGCGACGCGGGCGCGGGCGCGGGCGCCGACCGCGCCCGCGCGGGGCGGGGGGGCGGCGACGGACGGCGGCGTGGGGTCGGGGGTCGGGGGGGCGGGGGGCACGGGAGGGACGCGGGGGACCGGGGGCTCCCCGGGGACAGGGGCGCGCGGGACGGCGCCGCCTCGGCGGCAAGGTACCCTTATCGACTTCCGTCCGAGTTCCCGCGCGAACTCTGCGGACCCCTGCGCCGGGCCTGCGGCGCGGCGCCGCGTTCGTCCGACGTTCGTGTCCGCGCGAGGTCCGGTCCTTCCCCCCGTTTCCGTCTTCGTCGGTCCTTCATCCCCCGTGAACCCCTGTCCGATAGAGGCTGACCGGTCCCGTCACCGCCCGCCCCGGGCGGCCGGGGCCGTGCCGTCGTCGTGCGCGAAGGCCCGACTCGGGGGGTGTGCATGAAGGTTCTCGTGACCGGCGGGGCGGGCTTCATCGGCTCGCACCTGACCGACCGCCTCGTCGCCGACGGCCATCAGGTCGTCGTCCTCGACAACCTCTCCACGGGTTCGCTGGCGAACCTGGCGGACGCCCGCGACCGCGTCGAGTTCCTCGAGGGGGACCTGCGCGACCGGGCGGCGGTCGAGCAGGCCTGCCGGGGCGTCGAGGTGGTGTTCCACCAGGCCGCCCTGGCGGCCGTCGCCCGGAGCGTCGAGAACCCACGCGAGGTGACCGAGGTCAACGTCGGGGGGACGCTCAACCTGCTCCTCGCCGCCCGCGACGCGAAGGCCCGGCGGGTAGTGTTCGCGTCGTCGTCGTCGGTGTACGGCGACACGCCCGAGCTCCCGAAGACCGAGACCATGCCGTTTTCCGCCCGCTCGCCCTACGCGGCGAGCAAGGCGGCGGGCGAGGCCTACCTCTCGGCGTTCCAGGCGTCCTACGGCCTCGAGACCGTGAGCCTGCGCTACTTCAACGTCTACGGCCCCCGCCAGTCGCCGCGCTCGCTCTACGCCGCGGTGGTGCCGAAGTTCGTGGACGCGGTGCTGCGCGGCCGGCCGCCGACGATCCACGGCGACGGCGGGCAGACGCGCGACTTCACGTTCGTCGGCGACGTCGCGGACGCGCTCGTGCGCGCCTCCACGGCGCCGCGCGCGGTCGAGGGCCCCATGAACATCGGGGGCGGCCGCCGCATCAGCATCCTCGACCTCGCGCGCGCCGTCGCGCGACTCGTCGGGGCGCCGGTCGAGCCCCACCACGAGCCGACCCGCGTCGGCGACGTGCGCGATTCGCTCGCCGACATCCGCCAGGCGCGCGAACGCCTCGGCTGGGTGCCCGCGACGACGCTCGACCGAGGCCTCATCCGGGTGGTCGACGCTGCCCGTCGCCTGCTCGCCACCGAGCCCTCCGCAACCTCCGCCACCGGCCGCTAGAAGGAGCCTTCCGTGGACGCGCTGCAGACCCTCGAGAGCAAGATCCGCGACCGCTCGTGCACCTACGGCGTGATCGGGCTCGGCTACGTCGGCCTCCCCCTGGCCGTGGCCTTTGCCCAGCGGGGCGTGAAGGTGGTCGGGTTCGACGTGGACGCGTCGAAGATCGACGCCCTTGCGTCGGGCCGGTCCTACATCCCCGACGTGCCGGCCGCCGAGGTGGCCGCGGAGGGGAAGGCCGGACGGCTGGTCGCCACCACCGACTTCCGCCAGCTCGGCGCCTGCGACGTCATCAGCATCTGCGTGCCGACCCCGCTCTCGAAGAGCCGCGACCCCGACGTCTCGTTCGTCGCCGCGGCCACCGAGAGCGTCGTGCGGACGCTGCGGCCGGGGCAGCTCGTGGTGCTCGAGAGCACCACCTACCCGGGCATGACGGAGGAGTTCCTCCGGCCGCCCATGGAGCGGACGGGCCTCGTGGTCGGGCGCGACCTGGGCCTCGCGTTCTCGCCGGAGCGCGTGGACCCGGGCAACGCGAAATACGGCATCCGCAACACGCCGAAGGTGGTGGGCGGCGTCGGGGAGCGGTCGACGCGCCTCTCGGCCGACTTCTACCGCATCGCGGTCGAGACCGTCGTGGAGGTCAGCAGCGCCGCCGCCGCCGAGATGGCGAAGCTCCTCGAGAACACGTTCCGCAGCGTCAACATCGCGCTGGTGAACGAGGTCGCGATCATGTGCGACCGGCTGGGCCTCGACGTCCGCGAGGTCGTCGGCGCCGCCGCCACGAAGCCCTTCGGCTTCATGGCGTTCCAGGCGGGCCCGGGGACGGGCGGCCACTGCATCCCGCTGGACCCGCTCTATCTCTCGTGGAAACTGCGCACGCTCGAGTACCGCGCGCGGTTCGTCGAGCTGGCCGACGACGTGAACCTCTCCATGCCGCGGTACGTCGTGTCGCGCGTCGTCACGGCGCTCAACGAGGAGCGCCGTTCGTTGAAGGGGTCCAAGGTGCTCGTGTTGGGCGTCGCCTACAAGCGCGACGTGGACGACACGCGCGAGTCGCCGAGCCTCGAGATCCTGCGCCACCTCGAGGCGGGCGGGGCCGAGGTGGCCTACGCCGACCCGTACGTCCCGACGGTGACGGCCCACGGCCGCGAGCTCGTCGCCGTCGGCACGGACGACGCGACGCTCGCGTCGTACGACGCGGTCGTCGTCGCGACCGACCACCGGGCGTTCCCGTGGGACCGCGTCGCCGCGGTCGCCCGCGTGATCGTCGATGCCCGCGGGGCGGTCCCGCGCGACAAGGTCGGGGGCTCGTTGTGGCCGCTGTCGGGCCCGCCGGTCCACGGGGCCTCGAAGACGGCCGCGGTGAAGCCGGTCGGCGCGCCGCGTTGAGCGGGCTGTCCGCCCTCGTCCGCAGGGGCGTCGCCGCCGCGTTCGAGCGGCGGTGGCGCTTCGCCGTGCCCGTGGCCACGCTGCTGGCCCCGGCGGCCTTCTACGTCGTCCACCTGCCGGACACGTACAAGGCGAGCGCCGGACTGTCCGTCCGCCAGGTGAACGCGGAGCGGGTGGGCGTCGCCCTGCCGACGACCCAGGACTTCCGCCCGGAACAGATCCTGGCCACGGCCCGCGACCGGGTGCTCCAGGCCCCGAACGTCGCCGCCATGGTGCCGGTGCTCTGGCCCCGGGGCAACCCGAAGGACGACTACACGCTCGAGCAGGCCCGCGGCCGCGTGATGTACGACCAGGCCGGCGACGCGCGGTTCGCGCTCTCCATCGTCGACACGTCGCCGGTCCGCGCGGCGGAGGCCGTCAACACGCTGGTGGACGCGTTCATCGCGAGCGAGTGCGCCGCGCGCGTCGCCGTCGTGGATCGCCGCCGCGACTTCCTCGAGGCGGAGGCGGCGAACGCCCGCACGGCGTTCGACGTCGTGCTCGCCGAGAAGGACGCGTTCCGTCGCGCCCACCCGGACACGATGCCGGACCAGCGCGAGACCATCACGAGCGACCTGCACCGGCTCGAGCAGGAGATGCGCGAGCGGGAGAACGAGGCCCAGCGCAACCGGATGATGGTCCCCGAGGTGGACAAGTGGATGAAGTCGGCGGTCCCGGCCGCCGGCACGGAGGGGAGCCGTCCGGGGCTCTCCGCCGACGAGCAGATGGCGCAGCTGAAGCTGTCGTCGGCCCAGGCCGCGCTCGACCAGGGGAGCCGGCAACTGGCCGAGCTCCGCGTGAAGTACACCGACAGCTACGACCGCGTGCAACTCGCCCTCGCCCAGGTGACGCAGCTCGAGGGGCAGGTGATGCGCGCGAAGAACGAGCTCGACGCCGCGAAGAAGCGCGCCGACGCCGACACGTCGTCGCGGCGCCGCGCCGACAACCAGGAGCTCATGGCGAGCATGCGGACCTTCCGCGACTCGCTGATCGCCGAGGAGAAGGCCGCGCGGGGCGCCGTGGAGGCGCTGCGCGCGCGCGCCGCCGAGTTGTCGCGCCGACTCGGCGAGATCCCGGCGACCGCGGACGCCCTGCGCAAGCTGCAGACCGCCCTCGAGGGCGCCGACCAGTCGCGGCTGCGCGCCGAGGAGGCCGCCCGCAACGCGCGGGTCGCGGCCGACTTCTACCGGAACGCGGACCCGGCCGAGACCGTGGGCTTCGCCGTGGAGACGCGGGCGATCCCGCCCGTGAGCCCGTCGGGGCCGAGCCGGACGCGCTGGCTCGCCACGGCGGTGATCGCCGGGCTGGGCCTCGGGTACGGCCTGCACCTCCTGCGGCGTCGGTACGTCGACGAGGACCTCGTGACGGGCCCGGACGATCTCGCCGACCTCGTGCCCGGGGCGCTCGTCGTGTCGGTGCCGATGCTCGGCTCGGGCGCCCCGCGCGGCCGCGTCGGCTGGGCCGATCTCGGGTTCGGGGCCTGGGTGGCGCTGTGTCTCGGCGCGACGGTGTTCGCGCTCGGTTGCCACCGCGGGTGGATCGACGCCCCCGCGTGGTTCCGGCCGTGGCTCGGCGGCCGCGCATGAGCACGGTCCCGTCCCCCGACGCGGGCACCCCGCCGGAGCGCGTCCTCGTCACGCCGCCGCCCGTGGCGACGTCGCCGACGTCGGCCGACGCCGTGCCCGACGTCGGCGGGCGACCGGAGCCCGCGCCGCGCGCGAGCGTGTCCCCGCCGGAGGACGCGCGGTCGGCCGTGTCCGCCGCGCCGACCGTCGCCACGCCGTACGGGCTCGCGCCCGTCGACGTCGGTGCCGCGCCGGCCGCGCTGCTTGCGGTGTCGGCCGACGGGGCGCGTCTCGTCGCCACGCCGAAGCCCGAGGCTCGCACGGCCGACGGCTACCTCCGCATGACCGCGCGGATCCTGCTCGAGTTTCACAAGCAGGACCTCCGTTCGGTGGGCGTGGTGTCGGCCCACGAGGGCGAGGGGCGGACCGCAGCCGCGGTGAACCTCGCCGTCTGCCTCGGCCGGGCGAAGGGGCGGGTGGGGCGGGTCCTGCTCGTCGACGGCGACGCGCGCCACCGGGCCCTCTCCCGGATGTTCTGCGGCCCGGAGGCGCCTCGGGTCGATGGGGGAGACAGGCCCCACCCCATGCTCATTGGCACGGCGCTTGACGGGGTGGACCTCATGACCGCGCCGGTGCTCGACGACGGCCTCACCGTCTCGTCGCCGGCGGCTTGGCTCTCCACGTTCCGCGAACTCGGTGCCATGTATCCGCACATCGTCGTCGATTGCCCCGCCGTCCTCGAGAACCCCGAGGGCATGGTGTTGCGCGAGTGCGTCGAGCAGATCGTGCTCGTCGCGCGCGCCGGCGCGGCGACGAGGTCGATGCTGCGGAAGACGCTGGGCCACACGGCGGCCCGCGTGCTCGGCGTGATCCTCCACGGCGCGCCCGCGGGCGGCGCCGACGAGACCTGGCGATGACGCCGTCGGGGGGCCCGCTGCCGGTCGTCACGCGCCGCGACGCGCCGCCGCCGGCGGGGCCACGGCCGACGCGGCCGTTGACGCCCGCGCCGAAGTGCCAAGCGATCCTCGTGCCGCCGTTCGTGCTCGGCGTCGCGGCCACGGCCGCGCTCGTCGCGATCGAGATGCTCGTCGAAGGACGTCCTGCCGCGCTCGCGCTCCCGCGCGCCCTGCTGCTCGGCTTCGCGTCGATGGTCGCCTCGGCGGTCCTGCTGTGTGCCGTGCGTTCGCGGGGCTCCCTCGCGTCCCTGACGGCCGCGCCGCTCGCGGCGCTCGGCGCGGCGGCGGCCGCGGGCGTGGTCGTCCCCGGCCCCGCTCCGTCGTTCCTCGTGCTCGCGGCCGCCGCGGCGCTGGGCTCGGCCGCGCCGTACCTGTGGCGACCGTGGCAGGACCGGTGGACGCGCGCGCGCATCGAGCGCGTCAGCCTGCTGGCCTCGACGACCGTCGGCGCGATCAACGCGATCGAGCGCCTCGAGACCGTGCCGTGGGTCCGCGTCTCGAGCGTGCTGATCCCCGACACCGACGTGGACGCCGCGACGCACCTGCTCGGCCGTCCGGTCGCCGCCGGGGCGCGCGGCGGCCCGCGGCTCGAGCACGTCGTCATCGTCTCGTCGCCGCTCAAGGACCCGTCCCTCGGCCGGGCCATGGCCGAGCTGGTCGCGCGGGGCCACGAGCTGACGTCGGAGTCGGCCGAGCTCCGGACCGCCGAGGGCCGGATCGACACGTCGCGGGCGGACCCGCTCAACCTGCTCCTCGGCCGCCCGCGGTCGAGGACGTTGGACGCATCGTCGAGAATTCTCGACATCGTCGGGAGCCTCGTCCTCCTCGCCGTCGCGTCCCCGGTGTTGGTCGCCTGCGCGGTGGCGGTCGTGGTCACCGACGGGTTCCCGATCTTCTACCGTCAGCGGCGCGTCGGCCGCGGCGGGCGCCCCTTCGACGTCGTGAAGTTCCGCTCCATGCGGCGGGACGCGGAATCGCTCTCGGGACCGGTCTGGGCGACCGAGGAGGACCCGCGCGTCACGAAGGTCGGGCGGTTCCTGCGCCGCTACCGCCTCGACGAGCTGCCCCAGCTGTGGAACGTGCTCGTCGGCCAGATGGCGCTCGTGGGCCCGCGGCCGGAGCGCCCGCACTTCTGCGACGTGCTGCGCGAGCAGGTCCCGCTCTTCGAACTCCGCACCATCGTCCGGCCGGGCCTCACCGGCTGGGCGCAGGTGCGGCTCGCGTACGGCGCGTCGGCCGACGATGCGCGCGCCAAGCTCGAGTACGACCTCTTCTACGTCACGCGCCGTTCGTTCTGGTTCGATCTCGCGGTCCTCGTCGAGACGGCGAAGGTCGTGCTCACCGGCGCGGGATCGCGCTGACGCCGCGGGTCGTCGCGGCAGGGTCGCCGCGGCAGGGTCGTCGCGGCGGGACCGCGACCGCGCGGGCCTCGCGTCACGCGTCGCCCGGTCGCGCGGCGCTCCGGATCCCCAGCGCCACCGGAACGAGGCACGCGACGAGGATCGTCGACGCGCCCGGCGCGACCGACGACGTCGCCAGCACCTCGCGCGAGAAGCGCAGCAGGTCGTTGACGAGGCCGAACGACCCGCTCTCGCCGTAGGCCTCGCGCGCGGTCTCGCTTGCGAGGAGCCCGAGCGCGAGCGCCGCGTTGCGGCCGACGAGGTAGGCCGCGACGCCCGTGTGCGCGCACCGCTCCGCGAACGAGCCCGAGAAGCCGCCGTCGAGGCCGCGGACCACGAACACGGACGCGAACGCGAGCTCGCCGAGGTGGCCCGCGAGCAGGAAGAACCCTTCGCGGACGCCGGTGAGGGCGACGACGGGGTAGGCCACGAGCGCCGCGACGGCGAGCGCCCGCCGCGCAGGCCGCCGACGCGAGGCCCAGGCGAAGGCGAGCAGGCCGGCCACCGCCAGCGCGACGAGGAGGGGCTGTTGCTCGCGGTGGAGCGCTGCGGCGTGCCCGTCGAGGCGGATCGCGGGGAAGGCCGGGCAGCCGACGGCCCAGGCCGCGGCGACGTGGCCGGTTTCGTGGCAGAGGGAGCCGAGGAACCAGCCCATGTACCGGAGGATCGGCGTGAGCGTCAGCACCGGGGCGAGGAACACGCCGACGCCGAGGACGGTCCACCGGCCCCCGAGGCGCGGGCGGCGGACCGGCGCGTCCGGCGTCGCGGCCCGCGGGGCCGGCGGCGGCGCGAACCGGTCGATGCGGGCCGCCGGACGACGTAGCACCTCGCCGCACAGCCCGCAGGCGAGGTCGTCGTCGCGAGCCGGGTGATCGCAGCGGGGGCAGCGCACATTCTCTGCATCGGCCGGAGGGCGGGGCGAGCCCAGGGAGGCCGGGCCGGCGGCCGTGCCCGCACGCACGGATCGCCGCTTTACCCGGGGGGGCGGGTCCGGTGGAATGGGGCGGTGAGGCTCCTCGTCGTCGAAGACCATGCGCGCATCGCCGCCTTCGTGAAGAAGGGGCTCGAGGAGGAGGGCTTTGTCGTCGAGGTCGCGGGCGACGGCCGGCAGGGCCTTGCGTCCCTCCTCGATCGACCGCCCGACGCGTGTGTGCTCGACGTGATGCTCCCGGAGATGGACGGCTTCGAGGTGATCCGTCGCGCGCGCGAGGGCGGGGCCACCGCGCCGATCCTCCTCCTGTCGGCGCGCGGCGGCGTCGAGGACCGCGTGAAGGGCCTCTCGCTCGGCGCCGACGACTACCTGCCGAAGCCGTTCGCGTTCGAGGAGCTGGTCGCGCGACTGCGCGCGCTCCTGCGCCGCGGGACCGCCGCGCCCGCGACGCTGACGTACGCCGACGTCGCGCTCGACCCCGTCAAGCGCGAGGTGCGCCGCGCGGGCCGGCGCGTCGACCTGTCGCCGCGGGAATACGCGCTCCTCGAGCTGTTCCTGCGGCGGCCCGAGATCGTGCTCTCGCGCACGGTGATCGGGCAGAAGGTCTTCGGCCTCAACTTCGACCCCGGGACCAACGTCGTCGACGTCTACGTCGGCTATCTGCGGCGGAAGCTCCACGAGGGCGGGACGCCGCTCGTCCACACGGTGCGCGGCGCGGGCTACGTGCTGCGGCAGGGGGAGGGCGAGGCGTGAGACACGTCCGGATCCTGCTGGTGGTCGGCGCGCTCGCGAGCTTCGCCGTGGCGGCGCGTTTTGCGGGCCTGTTCGACCGGGCGCGGCACGACGACGCGGTCGCGAACGCGGTCGCGCTGACCGAGGTGCGGGTCGCGCTCGCGCAGGAGCGCGCCCGCGATGCCGCCGACGCGTGGCTGCGGGCGCTCGGCGAGCAGGCGTCCTCGCTCTCCGAGGACGCGTCCGAGGTGTGGCTCGACGCGAGCGACGACCACGGGCCGCGCGCCCGGCGGCGCTCGGACGACGCGTCGTGGGAGCGGCTGAGGACGCTCCTCGGCGCGCCGCGCGTCCCTGTCGGCGCGCGCGTGGCCGTCTACGAGCAGCCCGAGGGGCCCGGCACGCCGCCCCTGCGGCTCCTCGGGTGGGCGGACGCGGCACGGGTGGTGCGAGACGGGCTCCCCGCGTGGCCCGGGCGCCTCCCCGCGGCGGTCGGCGCGCAGGAGCTCGACGTCGCCGCGGACGAGCTCGCTCCCGACGACCTCGGGTGGTTCGCGCGCGAAGGCGACGAGGTGCGGCTCCACGTACAGGCGCTCTACACCCACAGCTACGAAGACCCGGACGGCGACGCGACGGTCGTCGTCCGGGCGTTCGACGCGTCCGTGCCCGTCGCCGCCCCGCCCGACCTCGGCCTCGAGGTTCGCTGCGACATCGTGGATGGCGCGGCCGCGCCGGCGCTCCCCGCGTTCCCCGTGCCGGGTTCGCGGGCGGCGGAGAAGTTCGAGGTCCGGGCGACCGCGGGCGTCCCGGGCCTGCACCCGTGGCGCCTCCCGACGCCGGGCGACCGACCGCGACTCGACGTGCGCGCGGCGCCCGTCGCCCCCGCGGCGCCGGTCCCGGCGGTGCCGGCGCCGTGGGTCGCCGTGGGCGCTTTCCTCGCCGGGGTCCTGGGCCTGGCCCTGGTGGCGCGCCCGTCCCGCGCCGGCGCGGTCGCGCCGGACGTGACCGCCGAGGCGGCCCACGAGCTCAAGACGCCGCTCACGGTGATGCGCGGGAGCCTCGAGGTCGCGCTGCGCCGCGAGCGCGACGTGGCGGAGTACCGCGACACGCTCGCCGCGACGCTCGACGAGGTGAAGGGCCTGCAGAACGTCGTCGGCTCGGTGCTCCTCCTCACGCGCGGCGCCGAGACGCCGCTCGCCCGCGAGCCGGTGGACGTCGTCGCCTTGGTGAAGGCGGAGACCGCGCGAGTCCACGCCGTCGCGACGGACCGCGAGGTCACGTTCGCGAGCGTGCGCGGGCCGCGCACCGTCGTGGGCGACCCGTCGCTCCTCGCGCGTGCCGTGGCGAACCTCCTCGACAACGCGCATCTGCACTCGGTCGCGGGCGGCGGCATCCGCGTCCGCGTGGAGGTCGTCGACGCCGCCGTGATCGTGTCCGTCGAGGACGACGGGCCCGGCGTCCCGCCCACGCGCCGCGAGAAGGTCTTCGAGCGGTTCTGGCGGGGCCCCGAGGTGGGCCAGCGCGGGATCCCGGGCGCGGGGCTCGGCCTGCCGATCTCGCGGTGGATCGCGGAGGTCCACGGCGGGTCGCTCGCGCTCGATCCGTCGGTCGAGGGCCGCGCGCGGTTCGTGCTCCGCCTACCGCGGGCCCCGTCGTCGGCGACGACGCCGTAGACGGCCCCGGCGGAAGGACGCGAGGCCCGGGGCCGGACGGCCGCCGGGCCTCGCGTCCCGTGACGGGGGGACGTCAGCGGGCGCGTCCGGTGCGGCGTGCGCGGGCGAACCCGCCGCCGTCGACGGCGACGAACAACTCCACGTCATCGACCCGTTCGCCGTCGCGCAGGTCGAAGACCTCGTCGGACTCGCCGTACCAGTCGCCCGGGTCGCCGAGGTAGCCGTCGTCGTCGGAGTCGGAGCCCGCGATGAGGTAGTAGGTGCCCGCGGGCAGCCCGCCGACGTCGAACGTCCCGTCGCCATCGACGGCGACGAAGGCCTCGTGCACGGTCTCGTCGGTGTCGGCGTCGATCACGAGGACCCACAGGTCGTCGGGGGCGCCGCCGCCGCCGGCGCCGGGGTCGGCCCCGACGACCAGCGTGACCGCGAGCGTCGCCGCGCCGGCGCTGCTGTCGACGCGGACGCTGCCGGCGTAGGTGCCGTCGGCGAGGGTGCCGCGGGTCACCGCGACGCGGACGGCGGTGGCGCTGACGGTGGCGTTGCCCGCGCCGACGAGCGTCGCCCCGAGCCACGCGCCGCCGGACGTGGTCGTGGCGGTCGCGCGGGTGACGGCGATCGTCCCGCTGCCGGCGTTGCCGAGGGCCGCGTCGAGACGGTCGGTGCCGTCCTCGAACGTGAGCGACGACGGGGCGAGCGTGAGGAGCGCGGCGCCGGCCGCGGTGGCCTTTGCCTGGTCCACGGCGGCCTTCGCGTCGACGAGGCCGTTCCCGAAGCTGTCGTCGCGGCCGGCGGTGCCGAGGTCCTGCGCGGTCGTGAAGAGGATCGACTCGACCTGGCTCGGCGTGAGGTCCGGTGCGACCGAGAAGACCAGGGCCGCGACGCCAGCGGCGTGGGGCGTGGCCATGGACGTGCCGTCGTACGAGGCGTACGTCGCGACGGCGCGGCCGGTGCTGTCGTCGTAGACGGTCGAGAGGACGCCGTCGGCCTCGCTCGAGGTCGAGTCGCCGCCGGGGGCCGCGAGGTCCACCAGGCGGTTGCGGTTCGAGTAGGACGCGCGTCGCCGGTCGCGGTCCACGGCGGCGACGGCGACGACACCGTCGAAGCCCGCCGGGTACTCGATGGCCGTGGTGCCTTCGTTGCCGGCAGCGGCGAAGATGACGACGCCGGCGTTGCGCGCGGCGGTGACGGCGTCCTGCATGGCCGCGTCGAAGCCGCCGCCGCCGAGGCTCATGTTGATGACGTGGGCCCGCTGCGCGGGGAGCTTGCCGCTCGCGTTCGTCAGGCCGGCGGCGTAGCGGATGGCGGCCACGATGTCGGCGTCGTCGCCGCCGCCGATGCCGAGGACGCGGAGCGGCATGATGGAGACGTTCCAGCAGACGCCCGCGACGCCGGTGCCGTTGTCGGTCGCGGCGCCGATGGTGCCCGCGACGTGGGTGCCGTGGAACGACGACGGCTCGCCGCCCTCGCCGTCGCCGGGGTCCGTGGCGTCGTTGTCGCGGCCGTTGCCGTCGCCCGCGATGGCCGGGTCGGAGACGAAGTCGTAGCCGGCGATGAAACGGCCGGAGAGGTCGGGGTGGGCGGTGCTGCCGGTGTCGAGCACGGCGACGATCACCGACGACGAACCCGTCGTGACGTCCCAGGCCTCGGGCAGGCGGATCAGCGGGTAGTGCCACTGCGCGTCGTAGCGCGGGTCGTTCGGCGTCCTGCGGGCGTAGCGGCGGAACGACGGCGTGGCGGCCTCGACGCCCTCGACGGCGCGCAATCCGAGGACGCGCGACCAGGTCGCGCGGGCGCGGTCCTCGGGCGAGAGGTCCGCGGGCAGGTCGAAGGCGACCTCGACCCACGCGTCGCCGTGGTCGGCGGTGGTCCGGCAGGCGTGGGCGCGGAGCGCGGCGACCGCCGCGGGGGAGGCGCCCTTCACGAGTGCCTTGCCGCTCGAGAGCGGGTGCACGGGGCGGCCGAAGCGGTGCGCGGTGGGGACGCCGGCGAGGCGGCCGACCTCGCGGTGGAGCGGGGCGATGCGACCGGGACGCGCGACGCGGGCGGCGGCGCGCACGGCGGGGGCGTCCACGGCGACCTCGAGGCGGAACGGACCGGCGACGGACGTGCGGACCTCGACGCGGGCGAGGGTGGCGGCGTCGAGGTCGAAGGCGAGCGAGGGGCCGGTCGCGAGGACGTCGGTGCCGTCGAGGGTCTCGGTCGCGTCGCGGGCGACGCACGCGAGGCCCGCGGGCGCGCCGTCGGCGGCGCGGACGGCGACGCGGGCGGCGGCGGGGACGGGCACGAGGAAGGTCGCGACGCCGCCCAGCGGCAGCGTGCCGGACAGCGTCAGGCGGTCGCCGGGCCTCGCGTCCCCGGTGGGGGTCGGGTCGGTGGCGGCGGGATTGGCGTCGGCGGCGACGGTGGTGAGGGGGGCCGCCGTGAGGACGAGTTCGTACGGGCCGGTGCCGGCGGGGCGGGTCACGAGCAGGTCGGTGGTGCCGCGGGCGGCGAACGTCGCGCGGGTGGCGGCGCCGTCGTGCGCGAAAGTGCGGACGACCTGGAGGCCGGTGACGTCGTAGAGGGCGAGGTCGAGTCGGCCGGCGTCGGGGCCGGTGCCGCGGAGGGTTGCGGTGACGAGGACGCGGTCGGGGCAGTGGAGTTCGAAGGCGTCGAGGGGGTCGGCCGCGTCGCCAGCGTCGAGGTTGCCGGCGAGGGTGCGCTGCTGGCCGGCGCGGAGGGGGCCGGCGTCGGTGGCGGTGTCGACGGAGTCGTTCGGCTCGCTTTCGAGGAGCCGGGTGCGGCGTGCCGCGAAGCCGCCGGCGCCGTCGTAGCCGACGGTCCCGGCGAGGCTGGCGCCGCCGCCTCCCGCTCCTCCTCCCCCTCCCCCCCCTCCGCCCCCGCCACCGCCGCCGCCGCAGGCGGTGCCGAGGAGGAGGAGTGAGAGGAGAGCCGTCAACGGGGGGATTCGTGTCGTGCGCATGGGGGGGCCTCTCGGGGGGCGGGGCCGGCGTGCGTGCCGGTTCCGTCCCTCCATGAAGCGGGGGCGCGGGCGGTCCGGGGGTGAGACCTCGATGAGGGCGTTCTCATGTTCGCGGAGTTGCCGCGAACCTCCGTGATCGCCTCCGACGCCGGAGCAACGGGCTACGACCCCGTTGCGTCACGTGGCTCCGCGGTCAGCGGCCGTACTCGGCGTAGAGGCGCGCGTAGAAGCCCCCCGCGGCGACGAGCGCCTCGTGACGCCCCCGCTCGACCAAACGGCCCTGGTCGAACACGAAGATCTGGTCCGCGTGCCGGATCGTCGAGAGGCGGTGCGCGATCACGAACGTCGTCTGACGCGCCGAGAGCGCGTCGAGCGCCCGGAGGATCGTCGCCTCCGTCTGCGTGTCCACCGCGCTCGTCGCCTCGTCGAGGATCAGGATCGACGGCCGCGCCAGCAACGCCCGCACGAAGCAGACGATCTGCCGCTCGCCCTCCGACAGGTTCGCGCCCCGCTCGCCGACGTCCGTCGCGAGCCCGCCGGACAGCCCCGCGAGCACCGCGTCGCAGCCGAGCGCCCGGAAGCCCTCGAGCGCCTCCGCCTCCGTGAGGTCGGGCCGCACGAACCGGAGGTTGTCGAGCACCGTCCCGCCGAACAGGAAGCTCTCCTGCAGCACGATCCCCGTCTGCGCGTGGAGCGACGCGCTCGCCACCGTCCGGGCCTCGCGTCCGTCGTACCGGATCGTCCCCTCCTGCGGCGCGTAGAACCGCGCCACGAGGTTCGCCACCGACGTCTTGCCCGCGCCCGTGTGGCCGACGAGCGCGACGCGCTCGCCCGGCTTCACGTGGAACGACACCTCGTGGAGCTGCCGGAGGTCGGAGGACGGGTCGTAGCCGAACGAGACGCGGTCGAACTCGACTTCGCCGCGCAGGCGGCCCGGGTCGGTCGCCTCGGGGCCGTCCCGCAACTCGGGCGTCGTGTCGAGCAGGAGGAAGATGCGCTCGGCCGCAGCGCCCGCCACCAGGCACTCGTTGTAGAGCCCGCCCAGCCCCTCGATGGGCGAGAGCGCTGCGCCGAGCAGCCAGACGGCCTCCACCAACGCGCCGGCGGTCAGTTCGCCGCCGACGACGCGCCGCGCGCCGAGCACGAGCGAGACGAGCACGATAGCCTGGATCGCCAGCGAGAGCGTCGGGATGTACCCGCCCGTCGCCTTCGCGCCTCCGAGCACCGCGTCGCGGTAGGAGGCCTGCAGACCGTCGAGGACCTGCGTCTCGCGCGCCTCGGCCGAGAACGCCTTCACGACGCGGACGCCCGAGATCCGCTCGGCGACGTGCGCGGAGATGGCGGAGTGCGCCTCGCGCACCCGGCGGAACGCCGGGAAGCCGACGCGCTCGAACAGCCGCGTGACGAACCACAAGGTCGGCAGCGCGAGGAGCACGTACGGCGCGAGGTAGGGGTGCTGCGAGACGATGCGCCCGGAGGCGAACAGCAGGAACGACACCATGTTCGTGAGGCTCACCGGGCCCCACGAGAGCAGGTGCTCGAGCGCCTCCACGTCGCGGTCGGCCCGCGCGAGGATGCGACCCTGCTTCGTGCGGTCGAAGTATCGCATGGACAGGCGCTGGAGGTGGTCGAACACCTCCTTGCGGATCGCGTGGATCGCCTCCACGCCCACGCGCGTCGTGATGCGGAGCTCGAACACCGTGATCGTCGCGCGGAACACGAGGATGCCGACGAGGGCCAGCACGTACTTCACGGTGCCGCCGACGTCGCCCGCGGCCAGGGGCCCGTCGATCGCCTGCTTCACGAGGTACGGATCCACGATCATGAGGACGCACCAGACCATCTCGATGGCCAGGCCCACGAGCAGCGGGCCCTTGTGGGGCGCCAGGTAGCGGAAAATCCGCCCCCACGTCCGCCGCCGCAGCGGCACGCGCGCGAACTCCTCCTCGAGGGCCATCTCGTCGTAGGCGCTCACGACGGCGCCCCGACCAGCGTCTGGTGCTCGAAGACCTCGCGGTAGAGCGCACTGGTCGCCAGCAACTCGTCGTGGGTGCCCACCGCCGACACGACGCCGTCCTCGAGCACGGCGACACGGTCGCACCAGCGGACGGACGTCACCCGCTGGCTCACGACGAGCGTGGTCCGGCCCTGCGCCGCCGCGCGGATGCCGCGGAAGAGGTCCTTCTCGGTGATCGCGTCCACCGACGCCGTGGCGTCGTCGAAGATGAGGACCCGCGGGTCCATCACGAGGGCGCGGGCGATGGTGAGCCGCTGCCGCTGCCCCCCCGAGAGCGAGACGCCGCGCTCGCCGACGAGCGTGTCGTAGCCCTTCGGCAGCGCCTCGACGAACTCGTGCGCCGCCGCGAGCCGCGCGCACGCGACGATCCGCGCCCGTGACGCGTCCGGCGCGCCGTACGCGATGTTGGCGGCGATCGTCGCCGAGAACAGGTAGGGCTCCTGGAACACGAGGCCGACGGCGGCCGACAGCGCCGCCGGGTCGAGGTCGGCGAGCGGGACGCCGTCGAGGAGGATCCGGCCGGCCGTGGGGTCGTAGAACCGCGGCAGCAGGTGCACGAGCGTGGTCTTGCCGGCGCCGGTGCGGCCGAGGATCCCGAGGCTGCCGCCCGCCGGCACGTGCAGCGTCACGCCGCGGAGCACCTCGCGCCCCGGCGCGTACGCGAACGTCACGCCCTCGAGTCGCAGGTCGCCCCCCGTCGGCGGCAGCGCGACGGGCCGCGCCGGCGTCACGATCACGTCGTCGCGGTCGAGCACCTCGAACACGCGCGACGCGCTCGCCACGGCCTCCTGGCCCATGAGGATCAGGCGCGTCAACTGCCGCAGGAAGTCGCGTGCGAGCCGCATGGCAAACAGGATCCCCACCGTCTCGGTCACGCGGGCGGCGCTCGGCGCGTCGGCGACGTAGTGGACCCCCGCCAGCAGCGTCGCCGGGATCACCAGCCATGTGGAGTGGTTCACGATCGGGAGCACGGTGCTCCAGAACCGCGACAGCCCCTTCCAGCCCGTGGAGTAGGTGGTCAGGCGCGCGCCGAAGCGGTGCACCTCGTCGGCCTCGCGCCCGAACGCGCGCACGACCCGCGCCCCCGCGACGTTCTCCTGCAGCGTCGTCGTGACGCGGTCGTAGTCGTCCGAGATCCCGCGGTCCAACTGCGCGATCCGGGTCCCGGCGAACGCCACGCCCACGCAGGTGGAGCCGAACACGAGGAGCGCCGCCACGCCGAACGTCCACCACGTGGCGAACGCGAGCACCGTCACGCCCACGACGAGCAGCAGGATCTCCGCGTAGCCGAAGACCACCTCGCGGAAGAACTGCTTCGCCTTCTCCATGTCGCGCAGGCTGCGCGCGATGGTCTTGCCGCTGCGGTTGGCGTCGTGCCACCGGAAGCGCAGCGTCATCACCTTGGCGAACAGCTCGCGGCGCAGCGCGTTCTCGACGTCCTGCGACAGCGCGGCCGACGCGGTCGTGACCGCGAGGAACGACACGCACCGCAGCAGCACCGCGACCCCGTTGAGGACCGCGTACGTCACGAACGCGTCGGGCAGCGGTCCTCCCTTGCCCTCGTGCTCGATGAGGACGCCGATGGCGTGCGCGAGCAGCATGGGCGTCGCGATGCCCACCACCGTCCGCGCGACGTAGAGGGCCAGTACGCCGAGGGCGCGCGCGCGCACGGGCCGGAACCGGCGCAGCAGCCGTACCGTCACCGCCCACGTCTGCACGGGGGGCGGGGGCGGCGGAACGGGCGGAATGGGCGGAATGGGCGGGACGGGCGGCATGGGGGGCGGACGATCGGGGGACGGGACGCGAGGCCCGTGCGGGCGCGCGGGCGCGGAGCCGGGCGGGACGGCGGTCCCCGATGGGGGACCGGACGGGGACGGTTTCGGCCCGTGCCGACGGCGGCGCGCCGGCCGTGAGGGATCCCGCCGTTCGCCTCGCCCGCGACGGGGAATCCCGGATGGTACGCGGTCGGCGCCGCGCCGTCGTCGCGTCGCGCGAGCGCATCGGTGCGGAGGGGGGGGGCGCGGGGACCGGCCGGTACAACGGGGGCCCGGAGACCCGCCATGGCCTCGACCTTCGTCCCTGCGCACCACCAGGCCGACCTGCCGATGGACCGGTTGATCGTGAAGGAGGCGCCGGGGGACGAGGCCGTCCCGATGGACGTGGTCTTCGTCGGGGCCGGCCCCGCGGGCCTCGCGGGCGCCATCGAACTCGCGCGCCTGGTGAAGCAGGACGGGGCGGCGGGTGGCGGCGTCGGCGAGGTGAACCTCGCCGTCCTCGAGAAGGCCGAAGGGCTCGGGCAGCACAACCTCTCGGGCGCGTGCGTGGACCCCGCGGGGTTTCGCGAGCTCTTCCCGGAGCTGTCGGACGCCGACTTCCCGTTCCGCGGGTCCGTGCCCGGCGAGCGCGTCTACGTCCTCACGCAGGGCGGGTCGTGGCGCATCCCCACGCCGCCGCCCATGAAGAACCACGGCAACTTCGTCGCCAGCATCAGCGAGATCGTCCGCTGGCTCGGCGCGAAGGCCGAGGCGCTCGGCGTGAACCTGTTCACCGGGTTCCCCGTCGAGTCCCTGCTCGTCCAGGACGAGCAGGTCGTCGGCGTCCGGACGGCGCCCACGGGGCTCAAGCGCGACGGCACGCCGGGGAGCGGCTTCCAGCCCGCCAACGACATCGGTGCCCGCTTCGTCGCGATCTCCGACGGCACCCGCAGCAGCCTCGGCCAGGCGTGGCAGCGCTGGGCGGGCGTCGGCGCGGGGAACCCGCAGATTTATGCGCTCGGCGTGAAGGAACTGTGGCGGGTCCAGCAGCCCCTGGACGCCGTGATCCACACCATGGGCTGGCCGCTCCCGCGGAGCGTCTTCGGCGGTTCGTTCGCCTACCCCATGGGCGAGGACCTCGTCGCGATCGGCCTCGTGGCGAGCCTCGACGCGCCGAAGACGTCCTATGACGTACACCGCTGGCTGCAGCAGATGAAGCTGCACCCGCTGTTCAAGGGCCTGCTCGACGGCGGCGAGTGCCTCGAGTGGGGCGCCAAGACGATCCCCGAGGGCGGGTATTACGCGCTGCCGACGCGCCGGCAGGGCCGCGGCGCGCTGCTGCTCGGCGACGCGGCCGGGTTCGTCGACGTGGCGGGCCTCAAGGGCATCCACCACGCGATGCGGTCGGGCATCGCGGCCGCGCGGGCGATCTTCGGGGCGCTGAAGGCGAAAGAGGGGGGCCCCGAGGCCCTCGCGTCGTACGACGCGGCGATGGACGCGAGCGAGACGATGCGGGTGCTCAAGAAGCGCCGGAACATGCGCCTCGCGTTCAAGCGCGGCTTCTTCTTCGGCGGCTTCAAGGCGTCGCTGATGACGCTGACGGGGGGCGCCTTCCCGGGCTGGAAGATCGACTGCGAAACCGACGCCGAGGCCCCGCGGACGGTGGAGGCCGCCGCGCCGTTCACCCCCGACGGGAAGCTGACCTTCAGCAAGGTCGACGGCGTCTTCCGCGCCGGCAACAAGACGCGCGACGACGTGCCGAGCCACCTCATCGTCGGCAAGGACGTGTCGGGCGACGTCGCCGACCTCTACGCCAACCTGTGCCCGGCGGGCGTCTACGAGCGGCAGGGCGACACGCTGGTGGTGAACGCGCCGAACTGCGTCGATTGCAAGGCGACCGACGTCGTGGGGCCCCGCTGGACCCCCCGCGAGGGCGGCAGCGGCCCGAAGTACCAGCGGATGTAGGACGAACCCTGCGGGTCGGCGACAACGGGGGCGTGCGCGCGCCGTATCTCCTCCTCCAGTCCCGCGACGCCACGGACCCGGTCCGCGACCTCGAGGTCGCGGGCTTCGCGGCAACCCTCGGCGTCGCGCCCGCGGCCGTCGTGGTCGTCGACTTGCTCGCTCGTGCGCCGACCGCCGCCGAGGTGCGCGAGGCCGACGCGCTGCTGATGGGGGGCTCGGGGAACTACAGCGTCCTCGACCCGTTCCCGTGGGTCGGCCGCGCCGTCCGCGCGCTCCGCGACGTCGTCCTCCCCGCGGGCACGCCGACCTTCGCCTCGTGTTTCGGGTTCCAGCTCCTCACGCTCGCGCTCGGCGGCACCATGGTCCGCGACCCCGCGAACCGCGAGCTCGGCTCCGTCGACGTCGCCCTCGCGCGCGACGCGGCGCGCGACCCGCTCTTCGGGTCGCTGCCCCCGACGTTCGTCGCCCAGGCGGGCCACACCGACCGCGCGACCGACGCGCCGCCCGGCACGGTGGTGCTCGCCGCCACCGCGGTCTGCCCGGTGCAGGCGTTCCGCGTCGTCGGCGCGCCCGTGTGGGCCACGCAGTTCCACCCCGAGATCGACGAACGGTCGTTCGCGCGACGCTGGCTGGCCTACGCCGAGAAGTACCCGCCCGCCGACCTGCCGCGCGGCGCGTCGATGTCGGAGGCGCCGTTCCTGAAGACGCTGCGGCCGAGCCCGTACGCCAGCGCGATCCTGCGCCGGTTCGCCCTGCTCGTCGCGGGACGCTGACGGTCACTTCGGCGGCGTGTCTTTCGCGAGCGTTCCGCGCAGGATCTCGAGGGCCTTGTCGAGCGCCGGGTCGCCGGGGCCCGTCGCCTCGACGAGGACCTGCGGCACGACGCCCTTCCCCTCCAGCGGTTCGCCGTTCGCGCGCTGGTCCTGCCAGCGCGACGTCCAGACGTCGATCCCGCCCGGCAGGGGGATCGGGGCCGGGTTGCCGCTGGCGCCGCGGGTCGGGCGGCCCACCGTCGTCACGTTCGGCAGCACCTCGAGCATCTGCGCGAGCCCCTCGCCGCTGCTCCCGCACGCGGGGCCGAGGATCACGACGACCGGACCGGCGAAGGGCGGCGGCCCGTCGCCGCCGCGGACCGGACGGAGGATCGCGTCGACCCACGGGCCGAAGTCGTCGGGCGCCGGTCCGCTCCGGAACCGGCGACGGGCGTAGACCCCGACGTGGCGCGCGAGGCCCGCGGCGAGCTTCAGGGCGGTCGTCTCGTCGCCGCCGCCGCACGGTCGAAGGTCGACGACGAGCCCGCGCACCCCATCGTGCGAAGCAAGGAACGCGTGCTCGAGCGGCGCGGCGTCCGGCGCCCCGGGCGCCGGGAGCGCCCCGATCGCGACGTAGCCGATGTCGCCGCCGAAGCGGCCACGGATCGCGACCTTCGCCACCTGCTGCGGGGCGGTGAGGCGCGCCCACGTCGCCTTCGCGTCGAAGCCGGTCTCGACCTTCGGCGCCCACGGCACGACCCGCGGCGTGCCGGGCCGGTCGATCCACACGTGGACGTCCTTCAGCCCGGCGAGCATCTCGCCGAGGACCGCCGCGAACGCCGCGGCGTCGCCCGCGGCCGCGACGGCGCGGGTCCGGAACGGCGCGGCGTGGGCCGGCCAGTTCACGCCCCGTTCCGCGAAGAACGGGTAGGTCCGCCCGACGTGCGCGACGAGGGCGTCGAACGCCCCTTCGGGCGCGATCTCCTCCACGCGCGCGTCGCGGATCTCGAGCCGCCCGCTCATCGACAGGAACGCGGCGACGTCGAGCTCCGTCGTCGTCGCACGCGCGAGCGCCTCGCACGGGGCCCACGTCGCGCGAAACGTCATCTCGGCCCGCAGGGTCGGCATCGAGAGCCGCCCGTCCGCCCGGGTCACGAGCCCCACGTACGCGCTCCCGAACTGCCCCTGCTCCTTGCGCAGCCCTTCCGCCCGCGCCTCGAACCGCAGTCGGTAGACCCCGCCGACCTCGACCGGCACCGTCTGCGCGACGAGCCGCCACGTCCCCGTCGCCGCGTCGCCTCCGAGCGCGAGCCCGCCGCCCTCGACCGGGGCGACCCGTGACGCGGGGCCGTTCCCGCTCGTCGCCCCCACCTCGACGCGCCACGCCGCCGGGGCGCCGTCGGCCCACGCGGCGAAGTCGCCGTTGCGCAGCCCCGCCTCGCCGCCCGCGACGGGCCCCGCGCCCGCGACGCACGCGAGGGCGAGGAGGGTTCCCGCGAGCGGCCGGGCCTCGCGTCGCATCAGGCGTGTTTCTCGAGGTACTGCGGGAGCATCTCTCGCCACGTGGTCCAGTCGTGCCGGTAGTCCTTCCAGATGTCTACGCGGTTCGGGACGCCCTTCTTCCCGAGCGCGTCCGCGACCCAGAACGACTCCGCCGGCGCCTCGTAGGGGCCGTCGCCCGACGCGAGGACGAGGAACCGTGTGCGCAGGCGGGTGAGCGGCTCGCCCTCGGGGAGCGTCGGCAGGAAGTGGAGCGGCGACGAGAAGTGGTAGTCGAGCGTGTGGGCGCCGCCCATCCACCGGCCGAAGTCGTACGTGCCGCTCATGCAGATCCCGAGCTTGAAGACGTCGGGGTGGCGGCAGACCGACGCCAGCGTCTGGAACGCGCCGAGCGACGCGCCAGCGGCGATCACCTCGATGGTCGGGTCGCCGGTGTCCTTGCGGATGGCGGGGACCAGCTCCTCGTACACGTACCCGTCGAACCGGTTCTGGCACCACGCCTTGTGGGCGCCGGAGGCGTCGCCGTCGGTCCAGAGGCGGCCGGCGGCGTTGTCGCACGAGTAGATCCGGATGCGCCCGCCCTCGAGCAGCGGCGCCAGCACCTTCATCATCAGGAACCGCTCGCACTCCTCGGCGTCGCCGCCCGCGGTCGGGTAGAGCAGGACCGGCGTGCCGGCGTGCCCCCAGCGGCACGCGAGGACCTCCTGGCGGAGGCGGGACGAGAACCAGCGGGTCGAGACCTTCGGGATCAAGGGCGTCTCCTCGGGGCGGGGCCGTGCAGGGGGGGCCGGGATCATGGCCCAAGGGCGCGTCGAGGGGAAGCCGGCCCTCCGCGGTGGGACGCGGTAGGACGCTGTGGGACGCTGTGGGACGCGGTGGGACGCGGTGGGACGCGGCCGGACGGGACCGCGGCGGCCCCGGGCTCGGCGGCGGCCCCGGGC
>Ga0163144_10006939_pt1 | contig 24925 bp, 23 predicted proteins | sample OliLak19BULKMAT1_FD_123175 | JGI IMG/M metagenome (GOLD analysis project Ga0163144, IMG submission 123175) | Freshwater microbial mat bacterial communities from Lake Vanda, McMurdo Dry Valleys, Antarctica - Oligotrophic Lake LV.19.BULKMAT1 | ecosystem: Environmental > Aquatic > Freshwater >... | reverse complement strand
GGTTGGTATCCTTACCAACCGAAACCAAATGTATTTAATTTTGTGTCATGAATATATTGTATGCACGCATGAGACAAATGGAAACAATAGCGGTTTCTTCTTACCTCCTGCTTCTTTCCTCCTCCCTCCTTTTTAAATCGCCTGCCTGGTCTTTATCTCAATGTATTTATTAATCGTATTCACCGTAACATTTTCAGGAGCTGTTAGAATACTAAGAATACCAGCATTCTGCAGTTCTTTTACGATCAGTCTTTTTTCGTGTGCATATTTACCTGCAATCGTTTTTACATAAAGGTCTTCAATATCATTTACATGTTGAACAGTAATCTGTTTTAGTTCAGTGTTTTCGAAGAACACCAATAAGAGCAAATGATACTTAGCAATCCGTTTTAAGTAGGTCATCTGCCGTTGCATACCAGCCAACGATTCAAAGTTGGTGAATAAAATAATCAAACTTCTTTGTTTGATGGTTGCACGAACCCTTGTGTACAGTAACTCAAAGTCCGATTCAAGAAAAGCCGTTTGCTGGTTGTATAAAACCTGTAATACTTTTTCTAACTGCACAGGTTTTCGATCGGCAGCAAGCATGGAGCCCATCTTATTGCTGAACGTTAATAAACCAAATTTATCCTGCCTGTACAAAGCCACATTACACATCACAAGGCTTGCATTGATGGCATAATCAAGCAGTGTCAATTCATTGAAGGGCATTTTCATCAGGCGGCCCTTATCAATAACACAATATACCTGCTGACTTTTTTCATCGGTATATGAATTAATCATCAGCGATCCTTTTCTTGCCGTTGCTTTCCAGTTCAGCTTCCGCACATCATCGCCCTGTACATATTCTTTCACCTGTTCAAACTCCATGCTGTGGCCAATCTTACGCAACCTTCTGTTACCTGCATCTTTGGTTTGGGCTGCTTCTGCGTGCAATTGATATTTCCGCATTTGAATAAAGGAAGGATATACCGGCACCATGATTTCTTCATCAGCTGCAAATTTTCGTTCAATCAACCCAAGTAAAGACTGCATGTACACATTGACTTTACCAAAATGATATTCACCCCGTTCAACCGGACGAAGTTTATACCTCAGTTCTTTCTCTTCTCCCGGTTTCATAATTTGTGTAATAGAAAATGTACGCATTTGAAACTGCATCGGCAGTTCATCAATGATCTCCGCTTTTACAGAAAAGGGATACCGGTTTTGAATTGTAATGCTAACAGGATTTTCATCGCCGTTGCTTAACCGCTCCGGTAATTGCCTTTCAATGATTGGTTTCCGTTTAAAGGCAAACAAAAAAAACAGATCGGCAGCAAAAGCACTTACTACCACAAAGAATAAAATTTTTGCAGGCGTTTCTGCAAAAGGGAAAAAGAAAGCAATTAAAAAAAACAATACACAAATACTAAGCAATACAAAAAAACGATTGCTGATGTACATCGTCTTCAATACAAACTGAGCGAGTACATACAATAAACCGCCTGAAAGTAATAAGATCCAAAACATATTATCTCGGTACTTCTAATGATTTAATGATGCGATCAATGAGTTCATCGGCTGTAATGCCTTCCATTTCTTTTTCCGGAGTTAGTATGATGCGATGACGCAACACATGCGGGGCCACTTCAATAATATCTTCCGGTGTAATAAAATCCCTTCCACGCATGGCTGCAAAAGCTTTAGCACCTTTAACAATAGCCAGTGATGCCCTGGGCGATGCACCTAAAAACAGGGATGGATTATTTCTTGTTTCATTGACGATTTTTGCAATGAACTCCAGCAATTTCGGTTCAACAACAATTTGACGGATGATTTCACGATACAATGCAATATCAGTTGATGAAAGCACCTTGCTTACTTCATTCAATAAATGCCTGTTATCGCCCTGGTGCTGATTGGTGAGGATGATCACTTCTTCAGCCAATGTTGGATAACCCACTTGAATTTTAAATAAGAAACGATCTAACTGTGCTTCGGGTAAACGATAAGTTCCTTCCTGATCAATGGGGTTTTGCGTTGCCAGCACCATAAAGGGAACACTCATGGGATAAGTTGTTCCATCCACTGTTATCTGCCGCTCTTCCATTACTTCAAACAAAGCTGATTGTGTTTTGGCAGGTGCACGGTTGATTTCATCAATCAATACAATATTGCTGAACAAAGGCCCCTGCCTGAATTGAAAGCTTGCTTCCCTGGGATTGAAAACAGATGTACCCAACACATCACTCGGCATGAGATCAGGTGTAAACTGTATGCGAGAAAATTCTGCATCAATGAGTTTAGCCATCAGCTTGGCCGATAATGTTTTTGCAACTCCGGGTACACCTTCAATTAAAATATGTCCGTCGGCCAGGATGCCTGCTATCATCAGCTCTACCATCTGCCCCTGCCCTACAATTACTTTACTCACAGCTTCACGAATATTGTGAATGGCTTGGTTGAGTTGTGTAAGATCAGTGCGTTGCTCAAATAATTGATTGTCCATGTTGATTATTTAAAAAAGATTTGCATGCGGTTATTTAATACTAATAATTGCAGATCGGTTAGTTCAGGTGACTCCTGCAGATGCCCGATCAGTTCAAAAAATTCTTTTACTTCTGTTTCTTCTACTCCGCTCTTGCGGGAAAGGGATGAAAAGAACTCAGCATTTAAATGAGATGTATTGAGATAATATTTTGAACGGATATGCTCCATAAAATACGTAATCATTTTTTGAGCAATATTATAATTATCTTTTTTCTGTAAATACAAACGACCAATGGTTTCAACAAACGATACACTTGCATTGCTGTTGGGAGGTTTAACCGGAACCGGACGTTGCTTTCGTTTGCTGGCAAAAGCAATATACAGTAACATAAGGGCCATGGCCAGCAACAAAGCCCATTTGAGCATAGGGTATTTCATAAATACAGCGAAGAGTGAAAAGCTCTCATCCGAACGCTGACCCGTTCTGTAGTAATCATCCCAGTAAACAGCATACCGTTCATCTGCAGTGTAACTGAATACTTTCTCAAAATATTCTTTGTTATTTCTGCTTAACAGAAAATAATTACTGAAGGTTTGCGGATGCAGGTGAAAAAAGAAACGCCCCTTGCCATATACAATGGAAATATAATTAGAATAACCATTTTCATTTAATCCGATGCTCCTGGCAGCAATACTATCTGTATTTACAAAATTGGCAACAAGCGGGTAATAAAAAAACCCATATTGCTTTTTAGGGAACAAGATGCTGTCCCTCAGGGCAACTGTTGAAAAACGCATGAGGCCCGCTGTTGCGGGTTTGTTTTGAAACAAACTGGTGAATGAAGAATACTGAACTTCTACGCCCAATTCTTCAAACAGACTTTCATCAATATATTCTGCTGAAATAAACAATTGATTTCCGTTGCTTACATATTGCAGCATGGCATTCTTATCTCTTTCACTCAGCAATACCAGTTTACTGATAACAACGTATAAACCTTTTACACTACTGTATGAATTGATACCGTTATCGTAAAAATTTTTCGTGCTCGTTTCAATGGTAACATCATTGTATTTTTCTTTCAGCATGTTGAACGCTGTAAAAGTTCCGAACGGTTTTTTGCTCCGTTTGGAATAATTACGGCTCATATCAGGAAGTTTTACTCCATCATTCTGCTTGCTGCAGGAAACAACGGTTGAGAGTACAACCAATAAACTATATCGTAAAAAGGTACTCAACTCTGTTTCAGTTTTAAATGGAATTGTTCAAAAGCTTGTTGTACAGGTTTAAATACTTCTTCCCCAATTGCAAAATCACCATACCATGCATATTCATAATGCAGGGTAATGCGTGCAAATTCATTTTTATATTTCGACTTATTTAATTCCTGCACATACTGGTAATTTGTTTTATCAGGCGACAACTGCAGCCATCCTTTATCGGCCATTTTTGACAGGGTTTGCAGGTAGAGATAGCGGATGGCCAAACGGTAATTATTTTTGCGGATGGCGTCCTGCAACTGTTGATCAAGATATGCTTCATCAATAACAGGGTCCTCTTCTACCGAAAGTTTTTTATTTCTTGTTGGTGCAGCAAATAAGCCTCGTTCTGAAAGAAATAAGCGATATACAATAAATACAACAGCAAAGATGGCAATAGCCCATAATAAAATTCTTACAAAAGGGAAAACATTTACAGGCTCTTCCTGCTCAACGGGTTCAATTTCTTTTTGATTTTTGAGATTAGCATCCTGTCTTGCTTTCAATAAACTATCTAAGTTTTTGATGTATGCAAATTCTTTCTGTCGCTGCAATTTTCTTAAACTGTCGGCAGGATACATCCAGTTATTTACTACCAGCGAAGTATCAATGATCTCCGGCTCCACTAACGCTTCATCAACATCATAAACTGAATCTTCTTCTGCTACCTGAGGTGCTGTTAGCTGAACTGTATCTGTTGGCTGTGCATTGCTTGTTGATGCACAAATTAACAAGCAGCAGAGCAGCATCCATATCCATTTTACTTTGCTACGGTCATTCATGCTTTGATCTTTGCTGCCCACGCAGGATTTTTTTGAATACGTTTTTCAAGTACAATCGGGTAAATAACAAAGTACCAAACAATGAAAATAAATGATACTGCCAGTATGCTCATACTTACAGCAGTTGAAAGTGAAGTGTTGGTTGAACGATCAAATGTATTGGAGCTGAGATAGGTAATATAACTCTCAAGAAAAGCAGCGAGAATAGTGATGGGTATTAAACTTACACAAATCTTCATGGCATCTTTTACTCCTTTTTTAAACGACTGCCATCTTGAATAAGTACCGGGAAATAAAATACTTCTTGCCAGCATAAACCCTGCACAGGCTTCAATGATCATTCCTGAAATTTCCAGCGTGCCATGTATCCAGATCACCAGCACACTCTCCCATCCCAATCCCTTGGCAAAAAACATGTATTGAAAACTTCCCAGCATGATACAATTCTGAAAAAAAACGAGCATGGTTCCAATACCAAATAAAATACCACCTGCCACCATTAAGAAACCAACCTTAATATTGTTGAATGCTATTCTTACAAACATGGAAAAACGGCTTTCATCCCTGTACACACCAAAAGGATCACCTTTTTCAATATTCTCTTCTGTCATCGCAACATAATTTTCACCGAGCACACCTTTTACAAACTCATCATCTTTCATGGAAGAAAGAACAGCCATCGAACAGAACAATACAAAGATCAGAAAAGTGTACAGTAACATGCGGTGATATTTCCTGAACATCAATGGTAATTCATATTGCCAGAAAGTTATAAGTCTTGAGAACCGTTGCTTTTTATTTTGATAAATGGTTTGATAAATGCTTACCGCCAGGCTGTTGATCCACCTTGTAACCTTACTGTGCGGATAAAATGTTTTGGAATAGGAAAGATCATCAAGCAGGGTGATAAACCGGTCGGCCATCTGGTCAGGGTCTTCGGTTTGCAGATACTGGTATTCGTTCCACTTCTGCGCATTTTTTTTTATGAATAGTGCTTCTCTCATAGTGAGTCAGAAAAATTGAAAATAACAAGTAATTCTTAATTCCCGTCATCTGTTGAAGAAATAATTCCTTTATTTTACAAACACAAATACCGTATGTCGAACGTTCTTATCAGCACCCCTTTTAATATTTCATTGGAGTTTGAGATAGCACCGTTTTATAAACGATTGCTTGCTTATTTACTTGATCTGATCATGATGGTGATGTATGCAGTCTTCATCCGTTACTTTATGTACACGGGATTGGAACTGGAAGGTGATTTTGCAATGGGTATTGATATTCTTGTTGTATCAATTCCCCTGCTCTTATATCATTTGGTTTGCGAAATTGTTTTTCACGGGCAAAGTCTCGGTAAAAAAGCAATGGGCATCCGGGTCATGAGTTTGGAAGGAGGCGATCCTGCCATCAGCCAGTATTTACTGCGCTGGTTCTTTAGAGTATGGGAATGGCCATTGGTGTTTTCTTTTGTTTACCCGGGTTTCTGGATCATTTATCAACTCATTATTGTTGGCATGTTTGGGATTATTGTTATAATCATTATTGCCGTTACTGCAAAGAATCAGCGGTTGGGCGACCTGGCTGCCAATACCGCCATTGTTAATACCAGAATCAACAGTTCCATTCATGATACGGTGTTCATGGAAATCACACAAAAAGATTATGAAGTAAAATTTCCACAGGTATTAAAGTTGAGCGACCGTGATATCAATACCATTAAAACAGTATTGAATCAAAGCTATAAATCGGGTAAGTATGAAACAGCTCACCGCATTGCTGCAAGAATTCAAAATGTGCTGCAGGTAGAAAGCAATATGGAAGTAGATCTGTTTCTTGAACAGTTAATTGCTGATTACAATTACCTCGCAACAAAAGAATAGAAAAAAGCCGCTTCAACTGAAGCGGCTTGAAGTTTTTAACAATAATTATTTCTGAAATTCCTGCATCCTTCTCATCATTTCATCCGGATTACCCATTGCATCAAAACCAATCAATGCAATAAAGGCAATGATAAAAATTAAATACAAAATGGAGAGTATGATACCGATGATTGCACAGATACGACCTGCATTCAGGTTTTTTAAACTTGCATCAGTAAATACTTCAGGCGTTGCCGAATAGAGTGTTTTATCTTTTCCTGCAAGAACCATGGCTATTATACCCAGTATCAAACCAAGTATACCATAACAAAAACAGGTAACGATTGATAAAATACCCAGCACCAGCACTGCCGTTGCATTAGGTAAAGGACGTTGTTGTAAAGGATTGTTTAGCTGATCCATTTTCTTTGAGTTGTTTTTTTTATCAGTTTAATTGAAACTTCCTGCAGCTCCGATAGCACTTACAAATATGATGGCAAAAAGTATATAAAAAAGGATGCCAATACCCTGGAGTACAATACCGATAATTGCACAGATCCTGCCGGTTTTGACATTACTGTAAGAAGCAGCACTATACATGCCGGGGTTTGCCTCGTAAAGTGCCATCTCTTTTTTTGCCATGACTAACGCAATAATTCCTGTAATGAAGCAGATGACAATGGATAAAATGCCCAGCACTAAAATGGCTGTGGCGTTTGGTAATGGTGGTTGAACCTGGTTGTTTGTTTGCTGATCCATATGTAGTTGTTTTGGTTAAACGTTTCAATTAATCCCATTTTCCACTGCCTGTTGATGCAGCTAAGCCAATGAAAAATACAATCCATGCAATATAAAAAATGACAACAAGAGATGATAAAGTGATTCCTATAATAGAACAGATTCTTCCCGTTTTACTGTTATTAAAAGATCCTTCGCTGTAAACACCGGGATTGTTTCGGTAAAGTGCAAGGTCTTTATTGGCCATTACTATTCCAATGATACCCAGTATAAATCCTATTCCGCACATAACAATTGACAGAATACCTAATACCAATGATACCATTGCATTGGGAAGTGGTTTTAAAACTGTTTGATTGGGGGTTAAATAATCTCTCTGTTGGTTGGAATCCATTCATTAAAAAATTTGATGTGTTGCAATTTTGTAAATATAATGTACAAGAACAATGATTGCACAAGTAATATACAAACGGGAAAGTACGAATGCCCCATTTTTAAATTTGAAAATCAGATGCAGGAACAGATAAATAACCATGAGCAAAATTGGAACGGCTGCGGGGTATAATTGAAAACTGGAAACAATATCTCCTTTCAACAACGCAACATAACTACGCTGCAATCCACACCCGGGACAGTCCATATGCAAAAATTTTCTGCTGGGGCAGGTTAGCATATTCCGTTCAAGCCACTGGATGGTATTGGAGTAAAAATTCAGAAGCACAATGTTGAAAAAAAAACTCAATGTTTAATATTAATCTTTCACCACTTTAACGGATGGGGGCTAATACGCTAAAGCAAACAAAACTCTTTCTTTCGAAGGATTACCTGTGAGTATACATTTCCCTTTTTCCTGCTCATTGTTCAACGGAATACAGCGGATGGTTGCTTTTGTTTTGTTCTTGATCTCTTCTTCTGTAGCTGCAGTTCCATCCCAATGAGCCAACACAAAGCCACCTTTCTTTTCCAATGTTTCAACAAATCCATCCCATGTATCCACTTTTGTGATATGATTGTCACGGTATGCTTTGGCTTTATTAAACATATTCAACTGAATTTCATCCAGCAACAATTGAAGATGTTTGGCCAGTCCGTCCATGCTTACCGTTGCTTTTGTTTTTTCATCTCTGCGGGCAACTTCGGCAGTATTATTTTCAAGGTCTCTTCCTCCAATTGCAATTCGTACAGGTACGCCTTTTAATTCATGCTCGGCAAATTTCCAGCCCGGTCTTGCATTATCGGTATCATCATATTTTACACGAATACCCATTGCTTTCAATTCAGTAATAAGCAGATTCACTTTTTCACTAATTGCATTCAATTGATCATCTCCTTTATAAATAGGAACAATCACCACCTGCAAAGGAGCAATCTTTGGAGGGAGGATCAGCCCCTGGTCATCACTGTGCGCCATTACCAATCCGCCAATCAATCTCGTACTCACACCCCAACTGGTGGCCCATACATATTCTTGTTTGTTTTCTTTATCGGTGAATTTTACATCAAATGCTTTGGCAAAATTCTGCCCGAGGAAATGCGAGGTACCTGCCTGCAATGCTTTCCCATCCTGCATTAAAGCTTCAATGCAATAGGTATCTTCAGCTCCTGCAAATCGTTCATTAGGCGATTTAACTCCTTTTATAACCGGAACCGCCATCCATTCTTCAGCAAACTGGGCATATATATCCAGCATCTTTCTCGTTTCATCAATAGCCTCCTGCGCCGTAGCATGTGCCGTGTGACCTTCCTGCCATAAAAATTCTGTTGTACGCAAAAACAAACGTGTCCGCATTTCCCACCGCACCACATTGGCCCATTGATCAATTAACAATGGAAGATCACGGTATGATTGAATCCAGTCTTTGTAGGTATTCCAGATAATGGTTTCAGAAGTTGGACGAACAATCAATTCTTCCTCCAGCTTTGCGTCCGGGTCAACAACTATTCCCCCGCCATTCGGATCATTCATCAACCTGTAATGCGTTACCACAGCACACTCTTTGGCAAAGCCTTCCACATGTGCAGCTTCTTTACTCAAAAAACTTTTGGGTATGAACAAAGGAAAATAGGCGTTTACATGTCCTGTTTCTTTAAACATCTTGTCCAATTGGTCACGCATGTTTTCCCATAATGCAAAGCCGTAAGGTTTTATGACCATACAGCCCCGAACGGCCGAATAATCGGCCAAACCACCTTTTATAATCAGATCATTATACCATTGCGAATAGTCCTGTTCTCTTGTTGTAATTGCCGCTGCCATTGTTGCCTTTCCTTTTTATGAATGTTTAGAATTATTTTAACAGCCAATGACGCATCGAAACAGCTCAATGGCTTGTTATTTGTTGATATAAAATAGATTATTTCATGAAGTTGCAAAAGTAGTAACTTCATATTACAAACCTCAAAAATCAAAACATCATGAAATCACGAATTTTACTCTTTGGTTTGATCATTGCAGGCTTCAGTTCCTGTGCCACTTATCGTACAGGACAAACACCTGATGATGTGTATTATTCTCCTGCAAGAGAGGTAAATGAATATGTGCAGATTGAGCGTGATGAAGACAGGCTCACTTATAATGAGAGTAATCTCGAAGATCGTCGTTTGCGTCAGCAGATCCGTGACCAGCGTTTCAGAAGTTTTGATGATGATATTTATTGGAACAGTCCACGATATAACAGTTGGGGTTGGAACACCTGGAATAATCCTTACAACACTTGGGGCTGGAATAATAATTACGGTATGAATTACGGCTGGGGTTGGAACAATGGTTACAACAATAATTACTGGGGCTATAACAACTATTATAATTCTAATTTTATCTGCATTCCCGGTGGAAATAACTTAATTATCATATCAGGCCCAAGTGCTTCAAAAAACAGTACCGGCATCAGGTATTCTGCTCCTATTCAGCGCTTCGTTAACTCAGGAACCAATTATACCAATAAAGGTTCTGGTGGAAGTGGTAGCCGCTATTTTAACAGCAATACCAACAGTAATGGTACCAGACGTACAGGTTTCTTTGGCGGTGGTAATACTAATTCGGGTACCTGGAACAGCGGAAATAATTCAAACAACCGCACGTTCAACAATAGCAATAATTCTTCGTCAGGCGGAGGCAGCAGAACTTTCAACACTCCGAATAACAGCGGAAGTTCCGGCAGTTCAAGCAGCGGCAGCAGTGGTACAAAAACAACCACGAGTGGCCGTCGTAATTAATTGCTAACCCATTTTCAATTCTCCAAATTGTAAACAATGAAGAAAATTTTCATAGCCGGGCTTGCCATTTTTGTAATGCAACAGGGTTTTGCACAAAATGCTTTGGATGCCCTCCGATTTTCTTATCTCACTCCAACAGGATCGGCCCGTATACAGGCAATTGGTGGAGCCAACATTTCTCTCGGCGGCGATATCAGTTCAACATTTATCAACCCCGCAGGTTTAGCCCAGTTCAAAACCAATGAAATCGTTTTAAGTCCGGGTTTCTTTATGAACAGTGCTAAGTTGAATTATAACGACAGTTTATTCAAAGGCAAAAAAAGCACATTGAACACAGGTGTAAGTGGTTTGATCTTCAGTCGCAGCAGCCGGTTTAAAAGCAGCAATCTCCGCAATACAACCATTGCCATTGCAGTGAACCAATCAGCCAATTACAATTCCAATTTTGCTTACAAAGGAAGAAATAACCTTAGTTCATTTTCAGAAAAATGGCTGGAAGAATTAGTATATAACAATGAGCAGAATTTTGATAATGCATTGAACAATTATCCTCATGGTGCCAGTCTTGCATTGCAGGGCTACCTTATTGATTCATTGGTTAACTATTCAGGATACCGCACCAATGCTGATATTGCAAAAATGCCATTGGATCAATCCTTTTCATATGAAACAAGAGGTGGAATGCATGAAGCTGCATTTGCTATTGCATGGAACAGTAAAGAAAAATTCCTTTATGGAGTAACCATAGGAATGCCTTTTATCAATTACAACAGGAAAACAACTGTTACTGAAAAAGACGGTACCAATAATCCTAATAACGATTTTGAGAGCTTTACTTTTACTGAAACATTTTCAACAAGAGGAAGTGGCTTTAATGCAAAGTTAGGTGCCATTTTTAAACCGGTTGAATATTTCCGCATCGGTCTTACTTTTCATACTCCTTCCCTGTTTACATTAACTGATCGTACTGATGCCACAGTAACCACTAATATTGAAAATTATGCCAGGAGAATAAATAATGATAATAATAGACCCTCCTCCTTTACTTATTCTACTCATGAGTTTACAGATGGCAATGATTACAGTTATCAATATCAATTGCTTACTCCATGGCGATTAGGCGCAAGTTTATCGTATGTGTTTCGTGAAATAAAAGATGTTACGAAACAAAAAGCATTCATCACCGGAGATGTAGAACTGGTGAATTATAAATCTACTTCATACAGTAGTAATGAAGAGGTTCCAACTGCAGGTGAAGAAGATTATTTTAAGAGTGTGAATGAAAATATTGATGAATTATTTAAAATGGCGGTGAATGCAAAAATTGGTGGAGAATTAAAATTTAAAACTTTGATGGTACGTGCTGGTTTTAATTACCAGGGAAGCCCTTATGCGAAAGATGTTTTACCTGAGGGTGCAAAAGGATGGAGAATGACGCCAAGTCTTGGTTTAGGGTACAGGGATAAAGGATTTTTTGTTGATTTGGCATATGCTCATACATTAGGAAAAGACATTCATATCCCCTATTTATTACAGGACAACCAATATCCACTTGCAAAAAACAATTTCAACAACGGACAGGTAGTAGCAACAGTTGGATTTAAGTTTTAATATTGATAGACCTGATTAAAAGGCGGAATTACAGAAGTTCCGGCTTTTTTATTTGTTCAAGACAATAGTCAATAATTTCCTGTTGTTGTACCGGATGAAACCATTTCATCTCACCATCTTTTTTAAACCATGTTAATTGCCTTTTGGCATAATGCCTGGAATTTTGTTTGATCTTATCAACTGCAGTTTGCAGATTGATGTTCTCATCAAAGTAATCAAAGAGTTCCCTGTAACCTACTGTTTGCAATGCATTGAGGTGACGCAAGGGATAAAGATTTCTTGCTTCTTCCAATAATCCATCCTGTATCATTGTATCAACACGATGATTGATGCGTTGATATAATTCTTCTCTTGGCAAATCCAAACCAATTTTAATGATGTTGAAACTGCGTTGTTGTTTCACTCCTTTTCTGAACTGCAGAATGGATTGCCCCGTGGTTAATACTAATTCCAGTGCCCGAAGCATTCTTTGGGGGTTTTGCATTTCTCCCTGTTCGGAAAATAATGGATCATGTATTTGGAGTTGTTCCTGTAGCCATACTATCCCCAGTTGCTGATAATTATCCTGTAATTGCTTCCTTACTGCTTCATCAACCAATGGAATATCATCCATTCCTTCACAAAATGCTTTGATGTATAAACCGGTTCCGCCAACCATCACAACTGTATCATGTTCTTTAAAAAGTTTAGCAACAACATCCAGCAAATATTGCTCAAAAGAGCCTGCATTCACCGTTTCATGAACAGAATGTGAGTTGATGAAGTGATGCTTTACTTCCTGCAATTCTTTTGTTGAAGGTTTTGCAACCGCAATAGAGATTTCTTTGAAGCATTGTCGGGAATCGGCCGAAATAATTTCCGTATTAAAATATTTTGCCAGTTGAATGGCCAGGTTTGTTTTACCAACAGCTGTTGGCCCGGCAATTAAGAGTACAGTTTTATGCATATTATATGATGAGTTTGTAGAGAACTCAAGCATTTATTATCTAATCTCGTTGTTTAGTCGTGAGCCAAATTAAAAAGCAGCCCCATCTTCTTCTGTTTGAGCTGTTTCTTCATCTTCATTCTCACCCTCTGCCGCTTCATCATCATTTACACTTTTGGCATCTTCCTCTCCTTCTAAACCAAAACCCTCAGCACCTGCACTGAGATCGTATTTCTCTTCAATTTCGGCGAGCTTATCTCCAACCAATCCTTTTGTTCCATACTGGCTGGGAGCAATCCCTTCCGTACGAATCATAGAAGGATAAGTCATTTTTGGGTTTTCTTCCTTGCTCACATTGATGAGTTCAACCAAAAATGTCCAGTTTTTATTAAAATCATAAACGTATGTAAATTTCTGATTGGGTTGCCTGATTTCCCCTCCAACAGTGGTGTCCTCCATCAATAAAGGATCTGCCTTGTAATCCTTCTCATATTTTTCCAATGAAATTTCCCTGCCACGCTGCCAGTGATCATTGCTGCGATGAAAGGTTGCTTTGTGCTTGTTGTCAAACTCATAAGCTTTTAAGATCGTTTCATGCAAATCTTTAAAACTCTGCGTATGCCTGATGATAATATCACGATAAACTGCATCATCGTCTTCCCAATAAATCCTGAAACGTAAAACCGCCATAAGTCAATTTGAATATGAGATAATTGAAAATTGGAGAACCGGAACTTGAATGGTTTCTTTCATTCAATTTTCAGTAACAAAAATAGTTTTATTAACTCACAGGAACAAGATTTACTTCCTTTGCTTTTTCCAGCATAAAGTTATATGCTGCTTCGTAACTGTTTTCAATATCTCCATCTAAAATAGCATCTTTAATAGCTGTTTTAAGATCGCCTACTACTTTTGAAGGAGGTACATTAAATGTTTGCATTATGAGTTCTCCGGTAATGGGTGGTTGCCAGTTACGAATATGATCTTTTTCTTCTACTTCTTTGCAACGCTGGCGAACCATTTCAAAATTCTGCAAATAACGCTTTACTTTATGTTGATTCTTTGAAGTAATATCGGCGTTACACAATGTCATCAATGCATCAAAGTCCTCTCCCGCATCAAACAACAAACGGCGGATAGCACTATCCGTTATATTTTCTTTGGTTAAACTGATGGGGCGCAGATGCAATTCAACCAACTTCCGAACAAATTTCATCTTTTCATTTGCAGGAAGTTTTAATTGAGCAAAGATTTTCGGTACCATTCTTCCTCCAACTACTTCATGTCCATGAAAAGTCCAGCCATGACCTTCTTCAAAACTTTTAGTTGGAGGTTTAGCAATATCATGTAAAATAGCCGCCCACCGTAACCATAAATCGATTGTATAGGCTGAAATATTATCCAGCACCTGCAATGTGTGATAAAAATTATCCTTGTGTCCTTTGCCATCAATATATTCTGTACCGGCTAAGTCAACCATCTGTGGAAAAAATAATTTCAGCAATCCGCTTTTGTATAAGAGATCAAAACCAATAGATGGTTTTTCACTCAACACAATTTTATTTAACTCATCTGCAATGCGTTCTTTTGATATAATATGAATGCGTTCTGCATTTTCAATAATGCCTAACCATGTGTCAGCGAAAATAGCAAAGCCCAATTGTGATGCAAAACGAATGGCACGCATCATTCGTAATGGATCATCGCTGAATGTGATACCGGGTGCTGATGCGGTGCGGATGATTTTTGATTTCAAATCTTCCATTCCATTGAACGGATCAATCAATTGGCCGAAATCATCTTTGTTTAAGCTGATGGCCATAGCGTTGATGGTAAAGTCTCTTCGTTTCTGATCATCTTCTAATGTACCAGGCTCAACTTCAGGTTTGCGTGAATGAGCAGCATAACTTTCCTTTCTTGCACCAACAAACTCAATTTCAAATTCGTTGTATTTAATATTGGCAGTTCCAAAATTTTTAAAATAAGAAACTGCTGGCTGAGGTTTTAATTGTTGTGCCACTTCATGTGCCAGGGCAATGCCATCGCCCACACAAACAATATCAAGATCCTTACACCCACGTTGTAATAATTTATCACGCACAAAACCACCAACGAGGTAACAGGGCACGTTTAAACGCTGTGCACAGTTACCTATCATCTTTAATAATTCCAGTTCGTTATCTGAACATTTAATCATCATAAGAGGCAAAAATACGAAAGCTGCAAGAAGTACGAGGTATGAAGTAGAAACTAAGATGACCCACTACTATTGTTTGAACTATGTGTAACAACTTGCGGCCCTCCGTAAAGCGGAGCAGGCTCTCCAGTGAGGGGATAAACATATTGAATGCATAAAAGCTTTTATTAGTAATAATAATTTAAAAATAAATCCTGTGAACCCAACAAATCCCAAAAAATCATGGTTTATACAAGCTGCTCATAAACATTCATCACTGCTTCGGCCGTATTGAAATTGGCAAAACGTTGTGCATGCTGCCAGCCTTTTTGTATATGTTGTTGAACGAGTGAAGGGTCACTTAATATCAACTTCATCTGTTCTGCAATTTCTGCAGGCTTGGTTGGATCAACATAAAAAGCAGCATCGCCTCCGGCTTCAGGTAAACAGGAAACATTGGAAGTAATGACCGGAATGCGGCTCCACAAGGCTTCCAGCACAGGTATACCAAAGCCTTCAAATACGGAAGGATAGATTAAGGCAATAGCCTGTTGATAGATAGCAGGAAAATCAACTGCCGATTGAAAGGTTGGAGAAAATTTTGCAGCGGGCTGATCGGAAAGAAAAATAACCTGGTTGCTCAAGCCATTTAACTGAATGTAGTTTTTTACCTGTTTTTTATAGTCGGTACCATTACCAATCACTACAAGAGGAATATTCATTTCACTACCCATCAACAGCATGGCTTTGCAGATATGCAACAGGTTCTTTCGTTCAATGATTGAACCAACATATAAAAAATACTGATCAGGAAGATTGTAATGCTGTTTAATTCGTTGTTTTACATCTGTTGCAACTTCAACAGCAAATGCCGGATTGCAACTCTGGTAACATACTTCAATTTTTTCTGCAGGTGTTTTGTAAAAATGAATAATGTCTTCTTTCGTTTGATGGCTGATGGCAATTACTTTATCTGCATGCTCACATGCATAACGGAATTTTTTGGTATAGATCTGCCGGTCAACGACTTTGTATTGTTCCGGGTAACGCTCATGAATCAAATCATGGATGGTTACCACTGATTTGATTCCTGTTTGATGTATGTTAACAGGTATTTCATGGCTCAATCCATGGTAAAGATCAATGTTCAGTTTTTTCAAATCGTTCTTTATCCAATTCGATCTCCATACAGATGAAAATTGTTTTGAAAGAAAAGAATGTGGCAACACTTCCTTTACATTCGGCAGATCATTGAACTGAAAAAGAGAAGAAGGCTTTGGATTAAATAAAAAATATTGATGCTGTTGAAAGTTGCCAGCCAGTGAACGGATTAATGTACGGCTGTAATGCCCCAGTCCTGTATGATTGTGATAAGCCCGTTTTGCATCAAAGCCAATATTCATAGCTGCAAATATAGGTTAGCAAGTTGTGAATGGTGAATGGTGAATGAGCTTATGTGTTCTTTAAATAGCAGACTGTTTATCCCCTCCTCAGGAGAGCCTGCTCCGCTTTACGGAGGGTTGTTGTGGCTTACACATATACTATGTTTGCAGGGCGAAACGATAAATGTCTCGCTCAGACCAAATGCGTTAGAGGTGGGTTCCTCAACAGAATTACAGAACGTATAAGAGCTTGCGTGGCAACAGGCGACGCTATGAAAAGCAATAGCTGGTATTAAAAAATAAAAGCAATTCCTGGTACGGCAATTTTAAATACAGCCATTGACTATTCACTATTGACTATTTTCGCACAAATTTTAAAAGATGAAAGATTTGATTCTCGAAGCATGGAGCAACCGTGAACTGTTGAAAGATATTAAATACAGTAATGCTGTTCGTGCTGTTATTGAAGAAGTGGATAAGGGCCGTTTGCGTACGGCCGCTCCTACTGCCAACGGGTGGGAAGTAAATGAATGGGTAAAGCAGGCCATCCTCTTGTATTTCGGAATTCAGCAAATGCAGACATGGGATCTTGCTCCTTTTGAGTTTTATGATAAAATGTTATTGAAAAAAAATTATAAAGAACTTGGTGTTCGTGCTGTGCCGCATGCTGTTGCAAGATATGGTGCTTACCTGGCAAAGAATGTTGTGTTGATGCCAAGCTATGTCAATATTGGTGCGTATGTTGATGAAGGCACCATGGTTGACACATGGGCAACTGTTGGTAGCTGTGCACAAATTGGAAAAGGCGTTCACCTCAGTGGTGGTGTTGGTATTGGTGGTGTATTGGAACCCTTACAGGCAAGCCCGGTAATTATTGAAGATGGTTGTTTTATTGGCAGCCGTTGTATTGTAGTGGAAGGTGTTATTGTAGAAAAAGAAGCCGTGCTTGGCGCAAATGTTGTGCTCACACAATCAACTAAGATCATTGATGTAAGCGGATTTGAACCAATTGAAATGAAAGGCCGGGTTCCTGCACGTAGTGTGGTGATTCCCGGTTCGTATACCAAAAAATTCCCTGCGGGTGAATTTGGTGTGGGTTGTGCGTTAATCATCGGACAACGTAAACTAAGCACTGATTTAAAAACAAGTTTGAATGATGCCCTTCGGGATTTTAATGTGAGCGTATAATCTCCATGATAAATAATCCCGGTTTAAAACCGGGATTATTTTTTAGATAATAACTGCATGAACGAAAAACTACATTTAACTACAGCCGGTGTTCTCCTCAGCTTTGCAGGCGCTGTTTTGTTTTCTACCAAGGCAGTGATTGTAAAGAAGGCTTTCAACGATATTCATATTGATACTCTTACTTTACTAATGCTGCGGATGTTGTTTGCATTACCTTTTTATATTGCTGTTGCTTTATGGACGAAGAATGAAAAACAAATATCGCTTACAACCAAACAATGGCTGCAGTTGATTGGGTTGGGTTTGCTGGGTTATTATATCAGCAGCTATCTTGATTTTGCAGGATTGCAATATATCTCCGCCGGCTTAGAACGATTGATCCTTTACCTCTTTCCCACTTTTGTTGTGCTGATCAACTTCTTTGTATTTAAACAATCGCTTAATCGCATACAAAAGATTGCATTGGCACTTACCTATGCAGGAATTATGTTGGCATACTTTGGAGAGTTTGACTGGAATAATATCCAGCAAGGATATTTATGGGGGGCCTTTCTCGTTTTTCTTTGTTCCATTACGTTTGCTGTTTATGTTGTTGGCAGTGGTAAAATGATTCCTGTATTGGGTGCTACAAGGTTCACCGTATATGCTATGCTTTCAGCCATTGCCGGGATCTTGCTACATTATTTGATACAGAATCAATTTCAATTTTCTGTGCAGGCTGTTGAAGATTACTGGCAATATGGACTCTTACTGGCGGTTGTTGCAACAGTGCTGCCTAGTTTTCTTTCAGCGGCCGGAATAAAACGGATCGGCTCAAATAATGCAGCCATCATTTCAAGTATTGGCCCGGTTTCAACCATCATTCAGGCGCATTTTGTTTTGGGCGAAAAGATTACTCTTGCCCAGGTGGGCGGCACTTTGCTGGTGATAGCGGGCATTTTGTTGATTGGATTAAACCAGTCAAAGAAACCCTTATAAACAGTGTACTAACGCTGTTGCTTGATATGATTTTAATTTTTCACTTTACCTATTTCACTTTACATTTGCTCCCCGCTGCCCAAGTGGCGAAATTGGTAGACGCACTGTGTTCAGGTCGCAGCGTTCGCAAGGATGTGCTGGTTCGAATCCAGTCTTGGGCACAAGTAAAAAAGACGATTCATATATGAGTCGTCTTTTTTCTATAAGATACTGAACACACCTGTAATAATAACTTAACCTTGTATCTTGTACGGGCTGAATTACTTTAGTAAGTTTAAACACATCAATCTTGCATCAACTATCAGCAGGGGCTTTTGGCAAAAAATTTCAATGGGGAGTAGCCATTGCAGCAGCTCAAAATGAAGGAGCTTATAATAGTGATGGTCGTGGGCAATCGATTTGGGATGTATTTGCTAAAAGGCAGGGGAAGATTAAAGGTAATGCCAAACCTTACGATGCCTGCGATTTTTATTACCGTTATAAAGACGACTTACTCCTGGTAAAAGCACTTGGCTTCAACGTATTCCGTTTCTCATTTTCATGGAGTAGAATTTTTCCAGAAGGTATTGGAAGAGTAAACAAAGAAGGCGTTGCGTTTTATCATAAAATAATTGATGAATGTTTGCTCCTGGGTTTAACCCCTTTTGTTACACTCTACCATTGGGATCTGCCACAGGCTTTGCAAAAAGAAGGTGGGTGGACGAGTATACATATGCTCAAATGGTTTAGCCGTTATGTAACTTTTTGTGCAGAAGAATTTGGTGACCGGGTAAAGAACTGGATCATCTTAAATGAACCGATGGGTTTTACATCACTTGGTTATATGTTGGGTAAACATGCACCGGGCAAAACCGGGCTTGATCATTTTTTTCCTGCTATTCACAATGCTGCATTAGCCCAGGCCGAAGGAGGAAGGCTGATTAGGAAACTGGTTGCACATGCATACATCGGCACAACATTTTCCTGCAGTGAAGTAGTACCTTATACACAACGTAAAGAAGATATTGCTGCAGCCAAACGAATGGACATTCTTTTAAACCGGTTGTTTATTGAACCAACACTTGGCCGCAACTATCCGCATGAAGACTTTCCTTTAATGGATAAGCTGCATATGCATAGCAAAGCATGGAAATATACAAAACAGATGCAGTTTGATTTTGACTTCATCGGCATACAGAATTATTTTTCATTAACCGTTAAACATAATTCCCTTATACCTTATATACAGGCAAGCGAAGTAAAAGCAGTTACACGTAAGGTACCACATACGGCACTGGGCTGGGAAATAAATGCAGCCAGTTTTTACAGGATGCTGAAACGGTATTGGAATTATGGAGGTGTTAAGGAAATTATTGTGAGTGAAAACGGCGCCTGCTTTAAAGATAGCTTACAGAATGGAGTTGTACATGATGCACAACGAATCAATTATTTTCAGCAATACCTTACCAGCATGCACAAAGCAAAAATGGAAGGTGCAAATATTAGCGGCTATTTCGCATGGACACTGATGGATAATTTTGAATGGAATGAAGGTTATAACGCCAGATTTGGATTGATTCATGTAGATTTCAAAACGCAACTTCGTACAATTAAAGACAGTGGTTATTGGTGGAGAAATTTTTTAGCTGGCAGATAGTCAAACAAATCATTCCCATTTTATAACCCGGCTACTACTTCTTCTGCTAATCCAAAACTAAGCGTCATCCCTGCGCCACCAAGCCCGTTTAAAACATACACACCTGATTCAGGAGAAAAGAATATTTCTGTATCGCCGTTGCTGAGCTTTGGATAAATACCATTCCATGATGCTGCAATAGCCCAGTCTTTGAAAGAAGCAAATTTTTGCAGATAACCAATAATCATTTGATTAATAAATGCTTTGTCAAATGGATCATGTGTGCTTCCATACTCATGCGAATCGCCAATCGTTAATTCACCAGCCTGGTTTTGCGAAACCATTACATGAATTCCATACTCCAGGTAATTTTCCATTTCTGTTTCATAGTATTCTTTTAGCTTTGGTAAAGAAGCTGCTGTTTTAAAACTATTATAATGAATAAGGGATAATCCTCCGCATAAAGCAGGACCAATCCGCCAATCATCCGGTTGAGCAGTTAAGCGCATCATCTGCAATTTGCATTTAGTGAGAGCAGAAGCAGCAAAATCTTCGGGATATAAGGTTTCAAAATCAGCACCAGTGCAAATAAAAATCAACTCCGCTTCATAGTCTTCTTCATTTCCAATATAAACTATGTTCTCCGAGATATAACTTACACACTTGTTCCAATAAAATTCAACGGCATACTTTTCTTCTAAATATCCCGGCAGTGTTGCAATTGCTTCCCGGGGGTCTACAATCAATTCATCTGCACTATACAACCCTCCAAACAAATTTGTTTGCACAACTGCATTTGTTCTCTCCGCAATTTGTGGTGCAGATAATAATTGAACCGGCCGATCTGTTTTAAATTCTTCATACAGCTCCTGCAAAACGGTCCACTCTAAAGCTGTATGAGCAACATGCAAACTACCAACTGCATCGCTCCAGAAAGCGCCTTGCGTTGAAATTTCTTTCCATATCGTTCTGCTGCGTAATGCTCTTGCATATAAACGCCCATCCGGTTGACCAATTGGCCAGATCATTCCAAAATTGCGGACCGATGCGCCGGAAGCATAAGCTCCACGTTCAAAAACCTTTACTGCAAAACCTTTAATTGCCAATGCTCTTGCCATTGCTAAACCAACAATGCCTGCGCCAATAACAATTGCCTTACGCTTGTCCATAATAGGATGTTTTTATTAAAAAATATTTCCGGTTAAAATATACAAGTGAAAACAGCACACCTGCTACCCCAACAATTGCACAAAACAAAGCAGTACGTGCATAGAAAGAAGACCAGTTTGTTTCTACCATCAACAATTCTTTTGCCAGCATTACCAGTAAGGTTGCCGCATATCCAAACGCATCGGCCAGGTACATTAAAAAACCGGCGTTGCCATTGATGCGGAACGCTGCGATCATCCGTTCAAAAAAAATGCAGTTAAAAGGAATGTAAGCCATGTACAAACCCAGCCCTACCAATTGCATCCACAAAGCTCCATCCAGTAAATCGTTCAAAAAAAGAAAAGAAGAAACACCGGTAAGTACAAATCCAAAAAAGATGAGTAAATGAATTAATCGAAACGCCCGTATATTTTTTTTCACCAGTGCTAATAAACTCACCATGATTAAAACAGTAACCGATATGATGGTTTCTGTTTTAGTAAAAATGCCATAATTGTTTGCATAACCAAGATCGCTCCAGATACCTGACATGAAGTTATCACGCAGGTCCCGGGTCACTGTTAGAAATACATAGGTAACTGTAACCATAAACAATCCTAAACCAAATACAGCAAGAATTTTTTTTCGATCCTGCCGGCTCATCTGTACACGTTCTATTCGCTGTTCAACATCCGTTGCGTCAGGTGCCGGAATTCGTTCCAATAAATAAATAAATAACAGAAGTGGCAATGCAAAGATCAATCCAGTTACAAATGGCATCCATTGCTGGCTTACATGCCATTCAATCATGAGCCATTTGGCAACACTTCGTGTAAACCCGCCTGCAAAAATGAAACTAACCGCCATCACTGATCCAATAAAGTCGGTTGCTTTTCTTCCTTCCACATAACTAAACACAATCCCCCACATAAAGCCTAAAGCAAACCCATTGATGAGCAAACAAAGCAAACCAAATAATGCGGGCAGGATTGCAAACCGAAATAAGGAAAGCCATGCAATGCCAATCAATAGCAAGCTTGTTTTCCATCGGCCTATTCGTTTTAATTCAGCAATAAAACGAATGCCATAAAACTTACTGAGCATATATCCTATTCCCTGGAAAATAATAAGCAGCGTTTGATAACGGATACCCCAATAAGCAAGATCCGGAAATGTTGCCACAGTAAAAGGCTTGCGATATGCATACACGGATGCATAAGTTAAAAAGCCACCAGTGCGGCATACAACGAAACCGCCCACCGCCCGGGAACAGGTTGTATCGATGTATTTTTTAAAGCAAGACTCATAAAATGAGTGCAGGTAATTCACTGAGATGATCAATAATATGATCTGGATGATATTGTTGCAGTTGTTCTTTTGTATATGCACCTGTTGTTACACTTACTACTAATCCACATCCTGCATACCTTCCTTCTTCTATATCCACTTCTGTATCTCCTACCTTTACAACTTTCCTTGTATCGGTAACTCCGCTTTCCTGCATCAGCTCATTAATCATGTAAGGATGAGGGCGGCCCTGCGGCACTTCATCACTGGCAATTACAAAATCAATCATTTCGCCGGGAACCCATTTGAGCTTTTTCAGAATCACATCTGTAATTGCCCTTGTGAAACCGGTATTGAGGGCAACTTTGATATTATTTGCTTTTAACTCAGCAAACAATTCTTCTGCTTTTTCTAACGGCTGCAAGTCTTCATCCTGTTCATAAAAAGAGATCATATTGCTGATAAATGCATCATGAATTGTTTCAATCAACTCACTATCCATTCCATTTGAAAAAGGATGATACTTATCAAGCAAAAGCCTGATGGCATCTTTTTTTCTCCAACCCATTACTTTATTTACCTCTGCTGTTGGAATGCTGATCCCTTGTTTTTGAAATGCCTGAATAAATGCTTCAGCTACATTTCCTTTATCACAAACGGTTGTGCCGGCCATATCAAATACGACCAATGAATAATCTGACATCCTGTTTAGTTTTATTGTTATAAATTTTATTGCAGCAGATGCTTCACAATCATTTCGTGAAACAGTTGCAGATCGCCTGTTGGCAGATCCTCTTTTGCGAGCTCATCAATCTTGCGCATGGCAATCATTTGCGGAAACAATGCATCATTTTCAAAAACCGATACTTCATCATAACTCATTTTTCCGCCCTGGTAAACCAATGTTTGTTTACTTGCTGCTGAAAGCTGGTTGTAGTAAGACTCATCTTTAAATGTGAGGTAACGTTTGGCTGAAACATGCGCCTGTACGAGCTTTACCAATCGTTCAGAAAACTTACGGTTATGCAAATAAGCTGCACCAATTTTTTCATGGTTCATTACACCATAGTTTTCCATTTTGCTGCCGTCCTGTTCAACTACGCAGATATGCCCGATATCATGCAGGAAAGCAGCCAACTTCATTTCATCATCGCAACCTTGTTCCTTTGCCAGTGCTGCACTTTGAAATGCATGTTGCAATTGTGATACAGGTTCGCCGAAATAAGCATCCGCCCCATGCTTCTTGTACAGATCAATAATCTCATTTGCTGTTTGCACAGCTTTTACTTGTTCCATGTTGTAGTAAATGGAACGTAAAGTAAATGCTATATATGAAGTAGATGTTACTAAAACATGAATTGAATATTAAGCCACACACTTCGGCCATATCCATTGATTCCACTACCGTGCGTGCGATAGTCTGTATTGAATAGATTTTGCAAACCTGTATTGAATTTCAAATGCCGGTTTAATTCATATCCTGCATATAGGTTCAATACTTTAAAGCCAGGTGTACCTCCTTTTGGAATCCGGTTATCATCCTTATCGCCTTTTGCCAGACGATCCTGTTGATCTGCAAACCATAACTCAGCTGCAGCAAACCATTTGTTTTGTTGATAGGTTGAACGAATCCTTCCATTGAAAGGTGGAATGCGTCGCAATGGTTCATCCTTTGTTGTATTTGCACCAAATAAGTAAGCTACTCCGGCATTTAAACTCCAACCTTTCAGAATCAGCCAATCCAGTTCAGCTTCTGTGCCACGGATAAACGCATCCTCTGTATTTTCTTTTTTGTAAACATTATATCCATTGATCTGTTCACCTTCAACTTTTACTCTTGTAATCAATTGCTGCAACTGCATATAAAATACATTCAGTGTTGCACTTATTTTTTTACTGCGGAACTTATACCCTGCTTCATAATTAAACGAACGTTCCGGCAACAGATCAGCAGCAGGAATTTCATACCTGAAATCAACCACACCCAGCGTTCCCATATCATCCACATTCGGTGCACGGTAACCGCTGTTGAAAGAAGCAAAGAAATAATGATGGCGATGAATGTTATATGAAACAGCCAGATTACCAACCAATGCAGATGGTTTGATATATACTTTGCCAAGACTTGTATCTGTAAGGCGGATCCTAAACAGATTATAACGTAAGCCTGCATCAATACGGAGTTGCTTTAATTGAACATGATGCAAAGAGAAGATGGAATAGTTACCATAAGTTGATCCATGCGGATACAAACCCCGTTTGGAAGATATCCTATTCGTTAATTGAT
>Ga0163144_10006938_pt1 | contig 24926 bp, 19 predicted proteins | sample OliLak19BULKMAT1_FD_123175 | JGI IMG/M metagenome (GOLD analysis project Ga0163144, IMG submission 123175) | Freshwater microbial mat bacterial communities from Lake Vanda, McMurdo Dry Valleys, Antarctica - Oligotrophic Lake LV.19.BULKMAT1 | ecosystem: Environmental > Aquatic > Freshwater >... | reverse complement strand
CGTGCAGACGCATCGCACGAAGTGAGGTGTGCGCCGGGTCACCGGCGCCACTGATCGCAGCCGCGATGGCCGCAACGGCAAGTCGATCCTCCGCAATGTCGCAACCCGCCGAGACCGATCTGCCGCTGTTCGCCCATGCGAGCCCGGAACAACCGCTCGCGTTCACACGCGGGGGTCCCGTGAACGCCCACCGCTACCTCGCCGACGTGCTGGCGCTCGAGCAGCGATTGCCGGACGCGACCAACGTCCTCAACCTCTGTGCCGACCGCTACGCCTTCGCCGTGGGACTCGGCGCGGCACTGTTGCGCGGACAGCGCACGCTGCTGCCGGCAAACCACGCACCCGCGACACTCGAACGGCTCGCGCACAATCATCCCGGGCTGTACGTGCTGGCGGACACGAATGCACCCGAGGCTGCGCTGCCCTGGTTCGCGGTGACCTTCGCGGGTGACCCACAGACCACGCCGTTCGAGGTGCCACGCATCGCCGGCGAGCAGACGGCCGTGATCCTCTTCACCTCCGGCTCGACCGGCGAGCCGGTGCCCACCGCCAAGGCCTGGCGCGCCCTGGTGCAAAGCGGGCGCAACGAGGCCCGGGCGCTCGGATTCGAACACCTGCAACGCCTCGCGATCCTCGGCACCGTGCCCCCTCAGCATTCGTACGGGCTCGAATCCACGATCCTGCTCGCGCTGCATGGCGGCTTCGCGTTCCACGCGGACAAGCCGTTCTTCCCGGCGGATGTATGTGCCGCGCTGGCGGCCCTGCCTCGTCCGCGCATGCTGGTGACCACGCCGGTGCATCTGCGCGCGCTGTGCGCCGTCGACGCCGCGCTGCCGCAAGCCGACTACCTCCTGAGTGCCACGGCGCCCTTGTCGCCCCAGCTCGCGGCCGAAGCGGAACAGCGATTTCGCGCTCCGCTGAACGAGATCTACGGTTGCAGCGAAGCCGGGCAGCTCGCGACGCGACGGCTGGCGGCGGCACCGGAATGGCGTTCGATGCAGGACATCCGGCTGCGCCAGGACGCACTCGGAACCTGGGCGAGCGGCGGCCACGTGCCCGTCGACATCCTGCTCGCCGACGTCATCGAACTGCTCGATGATCGACACTTCATCCTTCACGGCCGCACGGCCGATCTCGTCAACATCGCGGGCAAGCGCACTTCGCTCGCTCATCTGGACGTGCAATTGAACGCCGTCGAAGGCGTGCGCGACGGCGCCTTCCTGGTACCCGACGACGACGCCGAACGCGTCGTGCGGCTGATCGCGTTCACGGTCGCGCCGGGGCGCCGGGCGGACGAGATCCTCGCGGGCCTGAAGGCACGCATCGACCCGGCCTTCCTGCCGAGGCCGCTGTATCTCGTCGATGCGCTGCCACGCAACGATACCGGCAAGATCCCGCGCGAAGCCTTGCTCGCGCTCGCGGCCCGGTTGCGGGCGGCGCGGGCCACGCGATGAGCGCGCGGGCGCAGGAATGGACCTCGCGCCCGGAACGCAGCAACGACCTGGCGCTGCGATTCATCGTCTGGGTGGCGTTGCGACTCGGCCGCACGCCCGCGCGGCTGCTGCTCTATCCGACCTGTGCCTACTTCCTGCTGTTTTCGGCTGCGGCGCGGCGCGCCTCGCGCGACTGGCTGACCCGCGTGCTCGGCCGGGCGCCAGTCCTGAGGGAGCAGTTCAGGCACTATCACGTATTCGCTTCGACCATCCTCGATCGCGTGTTCCTGCTGAACGACCGTTTCGACTTGTTCCAGGTCGACGTCGTCGGTACCGAAGCGGTGCAGGAGGCCAGACTCGCCGGCAATGGCTGCTTCCTGCTCGGCGCCCACTTCGGCAGCTTCGAGGTGGCGCGGGCGGTCGGGCGGATGCAACCCGGGCTCGAAGTGAGCCTGTTGATGTACGAAGCCAACGCGCAGCGCATCGGCACGATCATCCGTGCGATCAATCCGCGGCTCGGCATGAAGATCATCGGGCTCGGCGCGATCGACTCGATGCTGCACGTGCGCGCGTGCCTGGACGCCGGCGAATTCGTCGGCATGCTGGCGGACCGGCGCCTCGGTGACGAGGACAGCGTGAGCGTGCCGTTCCTCGGCGCGCCCGCGCAATTTCCCGCCGGCCCGTTCCGCCTCGCGGTGCTGCTGCGCCGCCCGATCGTGCTCATGTTCGGCGTCTACCGCGGCGGCAACCGCTACGATGTGTGCTTCGAGCCCATTCCCGTCGGCGCATCCGATCTCACGCAGCTCGCTGCGCGCTATGCCGAGCGGCTCGAGTTTCACGCGCGGCGCGCACCGTTCAACTGGTTCAACTTCCATGACTTCTGGCGTCAGGCGTGAGCTGATGCGGACCGCCGTCGCAGCAACGCTGGTTGCGCTCGGTGTGGCTGGTGGACACTGCGCCGAGGACCTCGAAGCGCCCTGGACGCTGCCGCGCCTGATGAGCGAGTTCGCCGCCGTGCGCTCCTCGCGTGCCCGCTTCACCGAGCGCAAGTTCATGCGCATGCTCGACCGGCCGCTGGAAGCTTCCGGCACGCTCGCCTGGGATGCGCCCTCGCGCCTGGAGAAACTCACACTCCGACCGAAGCGCGAGCGCATGCTGGTGGAACAGGAGCGCGTCACGATGGAGCGCGGCACGCCGCCGAAACAGCGCACCCTCTCGCTCGGCGACATTCCGATGCTGCGCGCATTCATCGAGAGCATCCGCGCCACACTGGCCGGGGATCTCGCCACACTCGAGCGCTTCCATCGCGTCGAGCTCGAAGGCACCGCCGAGCATTGGCGACTGGTGCTGCAACCATCCGAGGCGAAGACGAAATCGGTGGTGCGCGTGATCCGCATCGTCGGACGGCGCGGCGACATCGCCACGGTCGAGATCGAGCAGGCCGATGGCGACCGCTCGGTGATGACGCTGGTCCGGGATGAACCGTAGCCATCTCGCCATCGCAGCCTGGTTGTTGCTGCTGGCGGCGGCGGCGGCCGTGATCGCGCAGACGCGCTACTCGGCCGACCTGTCCGCCTTCCTGCCTCGGCAGCCAAGCGCAGCGCAGCAGTTGCTGGTGGATCAGTTGCGCGACGGCGTGGTGTCGCGGCTCGTGCTGGTCGGCATCGGCGGCGCGCCGCCGGCCAAGCTGGCCGAGGCGAGCCGCGCGCTCGCGCAGCGCCTGCGCGGCGATCCGCGCTTCGTGCGCATCGACAACGGCGATGCCCTCTACACGGAGCGCGAGCGCGCCTTCGTGTTCGAACACCGCTATGCCTTGAGTCCGGCGATCGATGCCGCGCACTTTTCCACCGAAGCGCTGCATGCGGCCCTCGAAGATTCACTGGAACTGCTCGCTTCGCCCGGGGGCCTGGCGGCCAAACCGCTGGTGCAAGCCGACCCCACCGGTGAAGTGCTGCTGCTCACCGATCGCATGGCGGGCGGCAGCAGGCCCGAGCTGCATGACGGGGTATGGGTCAACAGCACCTCCACCGAGGCCCTGTTGGTTCTGCAGACCCAGGCGCCCGGCTTCGACATCGATGCACAGGAAGACGCGCTCGCGGCGCTGCACACCGGGTTCGAGGACGTCCGGCGCGCTAGCGGAGCTGCCGGCCTCGAGCTCGCCGCCAGCGGTCCCGCCGTGTTCGCCGTGCAGAGCCGCGCCGCGATCAAGGGCGACGCGGTGCGCTTCTCGTCGCTCGCCACCGGGCTCGTGGCGCTGCTGCTGCTGGTCACGTTCCGCTCGCCACGCGTGCTCGCACTCGGCCTGGTTCCCGTGCTCAGCGGCGCCGCCGTCGGCGTCGCGGCGGTGTCGCTCTACTTCGGCGAAGTGCACGGCATCACGCTCGGTTTCGGGGCGACGCTGATCGGCGAGGCAGTGGACTACGCGATCTACCTGTTCATGCAGACCGACGCGCGACGCGGTGCGGCCGGCACCCTCGCCCGCATCTGGCCCACGTTGCGCCTGGGTGTGCTGACCTCCATCTGCGGTTTCTCGGCACTGCTGCTGTCGGGCTTTCCCGGACTTTCGCAACTCGGACTGTTCTCCATCGCCGGGCTCGTGACCGCCGCGCTGGTCACTCGCTTCGTGCTGCCCGGGCTGTTGCCGCACCGCTTCGCGATCATCGGTGTCGAGCGCGCCGGCGCCATCGTGCGTCGTACGTTCCAACACGCCCGCAAGCTGCGCCCGTTGCTCGCCGTCGCGGTGGTCGCCGCATTCGCCGTACTGCTGTCCCGAGAGCAGCTCTGGAACGACGAGCTGGCGAGCCTGAGTCCGGTGCCGATGCGCGATCAGCTGCTCGACCGGCGCTTGCGGGAAGCGCTGGGAGCCGCCGATGTCCGTCATATCGTCGTCGCACGCGCCGCCGGAGAAGACCAGGCGCTGGCGTTGGCCGAGCGCGTCGAACTCGCATTGGAGCAGGCCCAAGGCGAGCGCCTGCTGGCTCGCTTCGAATCACCCGCGCAAGTGCTGCCGTCCGCAGCCACCCAACTGAGACGGCGTGACAGCCTGCCCGACGCGCCCACGCTGCGCCGACGCGTCGCCGATGCCTCGCTCGGGCTGCCATTTCGCAGCGGCACCTTCGAGCCCTTCATCGAGGCGGTGGCGCAGGCGCGCGCAGCGCCGTTGCTCGACCGCGCGTCGCTGACGGGCAGCGCGCTCGCCGTCCGTCTGGACGCGCTGCTCGCACGCCATTCGGAAGGCTGGTTCGCGATGCTGCCGCTGTCCGGTGTCGCCGATGCGAAGGGCATCGAGCACGCGCTCGCGACGCTCGCCGACCCGCACGTCGTGATGCTCGACACCAAATCCGAAGCCGATGCGCTCTATCGCAGCTATCTCCACGACGCAATCGCCTTGTCGCTGGCAGGCGCGGTGGCGATCGTGATCCTGCTGAGCGCTGCATTGCGTACGCCGCGGCGCGTCTTCGCGGTATGCGTTGCGCTCGCGGCGGCCGTGCTGGTGGCCACGGCGACCCTCGTGGCGCTCGGCCAGGCGCTCACCATCTTCCACCTGGTCGGCATGCTGCTGGTCGTTGCAGTGGGATCGAACTACGCGCTGTTTTTCGACCGGGCGCTGGTCGAAGGCATCGACGACCGCACCGCCTTGTCGCTGGCGCTCGCCAACACGACCACCGTCATCGGTTTCGGCATGCTCGGCTTTTCCAGCGCGCCGGTGCTCACCGCCATCGGTTCGACGGTGGGCATCGGCGCCTTCCTGAGCCTCGCTTTCGCCGCCGCGCTGGCGCCAGGCGAAGCCGGAATGTCGTGATCGAGACGATCGTCGATGGCGCCGGTGATCCGCGCGAGCGCACCCTGCTCGTGCTGCTGCCGCCGGCCTACGGCACGGCCCGGGACATCGTCGATCACGGCTTCGTCGCGGCGATTCGCGAACGCGGACTGGCCGTTGACCTGATCGTCGCCGACGTCGGCGCGGATTACTACCTCGGCTACACGGTCGTGGACCGGCTGCGCGCCGAAGTGGTCGCACCGGCGTTGGCGCGCGGCTACCAGCGCCTGTGGCTCGGCGGCATCTCGCTCGGCGGCTTCGGCAGCCTGTTGTATCGCGAGGCGCACGGGAACGAGGTCGACGGATTGCTACTGCTCGCACCCTATCTGGGAGCGCGACCCGAAGTGAACGAAGTGGCGCGCGCCGGTGGTTTTGGTCGGTGGGAGCCTGCGCCCTTCGCCACGGACGATCGCGAACGCAGGCTGCTCGCGTGGCTCAAGCACTTCCTGGCCGATCGCGACCGCGCACGGACCATCTACACTGCGTACGGAACGGGTGATCGCTTCGCAGCGTCGATCGAACTGCTCACCGATGCATTGCCTGACGAGCAAGTGGTGCGCATGCCGGGCGGACACGACTGGGCCACCTGGTCCGTCCTGTGGCGCGCAGTGCTGGATCGCCGCCCGTTCGATAGTCGAGCCGGCTCGCGCGCGCAGACCCTCTGATAGAATCCACCGGCATCGAACGCGCCAATGCGAACGATGTCACATGCGTGCCCATCGTTCGTCCTGCCCGCCTTGGAACCCCTCGCGCTGACCGCTTGTTCTCTCGTTACCTGCCTCGGCGCGGGGCGCGCGGCGAATCTCGATGCGGTCCGCGAGCAACGTTCGGGACTTGCGCCGTGCGCTTTCGAAACGGTGCGGCTCGATACCTACGTCGGCACAGTGGCGGACGTGGACGAGACACGCGTGCCGGACCGATTGCGCGATTACGATTGCCGCAACAATCGCCTCGCGCAGTTGGGCCTCGACACCGACGGTTTGTCCAACGCGCTGCGAGCGGCGCGCGAACGCTACGGCGCCGATCGCATCGGTGTGTTCCTCGGCACCAGCACCTCGGGCATTCTGCAGACCGAACTCGCCTACCGGGTGCGCGACGATGCCGGCCGACTGCCACCGGACTTTCACTACGCGCAGACGCACAACACCTTCTCGCTCGCCGACTACGTGCGCCGCGCTCTGGATCTGCACGGACCCGCGGTCGTGGTCTCGGCCGCGTGCGCTTCGAGCGCGAAGGTGTTCGGCAGCGCGGCGCGCGCGATCGCGGCCGGCCTATGCGATGCGGCCCTGGTGGGCGGCGTGGATTCGTTGTGCCTCACCACGCTGTACGGCTTCCATTCCCTCCGCCTGCTGTCGTCGCGGCCATGCCGCCCTTACGACACGACGCGCGACGGCATCTCCTTGTCGGAGGCGGCTGGTTTCGTGCTGCTGGAACGGCCCGATCGCGCGCGATCCGCGGCGCGCGTCCATCTGCTCGGTGTGGGCGAGAGCAGCGATGCCCATCACATGTCCACCCCGCATCCGCAGGGACTCGGCGCGCGCATGGCGATGCAGCGCGCGCTGGCGTCGGCCGGCGCCAGCGCCGCAGACGTCGGCTACATCAACCTGCACGGCACGGCGAGCAGATCCAACGACAGCAGCGAAGACGCCGTCGTGATGGCCGTGTTCGGCGCCGCCACGCCATGCAGCTCGACCAAGGGGCTCACCGGCCACGCGCTCGGCGCCGCCGGCGTGATCGAGGCGGTCCTCACCGCGTTCGCGCTCGAAGAGGGCTTCCTGCCCGCAGGCGCGAACACCGCGGTGCTTGACCCGGCATTGCATGCCGACTACCTGCTGGCCCCCCGCCCCGCGGCACTGCGCCGTGCGATGAGCAATTCCTTCGGCTTCGGCGGCGCCAACTGCGCGCTGTTGCTGGAACTCGCCGACTGATGCGGGCCTGGGTCGAAGGCATCGGCGTCCTCGGTCCCGGCTTGCGCGGTTGGCCCATGAGCCGTGCGGCGCTCGCCGGCGGCGAAGCCCTTCCCGCCGAGCCGGTGACGATTCCCGCCAGCGACTGGTTGCCGCCTGCGGAGCGACGCCGCACGGGCGCTGCCGTTCGCGTCGCGTTGGCGGTCGGACGCGAAGCCTGCGAGCACGCACAGCGCGATCCGCGCACGCTCGCCACCGTGTTCACCTCATCGGGCGGCGATGGCGACAACCAGCATGCGATCTGCGAAGTTCTGGCCTCGGAGGCGCGCGAGCTGTCACCGACGCGATTCCACAATTCGGTGCACAACGCACCGGCGGGCTACTGGGGAGTCGCCACCGGCGCCATGGAGAGTTCCACAACCCTGTGCGCGTACGACTGGAGTTTCGCCGCGGGTCTGATCGAGGCCCTGGCGTGGCTCACGATGGAGCGACAGCCGGTTCTGCTGATCGCCTATGACACGCCCTACCCGGAACCGATGAACGCCGTTCGGCCCGTTGCCGCCGTCTTCGGCGTGGCTTTCGTCTTCACACCGGAACGCACGGCCCGCAGCCTCGCCATGCTCGACGCCCGCCTTGCCCGGGAAGCGCCGGCCGAATCGTTGCCGGCGGGGCTCGATGCACTCTGCCGCGGGGTGCCCGCGGCACGCAGCCTGCCGCTGTTGCAGAAACTCGCCACCACGGCAGGCGGGATCTCGGCGATCGAATACCTCGATGGACGGAGCATCCGCGTTGAATGCGTGCCGTGCTGATCTTTTGCCGCGGCTCCGGCCAGGACGCCTCCGTCCAACGCGGGACGACCTGACCGGAGTGCCCGGTGGTTATTTGATCAGCGCCTGATACACGGCGGCGTGCACCTTCTCCTCGATGTCCGGCTGGCGCGGAACACGCTGGCTCATGAATACGATCGCGAGGTCTTCGTGCGGGTCCATCCAATAACGGGTGTTGTAGATGCCCGCCCACATGAATTCCCCGACCGAGCCCAGCTCGGTGAGACCGCGCTCCGAGCGGATGCCGAAGCCCAGGCCGAACTTGTCGCCGAGGTTGCCGGTGGCGGCGGGATCGAGCCGGTCCCACACACTGATCGAGCCGATCGCGTTCGTGCGCATCAGCTCCACGGTTTTCGGACCGAGGATGCGCTGACCGTCGAGCGTTCCGCCGTTCAGCAGCATCTGCATGAAGCGCAGATAGTCCATTGCGGTCGAGGACAATCCGCCGCCGCCCGACAGGTAGCTGCGCTGATCGCCGTACTGGGTGCCGGCGGAGAACACCAGCGTTCCCCAGCGGATGGTGTCGTCACCCGCCTTGACCATGCCGCCCTTGGCGTCGGGAATGTACAGCCCCGCCATGCGGTCACGCTGGGCCGCCGAGACGTAGAACTGCGTGTCGGTCATGCGCAGCGGCGTGAAGATGCGCTCCTTCATGAAACGGTCGAGCGGCATGCCCGATGCCACTTCCACGAGGCAACCGAGCACGTCCGTGTTGAGCCCGTACTCGAACACCGAACCCGGCTGATGCAGCAGCGGCAGTTGTCCGAGCTTGCGCATGCCGTCGCAGACCTTGCCCTGCGTCGGGGCCAGCCCGTCGGAGACACCAGCCTCCTCGTACACGGCGGCGGCCGCATTGCCCCAGAACCGGTAGCTGATGCCCGAGGTGTGCGCCAGCAGATCGCGAATCGTCACCTCACGATTCGCGGGCACGGCGTCGTACCCGGCCTTCGCGTCGTTCGGGTCACGCATCACCATGACCTTCTGCCCCTTGAACTCGGGGAGGTACTTCGACACCGGATCCTTGACCAGCAGCTTGCCCTCTTCCTGGAGCATCATGATGGCCACGCTGGTGATGGCCTTGGTCATCGACGCGATGCGGAAGATGGCGTCGTCGGTCATCGGCTTGCCCGCTTCGGCATCGGACGCCCCGAAGCTCTTCAGGTAGACGAGCTTGCCGTGGCGCGCGACGCCTACCACCGCGCCCGCGAGTTGCTTCTCCGCGATGTAAGGCTTCAACGCGCCTTCGATGCGCTCGAGGCGCTCGGCCGAGAAACCGGCCTCCGCCGGCGGCGCCTTGGCGAGGTCGGCAGCGGTGACGGGCGTCAGCGATATCTGCACGGCCAGCCCGGTCACGGCGAGGTGCAGGGCAATCCTCTTCAATGTCATGGCGATCTCCTCCGTTGTGTAGAGCGGCAGCGTCGTGGGCTGCCTGGGGGCAGTATAGGAGCTTGATCGGACCCGATCGAGCCGGCCTCGATTCGAGGGGTGGACTCGGGACCTTGCACGGACGCATTGCAGCCGTGCGTCTGGCCTAGGTTCGTTCCGGCTCGGGGGTCTGGCGTGAGGCGTCGGTTGCGTCGTCTTGGTCCGACGACTCGAGAACATCGCACTCGACTCGATTGCGGCCGTTCGCCTTGGCGCGGTACAGCGCCCGATCTGCGCTCTGCACCAGTTCCCGTCCGGTCCGGCGGGTGGATGACTGTGCAATCCCGGCACACAACGTCACGGAAAAGCTTCCCTTGTCCGATTCGTGGAGTACCGCCGCGAAATCGCGACGCAGTCCATCGATCACGCCGAAAGCCCCGGCCGTATCGGTATTTGCGAATAGCACGGCGAACTCTTCGCCGCCGTACCGACCGACCACGTCACTGGTCCGCCGCAAGCGCTGCAACATGAATCGCGCCAGGTTCTTCAGAACCCGGTCGCCGACCGGATGGCCGTAAGTATCGTTGACACGCTTGAAGTGGTCGATATCGATCATCGCGAGGGCAACGGGCAAACCATGTCGCGACGCCTTGGCGCGTTCGAGATCGATCTGCTGTTGCAGGCGCGAATGATTCAGTAACCCGGTCAGGCTGTCGTGCAGCATGAGGGTCCGCAACTGCCGATAGCGCTCGATGCGGCTCGCCACCACCGACACCAGCTGCGCCGGGAGGATGGGCTTGGTGAGAAACTCGTCCCCTCCGCGGCCCATCGCCATGAGCTGCCGGTCGAAATCCTTCTCGATGGAGAGGAAGACGATCGGAATGCTCATGAATGCGTCTGTCAGGCGGATCACACGCGCGACTTCGTCGCCGGCACAACCCGGGAGATTCATGTCCATGAGAATCAGGTCGGTACCGAACTCGCTCAACGCCTCCTGTACCCTGGCTGGATCGGCGACCACGAGCGTTTCCATTCCGGCATCCTGGAGAATCGCTGCCGTGTACGCCGCCTGCGCCTTGGAATCCTCCACGAGAACCACCCGATAGGGGGGCCTGAGTCTGAGCGGCCTCCAGTTCGTCCAGGGTATCGGCCAACGAAGCGAGCCTGATCGGCTCGAGGAAATAGGCATGGGCACCGAGCCGCACCGCCTGGAGCCGTGTCGCGAAATCGTCCCGTGAAGCAACGAACAACAGCGGGACGGAACCCTTCGTTTCATCGCTGACCAACTCTACCCATTCGCCATTCGTGGTCGACGCATCATCCAGGTGGGCGAAGATCGCCAATGGCAGCTGATCACGGCACGCGGGCACCATATCTGCCGCGCTCCCGTAGTGGCGCGCGTCGTACCCCAAGGCGGCCAGGCGACCCGGCAACTCCTGAAATGAATGCGCCCCACTTCCGAATACGAACACGATCCTCGACCTCGGCTGCGGTCGCGCAGCCTGCGTTGGGGACAGCAGCTGCGATATCCCCGCAGCAGCCATTCCGGAAGAAACCCCACCGGTCGGAGAGCGCGCGGCCGTAGCATTTCGGGCGGGAATATTCGCCATCGCCGAGCGGAGGTGCCCGAGGCAGGCATGCAGGGCCGGAAGATCGACCCCTTCCGCAGGCATCGAACCGGCCATCAGCTCGACCAGGCTCTGTTCGATCCGGTTGGCCGCTTCGGCGATCTCGGCAAACCCGAACGTTGCGGCAGAGCCTCTCATGGAGTGTGCCAATCGGCGCAGCGTGACCAGGCGATCGTTGCGATCGCGCGCGTCGTTCAACCCGGCAAGAAACTCCTCCATCACAGCTAGCTTCGCGGGAACAGCATCGGCGAACTCGAGCGCTATCCGCTGTATGGTCGCCTCCAGCGTACGTACGACACTTCCATGGTCGGCAATCGAAGTCGCGCCCGTCGCGGGCGAGGAAAGCGGCCGGTTTTCCCAGATGGCGCGGATGGTCTTGGAGAGCGTCATCGGATCGAACGGCTTGGGAATTACGTCGATCGCGCCCGCCCGCTTCAAGGCCGCCATTTCGCTCGGCCGAGCCTTTGCGGTCATGAACACAGCCGGCACACCGACACCCTCGGGTCGGGCGCGAAGCCGCTGCAGTGTCTCCGGGCCGTCCAGCTCAGGCATCATCACGTCGAGACAGGATCAGATCGGGTCCGAATTCCGCAATGACCGCCACGGCCTCCTCGCCGTTCGCGCATGACCGGACCGTGAACTTCCCCACGCATTCCAGCGCGAGCGTGGCGATGCTGCGGATATCCGGCTCGTCCTCCACGTACAGGATTCGACATAGTTCAGCGGTTTTCACGAAAGCTTTCCAGATTTGCCCAGGTCAGACGGCCGCGGCGGCCTGGGCCTCCGACTCGGACTCGGGCTCCCGCTCCGGCTCGATGCGCAGCGTGAAGTGGAAAGTCGTACCCGAGCCCGCGATGCTGCCGAAGCCGATCTCGCCTCCATGGTTCTCCACGAGCGCCTTGGCGATGCTCAAGCCCAGTCCCGTGCCGCCCTTGAGCCGGCTGTCGCTCGAATCCGCCTGGCGGAACTTGCCGAAAATTTCATTGCGGAAGCTGTCTGGAATGCCGGGCCCGTGGTCTCGCACCGCAATGCGCGCCATCCCAGACACGCACGTCGCGGAGATCTCGACCACGCCCTCGCGAGGGGAGAACTTCGCTGCGTTCGAGAGCAGGTTGGTCAGAATCTGCATGCACTCGTCGCCGAGCACGCGCACGGCCGGAATCGGGCCGTGCAGCTCGAAGCGCACGCCCAGTTGTTCCCCATAGGCGCGATTCATCTCGATCGAGCGCGCGAGCAGCGAGACGAGGTTGTGCACCTTGGGATCGAAGCGCATCCGCCCCGACTCGATCTTCTCGATATCGAGGATGTCGTTGATCAGACGCATGAGCCGGTCGCTGTTTTCATAAGCGATCCGCACGAGCTCGGCGACCTTTGCCGGAATCGCGCCGACGGCGCCGCCCGCGATCAGCCCCAGCGATCCGCGAATGGACGTGAGCGGCGTGCGCAACTCGTGACTCACGGTCGACACGAATTCGGTCTTCATGCGTTCGATCCTCATGCGCTCGGTCGCGTCCCGGATCACGGAGATGAAGATACCCGCTTCGCCCGGGCGTTCCACCAGCTGCATCGTCGCGTCGGCGGGAAAACTGGTGCCGTCCGCACGACGCAGGCTGACCGCGAATTGCCGGTGCTTGATATCCTCGCGCAGCAAAGGTTCGACGCCGATCCGGTACTGCGCTTCGGTAATATCGTCCCGCAAGTCCCATGGCCCCATCTGCAGCAGACGCTCGCGTTCGTAGCCGAGCGCGTCGACCGCGCCCTGATTGGCATAGGTGATCCTGAGGGTGTCGACATCGACCATGAAGATGAGGTCGCGCGTATTGTCGAGTACGTGCTTGAAGCGATCGAGCACGACGGCCTGGCGCACCCGCTGGTCCACGTCGCGCGCCACGCCGATGATGTGCGAGTTCGGGTCGCTGCGGCCGCCTTGCACCGCCCGGAAGGAGGTCTCGATCCAGCTCCAGTCGCCGTCGTGACCACGCAGTCGGCACGTGGCGATCCGGGCAGTGCCCCCGTTGTTCACCATCTTCAGGAAATCGGCTCTCACCCCGGGCAGGTCTGCGGGATGTACCAGATCGCACACCGGACGCCCGGTCATGTCCTCGGGTGCGATACCGAGCAAGGCGAGGCTCGCCGGCGAAGCGTATTCGACCAGTCCCTCGGGGGTGATCTGGAAGATGAGATCGCTCGAGTACTCCGCGAGCAGAAGCAGCTGGCGCTCGCTCTGCTGCAGCGCTGCCTGGACCTGCTTGAGTCCGGTGATATCCACGCTCATGCCGACCAGGTAGGAGCCATCCGGAAGATCGACACGGCATTTCGTCTTGAGCAGCCAGCGCCGGCCGGACCGGACCCGCGCGGAATTTTCTTCCTCGACGACGAGGGTGCGGTTCGAGTCCATGACCGCGTCGTCTTCGGCCCATGCCCGCTTCGCCATGTCCGCCGGCAGGATGTCCGGGTCGGTGCGTCCCAGCAGGTCCGCGCGCTCCCGTTCGATCAGCTGGCAGAACGCCGCGTTGACCAGGACCCAGCGATGCTCCGCGTCCTTGACGAACACCGGTTGCGGAATCGCGTCGAGCACTCCCGCGAGGAAAGCCTGATTGCGCTTCAGGGCCAGTTCCGCCTGCTTGCGATCGGTGAGATCGAGCAGCGCGCTGATGATCCATTGCTTGCCGTCCGGCAACGTGATGCGCCGTTTGTGCTTCATGACCCAGTAGCGGCGCTCATGCAGCGCGGAGAATGCCTGTTCCATGATCAGGGGCTGCCCGGTGCGAAGCACCCGTTCGTCCTCCTCGAGATACTGACGGACCGCCTCGGGCGAATGGAAATCCGCGTCCGTCCTGCCCCTCAATCCGGTCGCGGTTGCGCCGTGCAGGTCGGCCATCGCCTGGTTGACGATGACGTAGCGGTGCGACTCGTCCTTGACGATGAGCGGCACCGGAATCGCGTCGATGAGCTCGGCGAGCAGCTTTCGATTCGCGGCGAGTTCCGTGGTGATCCGCTTGTGCTCGGTGATGTCCTGAATGGTGCCATGGAGCTTCACGGTCTTGCCGAGAACCTGCACGGCGTCAGCCTGCGTCCGGACCCATAGCGGCTTGCCGGTCGCGGTGACGAAAGGCATCTCGAGATCCCAGGCGGTACCGTGTTCGATTGCATCGTGGACCGCCTGCTCGAGCACCGGCCGCGCCTCGGGCACAAAGTATCCGATGGCGGCCACGAGATCGGGGCTGGTCCCGGGTTCGAGCCCATGGATGCGATAGGTTCCCTCCGACCATGCGGGGGTCATCGTTGCGAGATCGAGTTCCCAGCCTCCGATCCGCGCCGTGAGCTCCGTGCGCTGCAGCAGCTCCGAACTGCGATGGAGTTCCTCTTCGATGCGGCGACGGGCACTGATGTCGCGCAAGGCGCCGGTGAATCGGATCGCCTGGTCATCGCGGTTCCAGGTGGCCTGTCCCCGGGCATGGAACCAGTGATAGTCGCCCGACCTGGTCCGCAACCGGTACTCGACGTCGTACGGTTCGCGTTGCTCGAAATGGGCGCGCAGCGCAGCGCTCGTCCGCTCGCGATCTTCCGGATGGAGATGCGCCTCGAAGAATGCCCAGCTGCGGTCGATTTCGTCGTGGCGATAGCCCAGTAGCTCCGGGTATCGCGGCGAGTAGTAGCACTCGCCCTTGACGATGTCCCAGTCCCAGATGCCGTCGAGAGTGCCACTTGCAACGAGCTGGAAGCGCTCTTCGCTGGAGCGCAACGCCTGTTCCGACCTGACGCGATCGGAAATGTCCACCGAATGGATGCACACGCCGATGACGCGGCCGGCCCCGAGATCGGGATCGAGCGAGACGAGAACGTCCCGCGCGTGGCCGTCGCGAACGATGCGGCGCTCGTAGCTGGCACGATGGCCCGACAGCGCTGCCTCATAGTGGGAGACGACCGAGCCGTAGTCCTCGTCACCGACAACCTCCCGGACGGACCTGCCGAGCAATGCCTCGGGGGCCAGTCCATACCAGTCTCGATAGGTCGGGTTGCAGAACTGAAAATGCAACCTGGTGTCGAGATAGCCGATGCAGGCCGTGCCCGTCCGGGTCACGGTTCGAAGCAGGGCTTCGCTGCGTTCCCGGGCGGCCTCCGCCGTGCGGCGCGCAGTGATGTCGCTACCCCCGACGAAGATGCCCTTCAACCGGCCATCGGGTGCGATGTCGGGCACGAGCTGGACCAATATGTCCCGAGGCGTCGGACCGTCGATCCGCCGTTCGTAGCTCGATCCGCGTCCCGCAAGGGCTTCCTGGTAGTGTGTTTCGAGTTTCGCGAACTCGACGGGTCCGAGAACGTCCCGCATGGCGCGGCCGACCATTGCGGCCGGATCGATCCCGAACCAGACTCGATACGTCGCGCTGCAGAAGCGCAGGCGCAATTCGGGATCGATGTAGCCGATCAGAGCGGGAGAATTGTCGAGAATGAACTCGGTGCGCTCCTTGCTCGCGGTCAGCTCGGCCGTGCGCTCTTGCACCGCTTGTTCGAGGCGGCTGTTGGACGCGAGCAGATCCTGTAGAAGGCGCTGCTGGCCCCTTTCAGCAGTTCGGCGCTTCTCGTCGACGCGGGCGAGGATATGTCCCGCCACCAGAATGATGGTCGTAAGCAGCACCAGTTGCGAAAGTGCGAAGAACGCGAGCCCGGACTCGGTTCCGTACCAGCCGCGGTTCTGTCCGTCGAGGCGAAGGAATGCGATCAGAGGCGTCGCCACCCACACGGCCCCGAGCATCAAGCGCACCACGTTCCCACTGGTTGCGGGGTGGGTGACGATGGCGGCGAGTCCTTCGCGCGGCCTGACCAGAAACGCGCCGAGCGCGGCGGCGGCAAGACCTAACGTAGTCCCGATCGTCATGACCCTGTTGAACGACTGTTCCCGCGAGTCCACCAGGCCCAGCAGATGCGACAGCAGGGCAACAACGGCGATCGACAGCGCGCACAGCGTCAGGACCTGCGACGCGGCCGCGGCGCGCCGGCCCGGAAGTAGCGCGAATGACAGTCCCGTCGCAAGCAGCAGGAAAGCCACGGCGGACTGCGGAGCCATGCGCCCCGGATACAAGACGCGCGGGGAAGAGTCCGCCATGAGCCATTGATCGATCCCCAGATCGATGCCGAGCAGGTACTCGAGCAAGGTGGCGAAAGGGAGAACAACGGCAAGTCCGGCAAGAGCCCAGATGGTGATGCGCGATCGAACCTTGAACCGCTTGCGGCCGGGCAAGACCAGTATCGTTCCCAGCAGTAACAGACCGATTGCGGAGTTGACCTTCATCCGCTCCCAGTCCCTCGCGATCAGCGCGAGTGCATCGACTGCGAATGCGTAGCTGGCCAGAACCGCCGCACCGACCAGCAGGCAGAGGCCGCCTGCGGCACGGACGACCGCTTGCGCGGGCGCGCATTCGCCGGGGAGTTCTGCGTGCCGCGATTCAGCCGGCGAAGATGGAAGCATGGCAGGCGCGCAATCTTGAAAATGCCGGCGGCGCACAGGGATGTTGAGCGTGTTCTGATATCGGTCCGTGCCTCCGGTACTTGAGCCTGGCCACGGATTCGTAGAAATCGGGGGGGCCTGCTCCGAAGGGCTTGCTCCGACACTGCCGGGGCCGACGACCGGCTATGTGCGCCAACGAACGGAGCGGCGGGCGAATTCAGCGCCCCATGGCACTCGCGCCCGAGCACAGTCGATCGGGCGGGTTTCGACCCTCCCCGACGGCACTGATGTACGACCCTATCGCCGTTGAGCGTCCAATTGCAGGCGATCCGTCGCAGTTCCCGACGCGCCGGTCGAAAGGCGAAGGGCTCCGAATTTCTCGTTCCCGTTTCCACCTTCCGGTGTATCGCCCCCGATCGCGTGCCCTCCCCTGATCCGAATACGAAATGAAGATCGAATGCCGCCTCGATCGGAGGGCGCGAGTGGCGTCGGAGCCTCCGATCTGCACCCCGGGGACAGTCGGCTTGGATGCGACTCCACTGGAACGCCGCGCCCGCGCGCCCATTCACGTACCGCTGGAATCGCGAGCGATGTTTCGAGGTCAAGCGCCTTGACGCTGGTCGCACGCGGCGCGGGCGACGCCCCGGTGACGCCAGCTCGAGGCCTGTCCCTGCGTTCCCGTCTCATGCTGCTGGTATTTGCCACGATCGTGCCGCTGCTTGTCGTCGCCGTGGGACAGCAATACCTCTACTATGAAGAATCCCGGGCCCAGGCGGGTGAAAGCGCGTTGACGCTCGCCCGCGGTGCGGCGCTCGTGGTCTCGCGCGAGTTGCAGGCGCGCATCGCGGCGCTGCAGGTGCTGGCACTTTCCAGCTCGTTGCAAGCCCGCGACTTCGACGCGTTCCGACAGCGCGCGCAGGACGTCGTGTCCGGACTTTATCCACGCTCCAATATCCTGTTGCTTCGGGAAGACGGGCAACAGCTGATGAACCTGGCGTCGCCGCCGGGCGCTGCGCTGCCGGTGCGGGTGCACCTCGAGACCACGCGCCAAGTGTTCGCGACCGGTCGTGCGGGCGTCTCCAGCCTCTTCCAGAGCACCGGGTTGCGCCGCCTCGTGGTCTCCATCGAGGTACCCGTCAAGCGGCCGGACGGCACAGTGGCGTTCTCTCTCGCGCTCAATCCGAACCTCGAGATCTTCGATGAGGTTCTGCGCCAGCAGAAGATTCCGAGGGGTTGGGTTGTGTCGGTGTTCGACCAACAGGGCGTCATCGTCGCACGGATCCCCAGTCCGGAGCAGTTCGTCGGACAAAAGGCCGCGGCAGGGCTATTGCCCCACCTGCTGCAGGAGCAGGAAGGCATCGTCGACACCGTGAGCCTGGAAGGAATACCTCTAATTTCAGGATTCAGTCACGCGGGTTCCTATGGTTGGTCCGTTGGAGTGGGCATTCCTGGTGGGGCTCTGACGGGTTCGGCCGTGCGCTGGACCCTGCACACGCTTGCGGTCGGCACCGTGGCGCTGCTCGTCGGCCTGCTCGGCGCTGTAGCCATGGCGCGCAACATCAGCGGTCCGATCGCGTCGCTGCGGGGGCTGGCCGCGGATCTGGAGCGCAATGCAACGATGGACGAGCCTCGTACCGGCTTGCGTGAAACCGACGAGGTCGCACAGGCGCTGTACGCGGTGGAGCAGGACCGCCGGAGCAGCAAACAAGACGAACGGCGCGCGCAGCGGGCCCTTGACGAGAGCGAAGAGCGTCTGCGGCAGGAAATCGCCCTCCAGGCCAGCGAAGCGAAGTTCCGCGGAATTCTGGAAGCCGCGCCGGACGCGATGGTCGTCGCGGACCCGCAGGGGCGCATTCAAATCGTGAACGCGCAAACGGAACGTTTGTTCGGATACAGGCGCGACGAATTGATCGGGCATCAGGTCAGCGACATTATTCCGGACGGATTTGCGCAACGGCTGATCGCCGACGCCATGCGGACGGCAGACGAAGCCCTCGCGCAGCAGATCGGTACCGGGATCGAACTCAGTGCGCGGCGCCGGGACGGTACCGAGTTCCCCATCGAGATCATGCTGAGTCCTCTGGAAAGCGCCGAAGGCATCCTGGTGACGGTGGCGATCCGCGACATCACGACTCGCAAGAAGGCCGAAGCGCATCTCCAGGCCGAAGCGCAGTTGTTGCAGAAGATGGACGAGCTGAACCGCTCGAATGACGAGCTGGAACAATTTGCGTACATCGCTTCGCACGACTTGCAGGAGCCGCTGCGGATGGTCGCCAGTTACACGCAACTGCTGGCGCGACGCTACAAGGGCAGGCTGGACGCCGACGCCGACGAGTTCATCGCCTTCGCGGTAGACGGGGCCAATCGTATGCAGCGGCTGATCCAGGATCTGCTGGCCTATTCGCGCGTAGGAACCAACAGGGAGGCGCTGCGGGAGATCTCCAGTGAGGAAGCACTTCTACAGGCGTTGGGAAATCTGCATGCCGCCATCGAAGAAAGCGGTGCGATCGTGACCCACGATCCGCTGCCGGATGTTCTCGGCGACGAGATGCAGATGGTTCAGCTGTTCCAGAATCTCGTCGCCAATGCCGTGAAGTATCACGGCGCCGCAACGCCCCGGGTGCATGTCTCCGCCGCCAGGGAGGGCGGGCGATGGATATTCTCGGTGCAGGACAATGGTCTTGGCATCGACCCTCAGTACTTCGAAAGGATCTTCGGGATGTTCCAGCGGCTGCACAAACGCAAAGAGTTCGCCGGCACCGGCATCGGCCTGGCCATCTGCAAGAAGATCGTGGAACAGCATGGCGGCAGCATTTCGGTCGAGTCGCAACCCGGACAGGGTTCCACGTTTCGATTTTCGTTAGTGAAATCCAAAGGCAAGACCGGACGACGACTCGAGGTGGCCACATGACGCTGCGGGTTCTATTGGTCGAGGACAGTCCCGGAGACGTCAGGTTGACACAGGAAGCTTTTCGCGATGCCAACATGGCCATCCGTCTGGACGTCGTCAACGACGGGGTGGAAGCCATGGCCTTTCTGATGCGCGAAGGAAATCACGTCGACGCGGTTCGTCCGGATCTCATCCTGCTGGATTTGAACCTCCCGCGAATGGACGGCCGCGAGGTGCTGGCCCGCATCAAAGCGGACGACAGCTTGAAGATGATTCCCACGATCATCCTGACCACGTCGGATTCAGAACGTGATATCAAGAAGGGCTACCAGCTGCAGGCGAATTGCTATCTCAGCAAGCCCGTTCAGCTCGATGCATTCGAGAGCCTCGTGAAGAGCATCAATGACTTTTGGCTGACCAAGGCCAAATTGCCGCGGCAGGGGCCGGGCGGATGAACGGCAGGAACATCAGGGTGCTGCTCCTGGTCGAGGACGACGCCGGCGACGCGCGTCTGTTTCGAGAGATGCTCAATGAATCGGGGGCGCTCCTGACGAAACTGACGCACGTCGCGAGCATGAGCGAGGCCGAGACCCATCTTGCGGAGAACCCGGTCGACGTCGTCCTGCTCGACCTGGGGTTGCCCGATGCCCAGGGATTGGGCGCGGTCCGCCGGGCACGCGCGGTCGCGCCCCATGTCCCGCTCGTGGTGCTGACGGGCCTCGACGATCAGTTGTTGGCCTCGCGCGCTTTGCAGGAAGGCGCGCAGGATTACCTGATCAAAGGCCAGATCGAGACGCGTGGGCTGCTGCGGGCCTTGCGCTATGCCGTCGAGCGCAAGTTCATGGAAGAGGCGTTGTTCCTGGAAAAGGAACGCGCCCAGGTCACCCTCAACTGCATCGGCGACGCCGTGGTGTCCGCCGACATCTCGGGCACCATCACGTTCCTCAACCTTGCCGCGGAAAATCTGACGGGCTGGTCTTGCCAGGACGCGACCGGAAAGCCGATTGCCGGAGTTCTCCAGTTCCTGGACGCCACGAGCCGCAAAACCGTCCGCCACCTGGAGATGCAGGTCGAGCGCGATCGATACGTGAACCTGCCATCGAACTCGATCCTCGTCAGGCGGGACGGATTCGAGATTCCGATCGAGGATTCCGTCGCTCCCATCCACGACCGTCAAGGCAAGCCCACCGGAGTCGTCGTCGTCTTTCACGACGTCACCGCGGCGCGTGCGATGGCACGGGAAATAACCCATGCGGCCCAGCACGACTTTCTGACCGGATTGCCCAATCGATTGCTCCTGAGCGACCGGATCACCCAGGCAATCGCCCAGGCACCACGTCACAACAAACAGGTCGCCGTGCTGTTCCTGGACCTCGATGGCTTCAAGCACATCAACGATTCACTGGGACACCTGGTCGGCGACAAACTTCTTCAGTCCGTCGCAAATCGCCTGGTGGCTTGCGTGCGCAGCTCGGACACGGTAAGCCGGCAGGGAGGCGATGAATTCGTCGTGCTGCTTTCGGAGGCCGCGCAAGGCGACGACGCTGCCATCACCGCGAGAAGGATATTGCACTCGATCGCGGAGGTTCATTGCATCGACGAGCAGAATCTTCACGTCACCACCAGCATCGGCGTGAGCGTCTATCCAGACGACGGCCCGGATGCCCAGACGCTGGTGAAGAACGCGGACATCGCGATGTACCAAGCCAAGGAAAATGGGCGTCAGACCTTTCGATTCTTCAAGCCGGAGATGAACGCGCGGGCGGTGGAACGCCAATCCCTCGAGGAGGATCTGCGGCACGCGCTGGAACGCCAGGAATTAACCCTGCACTACCAGCCGAAGGTCGACCTGAGGATGGGAGCGGTTGTCGGTGCGGAAGCATTGCTTCGTTGGACGCACCCCATTCGAGGGCCGGTCGCGCCCGTGCAATTCGTTGCCATTGCGGAGGACAGCGGCCTCATTCTGCCGATCGGCCACTGGGTGCTGCGCGAAGCATGCAGACAAGCCCGTGCCTGGGTGGACGCCGGGCTGCCGGTGACGACCATGGCCGTCAACGTCTCCGCGATGGAGTTTCGGGCCGACAACTTTCTCGATGGCGTGCACGAAATCTTGCGCGAAACCGGACTGGATCCGGGCATGCTCGAGCTGGAGTTGACCGAGAGTGTCCTGATGAAGCATGTCGAGTCCACGGCGTCCATCCTGCAAACCCTCAGGGAAAGAGGGGTGCAGATTGCCGTTGATGACTTCGGCACCGGTTATTCCAGCCTGAGCTATCTGCGCAGGTTTCCGGTCGATGCGCTCAAGATCGACCAATCGTTCGTCCACGAGATCAGTGCTGCGGGGAAAGACGCCACTATCGTGACCGCGGTGATCAACTTGGCGCGCAGTCTCGAGCTACGAGTGGTGGCCGAGGGCGTGGAAACGTTCGAAGAGCTGACGTTTCTTCAGGCTCACCATTGCGACGCGGCGCAAGGCTTTTACTTTAGCAAGGCCGTTACCCATCATCAGTTCGCCCGATTGCTCGAAACCGGCATTTCGGGAGCGGGCTCGGCATTAAGTCCGCGAGTCGCCGGAATTCAAGAGGGCGAATTGGGACGTTGATACTTCGTCGCCGGAATGTACCCTTCCGGCACTGTGCTCATGCGATCTCCTCGAGGATCATCGGCCTCCACGAAGCTTCCGCAACGACAGTATCGGCAGTCTCACGAGAAAACCCGCCAACAGGCGCGCATGCATCCACGCGAGCAACGCGTTGTCGCGCACATAGTGGAAGTGGGACACGCCGCCTTCCGCCTTGCCCAGATACTTCACCGGGGCATCGATGTTGATCGCGGGCAGACCGCGCCACACGAGTCGCACGGCGGCCTCGACGTCGAAGTCGAAGCGCCGCATCCACGCGGACCCCGCCATGATTCCGATCAGCGGCGCGATCGGATAGACGCGAAAGCCGTAGAGCGAATCGTCGATACCCATCCACAACGTCTCGAGGTTCGCCCACCAGTTGGACACGCGTCGCCCTTCCACGCGCAGCCGGGGCGCGCTGGCGTCGAATACCGGACGGCCCAGGACCAGCGCTTCCGGATCGCTTTGCGACGCCTCCATGAACGTCTGGATCAACGCTGCGGGATGCTGTCCGTCGGCGTCCATGGTGAGCGCGTGCGTGAATCCCGACCGCTGCGCCTCCTCCAGGCCATGCAGCACCGCCGCACCCTTGCCGCGATTCTCGGGCAGCACGAAGACGCGCAAGCCGGCCTCGGTGCGAGCGAGTTCCTCGAGCAGGGCAGCGGACCCGTCCGTGCTGCCGTCGACCACGACCCACACCGGGCTCCATTGCTCGAGCGCCTCACGCACGGTGCGGACGACGAGCGCTCCCGTGTCGTAGCTCGGGATGAGCACCAGATGGGTTCGGGATGCGCTCACGCCGTGGCCAACTTCGAACGCGGCAGCAGCCACTTCTCGATCTCGACTGCGACGAACACCACTGCGCCAACGAGGACGCACAGCAGCCACGCCGTCACATCCATGGCGGCCGTGCCGAACAGTTTCTGCATGTACGGCAGATACGTGAAACCGATCGGTAGCAGGCTTCCTCGCGCGGCGGGTCGATCAGGCCGTTGAGACCGATCAGGGTGAGGCCGGTCCCGGCCTCCAGGCGGACATCGCTGCCCTCACCCTCGATCCCTGTCCCGGAGGAGGGCCAGGGCAGTACACCCCCACCCACGATCCCCCTCCCGGAGGCCGAGTGAAGTACACCCCCTTCTCCCCCCGGGAGAAGGGCTGGGGATGAGGGCATGAAACGCAACGCGGGGCCGTGCGGCAGCGGACCGGCTACGCGATTCGGTCCACGGTGCGCGAATCGCGCCGCCGCCTCGGCATCGGTGAGTCCGGACTCGCTCGAGTCGGTCAGCGCCAGCACCTTGTCCGGAGCCAGCGCGTGCCACAGCTCCATCCTGCGCTCCGAGTTCAGCCGCTGGTGACGCGATTGCGTCCGTTCGCCTTGGAGGCGTACAGCGCCTTGTCCACCCGCTGAATGAACTCGCCCAGGTCTTCGCCACGTCGATGCTCGGCGACGCCTGCCGAAACGGTGACACTGCCGACGCTCTCTTCCGGGGACAGGCGGCGGATACGCGTGCGCTCCACCTGCGCACGCAACGCCTCCGCGACACTTCTCGCTCCCGCCATCGGTGTCGCGGGCAGCAGCACGGCGAACTCCTCGCCGCCGTAGCGCGCCACGACATCGCGCACCTTCACCATGCTCTTCAGCACGTCGGCCACCGCCTTCAACACGCGATCCCCGAACACGTGGCCGTAGCTGTCGTTGACCTTCTTGAAGTGATCGATGTCGACCAGGACCAGACTGACGCCATCGCCGCTCGCGGCGAGTGGCGCGATGCATTCGTCGAAGCCGCGGCGGTTGACGAGCCCGGTGAGCCCGTCGAGCAGCACTTCCTCGCGGGCCCGGTCGAGCTCGCTGCGCAATTGATCCGCCTCGCCGCGCGTCTCGACCAGCCGCATCTTCAAGGCATCGAGCGTCTTCTGCAATTCCGTCGTATCGCGCATCACGCTCCCGACCGCCGCCTGCAGGCGACCGTGGGCGTCAGGGCGCAGCTCGCGGCCGAAGTTCGACAGGCTGTCACTGTAGTGCGAGGTCTTTGCATCGGTCGCCGTCGCGGACTCGAACATGGTCGCCACCATGCGTTGCAGCTCGTCGTTGACGCGCTGCGCCCGGTCTGTGGTCATCGCCGCAACGTGCTTGTCGAACATCCGGCAGGTGATCTCCTCGTCCAGCTTGCGGCCGTTCAGCGTGAGATGATCGATCTCCCGTTTGAGCGCGTCGTTGCGCCCGGAGACGTACTCGTACCAGACCGCGTAGGTGACGGGATGAAAGGCGGCGTCGTGTTTCGACATGAGCGCTATCGCGAGACGCAGCCACTCGGCACTCTGCTCCGTGCGATCGTCGTACTTCATGTTGCCGATCTGAACTGCCGCATGCCGGGCCGCTTCAGGCCGTTGCCACGATCACGTGTACCCGGAAGGGTCCGTGCGCCCCGATCTGAAGCTGTCCTTCGATATCCGCCGTGCGCGAGGGGCCGGAGATGAAGTTGACGGCCCGTGGAAGCTCGCGCAATTCCTGGCGCGTGAGCGCCCAGGCTTCCTCCATCGCCAGGACGATCCGCGCCGCCGGAACAACGGCGATGTGCGTCTCGGGCAGCAGGCTGGTCACTGCGGCGGTATCGGGACCCGACAGCAGCATGAGCGTGCCGGTCTCGGCCAGCCCTTCCACCACCATGAACGGGTCGTCCACTGAATGACCGAGTTCGTCGAGCATGGCGCGCAGCTGGGTTTCGCCCCAGCCGCCGCGGGTCTTGATGTTGCCGAACAGGCGCTTGATGTCGCCGATCTGGGCGCCGACGGCCTGCATCTCGCCCATCGCCTTTTGCACCTGGGCGAATTGTTCGGTGACGCGGGTGAAGCTGGCCGCCATCTGTTTCTCGACGGCGGCGTGCAGCTGTTCGTTCCCGGTGGTCTGGATTTCGGTGAGTTTCTTGCCGTTCTCCTCGCGCAGGGTTGTGGCCTGCTGCGCCATTTCGGTGCGCATGGTGGTG
>Ga0163144_10006937_pt1 | contig 24930 bp, 28 predicted proteins | sample OliLak19BULKMAT1_FD_123175 | JGI IMG/M metagenome (GOLD analysis project Ga0163144, IMG submission 123175) | Freshwater microbial mat bacterial communities from Lake Vanda, McMurdo Dry Valleys, Antarctica - Oligotrophic Lake LV.19.BULKMAT1 | ecosystem: Environmental > Aquatic > Freshwater >... | reverse complement strand
GTGTTTTTTCCAGAACTGACAGGGGAGCGCCGAGAAATGCTCATTAAACTTGCTGGAGAGCGTCTGGAAGAATCACGCAAGAGCCTGCGTGGTGCGCGCGACGATGTACAAAGCGACATTGAAAAGCGCGAAAAGGATAAAGAATATGGCGAGGACGACAAATTCCGCTTTAAAGATGAAATGCAAAAGCGCGTAGATATGTGCAATGGGCGTATGGATGAACATCTGGCTAAGAAAGAAAAAGAGATTAGCACGTAATCGTTAGACACTTAGACATGAGAGTATATAAATACTCGAATGGCTTTTTTGTCTAAGTCGCTATATTCTAATTATCTAAACTTTAACTGAATGGCAATACTACTTTTTATAGTTATTTTGGTCGGTTTGATCTTGGTCCATGAATTTGGGCATTTTGCGATGGCAAAGTTTTTTGGCATTCGCGTCGATGAGTTTGGTGTTGGGTTTCCACCAAAACTTTGGGGCAAAAAATTTGGAGAAACAGAATATACCATCAATCTTCTGCCTTTTGGGGGATTTGTGCGCATCTTTGGCGAGAATAAAGACGAGACTCCTATGGAAGACGTCGATCGTGCATTTGGCGCAAAATCAAAGTGGAAACAAGCTGCAGTGTTAGTCGCTGGCGTTGTGATGAACGTGATTGCAGCGTGGCTCATTCTCTCTGTGGGATACATGATTGGACTTCCAGGCGGGAGCGAATATAGCGGTTTGGGTAAAGTGACGCAAGACCAGGTCACCGTGTTGGCAATCTCGCCTGATTCTCCTGCTGCAAAGGCAGGCATCCTAGCAGGAGAGCGTATTGAGCGCATACAAGCTGAAACGGGATCGTATCTAGAATCCGACGCACTCTCTGATGACGTTCGACACTTTATAACGCAGCACTCTGGCGAAGAATTAACGCTGACACTCGCACGCGGGAATCAAACACGCGAAGTGAAAGCTACGCCTGTAGAAGGTATTGTGCAGGATCGAGCGGTGCTCGGTTTTGTACTTGATGATGTTGGTATTGTTCGTTTGCCGTTTTATCTAGCGTTTATTGAGGGTGGCAAACTAACCTATCAATTACTCGTTGGAACTGCCGTGGGGTTGTGGGATTTTATTTCTTCAATATTTAAAGGTCAGGGAGATTTCTCTTCAGTTGCAGGACCCGTTGGCATTGTTGGAGTAGTTGGTGAGGCATCTCAGTTCGGCATCACTTCGCTTTTGATGCTCACCGCGCTCATTTCGTTAAACCTTGCGATTGTAAATCTTATTCCGTTCCCGGCGCTCGATGGAGGGCGATTGTTTATGGTTGCCTTAGAGGGCATCACGCGCCGCCCAGTGCCACCGCGCATTTTTGCTGGACTTAATATGGTTGGATTTGGGTTATTGATTTTACTGATGCTTGCTGTCACCTATCACGACATCGCTAAGTTGTTCGTGTAGAGGAAACCCAAAAAAGCTTCATCTGTGTTGTTGCGGGCCGTTTCCCGCTTGAATAGTTGCACAGCAATACACCTCTGAAGCAGGCTTTCCCGCCCCTAGTATCTGATGCATGTATGGACATTTCCTGTTCGGAGGGACTTTAGGTACAATGCTTTTACATGAGACAATCGACTCTTTTTACCAAAACGCGCAAAGAGGCACCGGCAGACGAGGTATCTAAAAATGCACAGCTTTTGATCAAAGCGGGATACATACATAAAGAAATGGCGGGTGTGTATTCCATGCTTCCACTTGGGTTACGTACATTACGAAAAATTGAGCAGATTGTCCGCGAAGAGATGGATCAAATTGGTGGCCAGGAAACTCGTATGGCGACCCTTCATCCAAGCGAGCCGTGGAAGCAAACGGGTGCATGGGATTCCGTCGACGTACTTTTTAAAATACAAAGCAGAACCGAAAAGGAATATGCACTCGGGCAAAGTGAAGAAGAAATAGTTACGCCTATCGCCGGAGAGTACGGGCGGTCGTACAAAGATTTACCAGTGATGATATATCAGATACATCAAAAGTATCGTGACGAGCTGCGTGCAAAATCCGGCATTATGCGTGGGCGGGAGTTTGGGATGAAGGACATGTATAGCTTCCACTCTTCTCAAGAGGATTTCGATCGTTTCTATCAAATTGCAAAAGAAGCATATCTGCGCGTGTATTCGCGTATGGGACTCAACGCAAAAGTGACTGAAGCATCTGGTGGTTCTTTCAGCCAGAAAATTTCTTATGAATTTATGGTTCTGACTGATGCAGGGGAGGACACCATACTTTATTGTGATGCGTGCGACTATTGCTCTAATGTTGAAGTCGCTGGAGAATTGAAAGTCGGCGACACATGCCCACGTTGTGGAAAATTTGAACTAAAACAAGCGGTTGCATCGGAAGTCGGGAACGTATTTGATTTGGGGCAGCGCTATCCAAAAGCGCTCAACTTTGTATACAAAGATGTGGACGGAGAAGATAAGTACCCGATTATGGGCTGTTACGGCATTGGTACCACGCGACTGATGGGCGTAATTGTTGAAGCGCTAGCAGATGATAAAGGTATCATTTGGCCCAAAGAAGTTTCTCCATATAGAGTACATCTCGTTGAGTTATCGGGAGGGAATGCTGATATTAAGTTAAAAGCAGACGCACTATATGATTTCCTCACGCAGGCTGGGGTGGAAGTGCTGTATGACGATCGGGATGTACGTGCTGGAGAGAAGTTTTCTGACGCAGAATTAATCGGCATACCTACACGCGTGGTGATAAGTGCCAAAACGATTGCAGAAGGAAAACTTGAAGTTACAGATCGAAAAACGGGGGAGCGTACAATGAAGACAGAGGGAGAGGTCAAACAATTGCAGTCGGCATGATACTGATAGACACAGCAGCATATGGCAAACAAACTCATAGAAAAATTCTATTCACTTTTTTCGAGTGATATCGGCATAGATCTTGGTACCGCAAACACGCTTGTGTATGTGCGCGGGCGCGGCATTGTCGTAAATGAACCATCAGTAGTCGCTGTTAACCAGAAAACGGGACGCGTTGTGGCAGTTGGTGCAGAAGCCAAACAGATGTTAGGGCGCACGCCGGGACACCTTGTTGCGGTGCGCCCACTTGTAGACGGAGTGATCTCGGACTTCGAAGTTACCGAGGAGATGCTATCGTACTTAATGAAAAAAGCGCAAAACGGCCGCACGAGGCTGTTGGGTCCTCGCGTTGTGATTGGCGTTCCATCTGGAATAACTAATGTCGAAATTCGTGCAGTGCGTGATGCTGCGACTAACGCGGGAGCTCGCGAAGTTCATATTATAGAAGAACCGATGGCAGCAGCGCTCGGTATTCGCTTGCCTGTGCGTCAGGCGATCGGCAGCATGATAGTTGATATCGGAGGCGGTACAACAGATATCGCGGTGATTTCGCTTGGCGGCATTGTGCGTTCAAGAAATCTGCGTATTGCAGGAGACAAACTCTCTCAAGATATCATCAGCCATATTCGCTCAGAGTTTAAAATTTTAATTGGAGAGAAAACTGCAGAGGACATCAAAATTGCTATTGGTGCGGTGATCGAAGGTAATGCGCCACTTGAGGCTGTTGTTCGCGGACGCGATTTGATTACGGGATTGCCGCGAGAGGTAATTGTGACAGACTCAGATATTCGTGAAGCGATTTCTCAGTCGATTGATACGCTGGTTGAAGCGGTGCGCGAAGTAATTGAAACTACACCGCCTGAAATTCTCTCGGACATTATGAAAGGCGGCATTTATCTAGTTGGTGGCGGAGCGCTCTTTAAGGACCTTGATCGCTTGATCTCTGAATGGGTAAAGATGCCAGTATATGTCGCAGATGATCCACTCACAGCGGTAGCAAGAGGTGCTGGAGTGGTACTTGAGGATCTCGAAACGCATCGAGAGATATTGATTGAGCATGATGAGGAATTTATCGACTAGCGGCAACCGTAAATCGCGCTTTGGAAAACAAGCGCTGATTGTCATTCTAGTTTCTCTTGCTTTAATTATATTGGGCTATTTTATGCGCGCCAGACTTTCCGGAATCACTGTGCCAACCTTTGCGGCAGCATCCCTCTCGCACACGGGTGCACTTGGATTTCTCGGCTCCTTTAGCGCATATTTTAGAGGACTGGAACAACTGCAATCTGAAAACACAGAATTGAAGGGGAAGCTCAGTGCATCAGAAATTTTGGTACTCGATCGAAACACGCTCTACGAAGAAAATATTGCACTGAAAGAAAAATATGGAAGAGACGCTTCGGTTAATATGGTATTGGCTTCCGTACTAATGCGTCCAGGACAGACACCCTACGACACATTAGTTATTGATATCGGTACAAATAAAGGCATATCAGTTGGGGATAGGGTAACGGCCGGTGGCTCGCTTTTGCTTGGAAAAGTGGAAGAGGTTTGGAGCAAGGGGTCGCTGGTGCGCTTGTATTCGTCGCCCGGCGTGAGCATTTCCGGATTCCTACGTGGCACGATTCCAATTGAAGTTAAAGGGCAGGGTGGAGGATCACTTCGCGCAGAAGTGCCATATGATGCGAAAGCGGTCGAGGGGGATACGGTGTCTCTTCCGTCAATTGAGCCGAACATTGCGTTTGTTGTTGATTATGTTGAGCCTGGGCGTGGGGATTCTGCAGCAGCCGCATATTTGAGATTACCGGTTTCTCCATTTGAACTAAAATTCGTAGAGGTTTGGCGTTCACAAAATTAATATGTTCACCAAAAATATTTTTATACTTGTAGCGTTCGTACTTGTTTTATTGGGGATTTTTTTCCCTTCTTGGTATATCGGGCTTCCGGGACTACTTTTGCTTGCAGCGTTTGTGCCGATTGGCGGTATTGCTGCAGGGTTTGTGTACGACGTGTACTTTGGCGCCTCACCTTTTTTGCCTCAAGTAATAAATTATCCCTTTATGCTGACTGCGCTTGTAATGGGAATATTTTCACTTTTTTTGCGCGATCATATTCGCTAACCTTTTACTTTTTTCTCAAAAAAAAGACCTATTGATTACCCTGTGCACTTTTTCTGAAGAAAAGTGCCACAGGGTATACTGAGAGAATGCCCTGGAGATTTTGGAAACGCAATAAGCGACTCAATGCAGAAATTGCACCTGATGAGATTTTTATGGACGCTTCAAATCTTCCATCTTTTGATACTGATCAGTTTGAAGGTCGCATGGAGCGTCCCATTGGGCGCCGCTCACTCGCGCTTTTTTATCTCGTGTTTGCGGTGGTGTCCCTCACGCTCATTGGTCGCGCATGGAACTTAGAAGTAGTGCACGGCACCGCGTACGCAGCGCTCTCTGAAGCAAATGCGCTCTCTCATCAATATGTATTTGCGGATCGCGGCGTTATCACAGATCGAAAAGGCGTTGAACTTGCGTATGACTCTCATGAAGTTGGAAAAGACTATCCTCTGCGCGTGTACGCTGCGTTTCGAGGTTTGGGCCAAGTACTAGGGTACGCAAAAGCGCCTGCAAAAGATTCCGCTGGTTTTTATTATCAAGATCGATACATTGGGGTAGAAGGCCTGGAGAAAGCGCTAGACACTCGTTTAAAAGGAGAAAATGGTCTCAAAATTAGTGAGACAGATGCAAAAGGCAAAATTGTTTCAGAAAGCGAAATTGCATCACCCAAGCACGGTGAGACGATAACACTTTCGATTGATGCTGAACTAACAGAGAGTATGTATGACGCAATTGCAGATCGCGTTACACAATCGGGATTTCGCGGTGGAGCGGGAGCGATTATGGATCTCCAAACTGGCGAGCTTGTTGCACTCACAAGCTATCCATCTTACGACTCGCAAGTAATGACAGACAGAAAAGATCAAGCGAAAGTGAAGGGGTATCTCACAGATCAGAGACAACCCTTTCTCAATCGCGTTACTAATGGGCTTTTTACCCCGGGTTCTATTGTGAAACCCTTTATAGCGCTCGCGGCGCTGAAGGAAAATATTATCGACCCGGGTAAGCAGATCCTCTCGACGGGTTCAATCTCAGTGCCAAATCCCTATTTCCCGGATAAACCATCTGTGTTTAATGACTGGAAAGCGCATGGCTGGATTGATATGGCTCACGCCATTTCTGTTTCTTCTGATGTGTATTTCTATGAAATCGGTGGTGGATATCCAGGACAAAAAGGGCTCGGAATTGATCTGCTGGATAAATATTTAAGCCTTTTTGGCATCGGGCAGAAAACTGGTCTCGATGACTTCGTTGAGTCGCAGGGGGTTATCCCAACTATTGCATGGAAGAAAGAACATTTTCCAAATGATCCGTGGCGTTTGGGCGATACATACAATAGTTCAATTGGGCAATATGGATTCCAAGTAACGCCGCTGCAGATGCTAAGGGCGGTAGGCGGCATTGCAACGCGCGGCACACTACTTACGCCAACAATTATTAAAGGCGAGCCGCTTGGCAAGACAGAAATGCTCCCGTTTACACAGGAGCAGTACGACGTGGTGCATCACGGCATGCGGCTCAGCGCACTTGAAGGCACCGCAAAAGCACTCAATGTGCAGTACGCAACCTTTGGTGGAAAGACAGGAACCGCTGAGTTGGACGCAGGGAAGCGATATGTTAATTCTTGGGTCACTGGATTTTTTCCGTATGATAAGCCGCGATACGCATTTATAATTTTGATTGAAAAAGGACCCTATAAAAACCTATTCGGGGCGGCAGGCGTTATGCGCGTTGTTTCAGATTGGATGAACATACATAGGCCAGGAATGCTTGCGGGGGCAGAAGACTAGCCTCTGTAAGGGTTTTTTGTCATTGACTTTAGGACACTTTCGCGTACACTACCTGAGCAAATGTAGTTGGACGCACGCGAATGCGTCCACTGCTATATATAAAAATGGCTCAGGAATTACTATCACAAGAAAAGTTTGAAGAGCTGACTGGCGAACTTGAGGATCTCAAAACAAGACGCCGCAAAGAAATTGCGGAGCAGCTTGAGTATGCTCGCTCGCTTGGCGATCTATCAGAAAACGCAGAATACCAAGAGGCGCGCGAAATGCAGGCCGCCGTAGAAGAGCGTATTCAAAAACTCGAAAGCATTCTTAAGGGCGCAAAGATCACCAAAGTAGGGAAGTCAGACGGTATTGGTATGGGTTCAAAAGTGACCGTAGAGAAAATTGGAGATAAAGAAAAAGAAAAACACACCTACACCCTCGTCGGAGCTGAAGAAGCAGATATGCTCAAAGGCATGATTTCGTACCACTCTCCACTGGGAGGGGCGATGATGGGTAAGAAAAAAGGCGATGAGTTTTCATTTGCCACTCCCCGCGGTTCGATGAAGTATAAAATTCTGAAGGTTGAATAATCTTTAAAAAATCGCCCATAAGGGCGATTTTTTAAATGAATGACCCTAGGCATCGCACTCTATAAGCTATAGAATATATTGATGTTTTGGGCAGACCGCATTGCGGATGAGATTAAAAGGACGGTCATACCACGCGCAGGGGCAGGGAAGCCACTCCTTATTCGAGATGAAAAAACTGCTTCAGGAAAAGTGCATGTGGGTTCCATGCGCGGTGTTGCTATTCATGGTGCGATTTCAAAGGTTTTGAAAGACAAAGGAGTTGAAAATGAATTTAAATACGAGATAAACGATTTCGACCCGTTTGATGGTCTACCAAACTATTTGCCCCCCGATCAATACAAACCGCTTTTGGGCGCACAATTACTCGATGTTCGGTCGCCCGATCCCTCAGTTGTAAATTATGCGCAGTACTATGGAGGTGAGTTTATAAAGGTTATAACCGATACCGGATATACCCCAACATTTTATCGATCAAGCGAACTCTACCTATCTGGACGTATGGACGAAGCGATACGCTTGGTGCTCACACATGCAAAACGCATTGGTGAGATTTATCACGAAGTATCAGGGTCAAAGAGCGTTTCTGAGCGCCTTCCGCTTTCTGTACGCTGTGAGAACTGTAATAAAATATCTATGACCAAAGCGACGGATTTTGATGGAGAGACAGTCGCGTATACATGTGTACCGCACGAGCTTGATTGGGGGGGTAAAGGGTGTGGTCATGAGGGACGCGTCTCGCCATTTGGAGGTAAGTCAAAATTGCCATGGAAGCCGGAGTGGGCCGCAAAATGGTTTGTACTCGGTGTTGATGTTGAAGGTGCAGGCAAAGATCATTCAACAAAGGGGGGTGCTCGCGATGTTGCAAACCATATTGCGCGCGACGTATTTAATACCATACCTCCATATGACGTTCCGTATGAGTTCTTCCTTGTGGGGGGACAAAAAATGTCTTCTTCAAAAGGTAAAGGATCCTCCGCCCGCGATATCGCAGATTTGATACCGCCAAAAATATTCCGGCTTGCGCTCTTGGGGAAAGAAATCAATCAAGCGTTTAACTTTGATCCAGAGGGAGACACAATACCAACGCTCTATGATCAGTACGATAAAATGGCATTGCAGTTTGAGACTATAAAAGATGATGACTACGCCCGCCTCTTTGAATTGATTCATAAAGACGGCATAGTTCCGGTCGCGGGTTTTAGAATGCGATTTTCTCAAGTGGCATTTATGGTTCAGATGCCGCATCTCAAACTTGAAGAAGAGGCTCTTGCGCTCAAGGGGTCAGAGCTTACTGAAAGTGAGAACAGCGAGCTTCTCGAGCGGGCGAAGTACGCCAAGCACTGGCTCACGACGTATGCTCCAGAGAAATACCGCTTTGCTCTCCAAGATGCTCTCCCCAAGGTCGCCGCGTCTCTCTCTGTAGCGCAGAAAGAAGCGCTTTCACGCATCAGGGCGCTCGTAGAGAAAGAGCTCTCACCAGAAGAGTTGCACACAAGTATTCACGCACTTAAAGAAGATCTGGGACTATCTGCAAAAGAATTATTTAGTGCGGTGTATCTAAGCTTTCTTGGAAAAGAAGAGGGTCCGAAGGTTGGTTGGTTTTTATCAACAATGGATCGTCAGTTTGTATTGGGCAGATTGCAGGAGGCGTCGGTATAAGTAAAAAGAAAAACGACGGACCTGCGGTCCGCCGTTTTTACTTTTGCAATTACATCGCAGAAGTGATTTGTCTGTTTTGGGAAGGTGAGGCCTTGGCGACCTTATTGATCTCGCCGACAAGCCAATCCAAGAACTTTGAAGGGTTGTTCCCGGTAGGATACCGAGCGAGTCCACCTCGCGGGCTGTACGCACGCTTGATTGCAGTGTGTGCACATACTTCCTTGAACGAATCTATTTGATGGCATTGCCTGCGCTTTTGATCACTTGTGTTTACGAGTGATTCGCTGCGCTTAGTGACGACACCAGCAAAGATGCCATTGCCGTCGACATAGGTAACCATGAATATGCCGTCCTCATTTCCGCTATACAGCACGATAGGGGTACGTGCCTGAGTCAACAGATAGAGGGCTGCCTTACCTTCTCCCGACTGCAAAAATAAATTGAACCTGTGGGCTATTTCCTTTTGCGCGACAGAATTGACTTGCAGCGGCACGTCAACCACAATTTGGAGATTGAGCCGTGCAGCATTTTCAGTTGCCGGTGCTCGCGCACGTGCATAACTATCTCCGGCCCTGCGCCACAGATCGATGTTACTCATGATTCCTCCCAGGTGAATGTTCCAAATGTATTAATACTATATTTTATGAAGTATGTCAAATAAAACCCAAGACTGTGGGAAATTGGAGCTGATCATATCTAATTAGCCGTATACTACTTCCATGTCCTCTAGCACCTTGGTCTTACTTCCTTTGACGGGATTTTCATATGCCGTGATAGCAAACTTCTTTTTCTATATTGCCGTACTGATAGTAGTCCTCGCATCTATGACACTTTATTACCATTGGTATAAATACGGCATTGGAATTGCAGGAACGTTTGTCATTATGGTGCTCTATGGCTTAGGGACGCTCTTTCTGCTTGCCGCGGGATATGGCCTTCTTTTATTGCTATGATTTTTTCCAATCAATTAGATCACGGTGAGAAAATAAGCGTCATTATACGCAAACACTGGCTTATCTATGCGTTCAATGTTGCAGCCCTGGTGTTAGCAGCACTCATACCGCTTATATTGGGCGCGCTTGCACCCCAATCAATCCAAGATGGGCTGATCGCCTCTGGTGTTTCAGGAGCATTTCTTATATATATGTACGTCATGTTTTTAATATTGCTTTGGGTGTTGGCATTTGTGTCCTGGACGACTTATTTTCTCGATACGTGGATTGTTACCAATCGGCGCATCATCTCGATTGATCAAAAAACACTTTTTGAGCGCACCGTAACAACCGTAATGCTTGAGAAAATCCAGGACGTCACAGTACATGTTGATGGCGTACTCCCAACGCTTGTAGGATTTGGGACGCTTATATTGCACACGGCGGGCGATGGGGAAGATATCGTTATTTCATTTGCAGCGCACCCGCAGTATGCGAAAGATAGAATTATAGAGATGCAAAAAGCCGCGCTGAGCAAAATGAGCACTAGTTCGATGGTTTGACATTGTGTTAGGTCTAAGGAACACTCCTCACCAGGGAGGTGTCAAATGAGAGGTAATGTACAATTTCGTCGCACTATAATTGTGGCGGTACTAGTTGTTGCTATTTTAATGCTTTTGATTGGCTTATTAGCATCATTTATCTCGTACATGGGTTCGCGCGCAGATGCAGGAAGCACACTTAGTGGCGGGGTAAGGGTCACTTGCCCTAGTTCGTTGGCAAGGCCATGTCTGTAGATTACCCATAGATCGACCATCAGGAAGCGGGACTAAAAATCCCACTTCTTTTTTATATTGAATTTCACTACGGTGTGTTGAAAAACCTTTATTTTTCAATGTATTTTACCGACCTACTTGCGAGGCAGAGCAATAAATGTCGTCCTACTTATTTGTCTTCAAATGTGGATAAATAATCCCACAGTGTGGGATGGAGTGGCATATACTAACAGTGTTGTGGGATGAAGTGGGAGACGACGGTTTTCCGCTCAACTACAGCCGTATTACATGCTTATTGGCGAATACACCCACACGCTTGATTCCAAAAAGCGTCTTTCGCTTCCGGCGAAATTTCGTAAGGAATTAGGTTCAAAGGTGGTCGTCACAAGGGGACTTGATTCATGTTTATTCATGTACCCGCTAAAGGCATGGGAGAAAATCGCAGCAAAATTGGCGGAACTTCCCATGGGGCAAAGTGATACGCGAGCGCTTTCGAGATTTATGCTTAGTGGCGCGGTGGAAAGTGATATTGATGCGACAGGACGCATACTTATCCCTGACTTCCTGAAAGAGTTTGCGAATCTCAAAATAAAAGTGGTGCTCGCTGGTGTTAACGAACGTGTGGAAGTGTGGAACGAAAAATCTTGGGAAGACTATAAGAGACGCATTGAAAAACAAGCGGATCAGGCTGCCCAGAAACTTGGTGACATCGGAATAATCTAAACAGGATTTCCATGGACACCAAAGCAACAGTTCACGAACCAGTTCTGTTACTAGAAGTGATTGCAGCGCTCGCACCCCAAGATGGAGATCTAATTTTAGATCTAACACTCGGAGGTGGAGGGCACGCTGAGGCGCTTCTCTCCAGAGCCGATGTGCGGCTCATTGGAGTTGATGCAGATCCAGAAGCAATCGCAAGGGCGGGATGGACGCTCGCGAAGTTCAAAGACAAGGCAGTGCTCTGTCATTCAAATTTTCGAGATGTTGGTAGCGTGCTCGAAAAGTTACAGATTGAGCACTTCGACAAGGCACTCTTTGACCTTGGCCTGTCCTCGGACGAATTGGAGTTATCCGCCAGAGGTTTCTCTTTTAAAGAAGATGAGCCCCTGCTGATGACTTTCAATCCAAGCCAGCATCTCACTGCGCTTGATCTTCTGCAGCATCTCGGGGTTGAACAGCTGACAGGTATACTGAAAAATTACGGGGAAGAAAAGTATGCATATCGCATTGCGACTGCGATCGTCGAGGCAAGAGGTGGCAAGCAGATCGAAACTACGCATCAATTGGTAGAAGTTATCAAAAACGCTGTGCCACAGGCATATGCCAAAGGTCGCATTCATCCAGCAACTAAGACGTTTCAAGCGCTAAGAATTGCAGTAAACGACGAACTGAGTGCTCTTGAAGATGGTCTTAAAGTTGTCTGGGGGATGCTTAATCCAAAGGGGAGAATGGCAGTTATTTCGTTCCACTCGCTTGAAGATAGGATAGTCAAAATTTTTATGAAATCACGTGTCGAGGCAGGGGAGGGAATCCTCCAAACAAAAAAACCTGTAATTGCAAGCGAAGAAGAAGTCTCAATGAATCCACGCTCACGTTCAGCAAAACTCCGTGTCCTTGAAAAAACAATATGAACAAGTCACATACATATCTTTCAGTACATCGAATGATCATTTTTGCTCTTGTGGCAATCAGTCTCGTTTCAATATTTGCATACGTTTCGCTTACGGTCGCTGTTATCTTTGCCACTGCTGGTCGCTCAAATGCAATTACTCGAAGCGCCACGCTTACCTCGCACATTGGGGAGCTTGAGGGGAAGTATCTCTATCTTGGCAACCAAGTGACCGCCGATCAGGCTGGAATGCGGGGGTTTGTTGCTCCTAAGAAAGTTAGTGTCGTGAAGCCGTCTAAAGATACAGTGGCATTTTCGATTGATGCTCAGTAATAGAGTAAGATACGCGTATGGGAAGTTATAAGCTGCGTGTAAGACTATTACTGGTCCCATTCATACTCGTCGCCGTAGTTATCGTCGGAAAACTGTATTTTTTGCAAGTAGTTCATGGCTCTCAGTACGCCGCAAATGCTAATAAGACTGCACTCACACCGGAGGCGGGAATTTTTAATAGAGGAACGATTTATTTTACTGAGAGTAATGGAGATGAAATAGCGGCCGCGACGCTTAAGAATGGATTTATATTGGCGGTGAAGCCCACAGAGCTTAGTGACGCTTCGACACTATATGAACAGCTCTCCTTGATCGTTTCAATTAATCGCGATGAGTATCTTGCAAAAGCCACAAAAAAGGGCGATCCGTATGAGGTAATTGCAAATCACGTTACGCCAGAGCAGGCCGCACGGATTCGCGCGATTAAAAATAAAGCAGTTGTGATAGAAAGTCAGCAATGGCGCTACTACCCGGGAATGGCGCTTGCCTCGCAAGTGATTGGCTTCGTGGGTTTTGATGGTGACTCGCTCAACGGACGCTACGGCCTCGAGCGGTACTATAATGATGCACTCTATCGAGACTCACGAACGCCTGGCATAAACTTTTTTGCAGAAATTTTTTCATCTGCGAAAAGTCTTTTTGCGGCGCCTGAAGACACCGCAGGAGACATCATTACCACCATTGAGCCCACCGTCGAGCTCACTCTTGAACGAGAACTGAAGAGCGTTGCAGAGTTATGGCGCCCAAAGAAAGTTGGAGGAATTGTGATGGATCCAAATACAGGAGAAATTATTGCGATGGCATCCTATCCAACGTTTGATCTAAATGCATATGGGTCTGCCGATCCAGAGTGGTACAAAAACCCAATGGTAGAAAATAGATACGAGATGGGGTCAATTGTAAAGCCTCTGACCGTTGCTGCGGGACTAGATTCTGAAGCGGTAACTGCACAGACTACGTATAACGACACTGGTACGATTGAAGTTGATGGAAAAAAGATTAATAATTACGACTTTAAAGCGCGTGGCACTGTCGCCATGCAGGAAGTCTTGAACCAATCGCTCAATCTAGGGGTCTCGTTTATAGTTTCTAAAATGGGCAATGATCTGTTTACGAAGTATATGAAAAATTTTGGCCTCGGCGAAGAGACAGGCATTGATCTCCCAGGTGAGATTTACGGACAAATTACCAACCTCGATGCCCCTCGAAAACTTGAGCACTACAATGCTTCATTCGGACAAGGAATTGCTATTACTCCGATTGAAACGATTCGTGCTCTCGCTGCGCTTGGAAATGGCGGCTATCTGGTGACACCGCACGTAGTGCGGGCAATTAAGAGTAATACAGGCTCTGTGCGCGTGATTGCCCAGCCAGACCCCAAGCGTGTACTGAAAGCAGAAACGTCGCATGAAATAAGTCGTATGTTAACGAATGTTGTCGACAAGGCGCTTGCAAACGGTTCCGTTAAATTGGAGCATACCTCTGTAGCCGCCAAGACCGGAACTGCGCAAATTGCGATTCCCGGAGGTGGAGGGTATTATGCGGATCGTTATTTGCATAGTTTCTTTGGGTATTTTCCTTCGTATAATCCTAAATTTATTATCTTCCTTTTTGCGCTTGAGCCGCAGAACGCGAGCTTCGCCTCTCAAACTCTTACAGATCCGTTTCACCGCCTAACAAAATTTTTAGTAAGCTATTACAATATTCCTCCTGACAGATAATATGCACGGACTTTTTAAGACTATAATTGTTTGGCTGATGACCATGGAAGCGAAGGCGGTGCTTCGCAAATATAGGCCTCGCATTGTTGCGATTACCGGATCTGTCGGCAAAACATCTACCAAAGACGCCATATATACGGTACTCGCTCCGCATGTGTTTGTGCGCAAAAGTGAAAAAAGTTTTAATAGCGAACTTGGCATTCCACTCACTATTTTGGGCAGGCCAAACGCTTGGAATAATCCGATTGGGTGGTTTGAGAATCTTATCGATGGACTAGTACTCATTGTGTGGCGCACAAAATATCCGGAATGGCTGGTGCTAGAGATTGGCGCAGATCGGCCAGGAGACATCTCAAGCGTCGCCAAATGGCTGCCAGCAGATATTGTAGTGATCACGAGACTTCCTGATGTGCCGGTGCACATAGAGTTTTTTGAAACTCCTGAGGATGTAGTACGTGAGAAAGCGTCTCTTCTTCGAGCGCTTAAGCCAAGTGGTGTATTTATTGCAAATGCAGATGACAGCAAAGTGCTAGCACTCAGGGACGATGTTCCGGGGCAAAGTAAAACATACGGTTTCTCGTTGGGGAGCGATATTCATGCAAAGGAACTCAGATTATTAACGGATTCAGATTCACTTCTGCCCACAGGAGTTGTAACAACTATTGAATTACAGGATGGAACAAAAAGCACTGAACTGCGAGCAATGGGAACGCTTGGCGCTCACGCACTCTCCCCAATGTTAGCTGCAATTGCGGTAGGGGATGCTCTTGGATTTGACTTAGAAGAAAGTGCTCGGGCGCTAGGTTCACATATTGCTCCTTCAGGGCGCATGCGGCTGATACGTGGCATAAAAGGATCACGCATAATTGATGACACGTACAATGCCTCACCTGTGGCAACTCTGGCAGCGCTTAATTCGCTCGCAATTGCGGGGCGATCAAAACGAACCATTGTAGTGCTTGGAGACATGCTTGAGCTCGGGCGTTACTCATTTGATCAACACAGAGAGGTTGGTATGAAAGTAGCTACTGTTGCAGATATGCTCGTAACGGTAGGATTTAGAGCGAGGGATATTGCAGAAGGCGCACTAAGTGCGGGGATGCCTGACTTAATGATTCAACAATTTGAGAATGCATCAAAAGCAGGGGAGTATTTACAGAATATCGTTGAACCAGGAGATTTAATTTTAATTAAAGGTTCACAGTCTATGCGAATGGAGCGAACCGTGGAAGAGATTATGGAAGATCCATCTCGCGCTACAGAGCTTCTCGTGCGTCAAGAACGTGAATGGAAAAAGAGATAGTGCCAAAATAGAACCTATAGGTTCTATTTTGGCACTATAGTAAAAAAGATATTTCTATGATCTACTGAAAAAAGACTCATTAATGAGGGAGTAATCAGTGAAGAGATTCGCATCAAGATTTGGGAACTATAGCCCCACACTTTCTCCAGGCAAAAAGCCTACAGAACCGATGAAGATGTTCACAAGAAGCCTCGACGAATTGTATAAAAAACGCTGCGCACTAGCTGCCAAGCTCAGAAAAGGAGATAGGATCGAGCAATTTGGAATGTTTGGGATTGTGAAGTCAATTGATAGTGATAAGGTCAACGTGACCTTTTCAAAGGGCAATTCCATGACCATTTGTCCCGATCAGACTAAAAAGCTTGTCAAAGAGGTATACATCCCTCTCACTGATCTCTAAAAAGCCTAAAGCCCCGCACTATCCTGATAGTGCGGGGCTTTCTACTTGCTAATCTGTGAATATATTGTACTCTTTTTGAAGACTAATTTAGGGAGTTTTCAATGCCAAAAATGGATATTGCTGAGAGTAAAAGTAAGACTCTAAAAAAGGGTTTGCCGCAAGATAAAGATGCACCGAAAAAGGTGGTTAGTAATCAGGCCTGCAGAAGCAGGAACAACTTTAATCCCTCATATAAGAAGAAAGTAAAGGCTCTTTCACCTTCGGTTAAGCCCTCTCTATCGCAACAGGCACTAGTTGAGACTGGAAAGAACAGGAAACTGCTAAGCGACGTACAAAACTTTAGAAAACTTGCTGTAGGTCGTAGAGTGGAGACCATAAGCAGTAAGTGGCCAGGCACCATACAAGAGATGGACTATAAGGATTCTAAGTCGGCAAGGGCAAAAGTCCTTTTCGATCCGTACGAAAATTCTCTTTCGCTAACACCAATAAAGCGTCCACCAAACCTTCTTTGGGTTGACGCATCGACGCTAGTTGTCCTTGAGTAGAATCCAAAGACCCCGGGGAAACCCGGGGTACTTTTTTGATAATTGCTACATTACTGGTATAGTTTTGTGCGTCATGCAGCATATCTATTCTCTAAATATCTAGAGTCTAGTGTTGTCATAAAGGGTCTTTATGGTTGAAAGTTTTATAACGAGTTTATGTATTGGCCCTATCGTCTAACGGTTAGGACGCCGGCTTCTCAAGCCGTTAATCCGGGTTCGATTCCCGGTAGGGTCACAAAGGTAAAAAAAGCGAACGACTTCGCTTTTTTGTACACTTTGTGAAGCCGGACGCATGTCGCTATCAAGCGACAGCGGAGGCAAGGTCATGGAATTTCACTTGTGACGACAAGTGAAATATCCGGGATCAGAGAAATTAGAAGCGATAGAGAATACTATTGCACCAAATTTTTTTATAAAATCGGTGTTGCGTATGCAGGAGCGGTCTGGAGTCAAAAATTATATCGATTTTATATAAATGAAACAAAGCCGGCGCCTTAATGGCGCCGGTCGGATTAAAGTACAAGGGAGTACTGGTCTGAGACTTCCTGAATGACCCGAGGAGGTTTAGGGATCACCCTATTTCGTTTATGCGCGCCTACTCTGGCACGCTTGGCTCCAAGTATTGCCCGAGGACTGTAATAAAGAGAGAGTGCTGTTGAATACAGCACTCTTCGGTGTTTGATGCGGATACACGACGCCGTGAGCGCCATACGAATCGATTGGCCAAAGTCTCTCATCTCGACTCGAAAGAAGTGATGATGATTGTGGATCATCACTTCAAGAAGTTCCGGAGTGACGAGCGCGCCGCGCTGTTGAAGCGTTTTTGTTACAGCGTGCTCAAAGTGATCCCAGTAAATGAGCGCAGCTTGAGAGTGGGGAATGGTTACCACTCAGTCCTCCTTATTCAGCGGGTTTTTGAGTATCGTCAACCGGGACGATATGTTCATTTGCTTCAACTGTGCGTTGATGCATTTCATGATCAAAAAGTTCCTTTCTCTTTTTTGCGAGAGCAGCATCAGAAGAGGCGATCAAGTCTCTTCGTACATTGGTGACGTAAGCGCCTTTCTTACCCATTGCAGATAGGGCTTCGCGGTTGCCTTTCTGTTGAGCCTTTTTTACTTCAGGGGGCTTATTCATCGGAGTACCTCTCTTTCCTGGGTTTCGTTCCATCTAATTTGTATTATTCAATAAATATAAAAATAGTCAATCTACTCGAGCAGGCGATCTATAACCGCCTTAACTTTGCCACCGTCTGCTTTGCCTTTAAGATCTTTCATCACAGCTCCCGTAAATTGCCCAGACTTGGCTTTATCAATGGGACCCATCTCTTCCATTTTTTCACGCACCGCCTTTTCAATTTCTTCATCAGACATTTGTGCAGGAAGAAACGCTTGTAGAATATTCAATTCAGCCGTCTCTTTTTCAACCAAGTCCATACGGTTTCCATTAGTGAATTGCTCGATTGAGTCTTTGCGCTGTTTAAGCGCACGCGAGACGAGTGAAGATACTCCTTCCTCATCCATAATTTCGTCTGGTTTTCTGCCTTTCGCAACTAGTTCATTGGTAATAGAGGAGAGGAGTCCTCGAACGACTAGTAGTCGTACTTGATCGCCAGCCTTCAAGGCTACCTTAACCCCGTCTTTGAGTTCTTGATGTGTCATTTAAATTAGAGATTAGATGCTAGACACTAGCCACTTGTTGGATAAGAGCTCTAATACTATACCTTAAACCCTACGTGCTATAAACTAGCTATATGACTTGGCTTATTGGAGTGCTAGTGCTTGTAGTACTGGGCAATTTGGCCCTTGTTTTTTCGCTTTGGCAGCGCAGTAAAAAGGACGAAGGTGTAGATAAAGACGACAAAAGCCTACTGCTTATTCAAAATCAAATTCAGGAACTTGCACGCACGCTTGATACCAGAGTTTCTGAGACATCAAAGCAAATGCACGAAACGGTGCGAAGCCAGCATGGAGAATCTTCGAAACTCATTAAAGAGATTACTGAGGAGCTGACGCACGTAAAAGAAACGGGTAGGCGCGTAGAGGGATTTGCAGAACAATTGCAGAGCCTTTCTGATATTTTAAAGAATCCCAAACAACGCGGCGTGCTTGGCGAGTATTATCTTGAAACGTTGCTTAAAAATGTGCTTCCTCCTGGATCCTTTGAGATGCAGTATAAACTTGGGCGCAATGAAGATGGCGACGATTTGATACCAGACTGTGTTGTTTTTGTAAAAGAAAAGATTATTCCCGTTGATTCAAAATTCTCTCTTGAAAATTACAATAAACTCGTTGAGGCCACAGAACAATCTGAAAAAGAGCGCTTAGAGAAGATTTTTGTAAACGATCTCAAAAATCGAATCGTCGAGACTGCGAAGTACATCCAGCCATCTATGGGAACACTTGATTTTGCTTTTATGTTTATCCCGCACGAAGCCATCTATTACGATCTGCTCACAAACAAAGTAGGTGCGCTTAAAACAGAAGATACTGAAAACTTGATTCAGCGCGCTGCGTCAAAGTACAAAGTGATTATTGTATCTCCAACCTCGTTTTTGGCGTATCTGCAAACTGTTTTGCAAGGTCTTAAAGCGATGCAGATAGAAGAAACCGCAACACAGATCATCTCAAAAGTGGGGGATTTGGGAAAACATCTTAAAGCGTATGAGGAATACTTTGGAAAATTAGGTAATGCACTCTCTACTACGGTAAATCACTACAATGCTGCAGGAAAGGAATTGAAAAAAATTGATAAAGACGTGCTTAAAATCGCGGGGTCAGCACCTGATATAGAAACAATGGTGCTTGAGAAGCCCTCGCTGGTGGGGGAGGAGTAAAGTGAAAGGGCCGACTTGCGTCGGCCCTTTTCTCATATATGTACGCGCTATTTTTGCGCGTTTCCAAATTTATTCGAGTCGAGAAGCTTTAGTCGCTTCAAGACTGAGAGATAAATCCCTCTGGTTTCTGTTTCGAGAACATGGGCGAAGCAGAACGATTCGTCCCCATTGCCCCGCACTACTGCAAGCAACCGCTCTTCAGTCGAGCGCTCCATCACATGCGATTTTCGTCCGGCGATAGTTCTTCCAATCTCACCGCTCTGGTACATGCATACCAGCATGATGATGAGTGCTGGCAGGAGCACGACTCCCGATAGTTCTGAAAGGTCATACTGACTGTTCGTCAGTAGCAACATTGAGGCGAACAGCGCTCCGGTAAGAGTCACTCCACCCCAGGATCCTATGCGCTTGCTCGTTTCGTACGAGACAAGCGGATCAAGAAACTCTGAGTATAAGTGTTGAACCACTTGCATTTCGCCTCGATCCGCCCCTTTCTTCTTACAAATTTCATGCAGACGGTTGGACACTTTGTCGCTACGCAAATGCATTGCAGTGACGCTCATAACCATCCTCCCTAATTGTAAGGCTGCTACAGTTCTAGCAGGTTCATATGAAGCTAACCTAAACGGTACTCCGACTCTAGAGTTTGTCAAGGGGTATGGGTGGGCTATATTTAAGCGATTATATATAACGCTCAGTTGCAATTATTGGCCTTTTTGCGTATAGTGGCTCCGTTATGGCAGAAACAAAGGCCCCAGCTAAAAAGACCCCCTCGAGTGTCTCGGGACGGGTAAAAAAGACAAAGACTCCACAGTCGGGTGATATTTCTATTATCGAAACAGGCGGCAAGCAGTACATGGTCTCAGAGGGTATGAAAGTTAAGGTCGAGGCAATGAAAGGGGATCATAAAGTAGGGGACAAAGTCACCTTCGATAAAGTGCTCCTTTCGCAATCAACAGATGCGACCACTATCGGTACTCCATTTATCCCAGGTGCTGCAGTTGAAGCCGAAATCATCAAAATTTCCAGACACCCAAAGGTTGTGGTTATTAAATACAAAGCAAAGTCTCGATACTACAAAAAGCGCGGTCATAGACAGCCATACTTCGAAGTTCAAATTTCAAAGATCGCATAAGTAACACCCGCCGCGAAGGCGGGTGTTACTTTTTTGAGTCCCATTGTAGACAAAACGGTATATTGCACTATCTATAGAGTTGTTGTATTATATTTATTAGAGTCATTGTTATTCAAGGGAGCACACTATGCAATCAGATCGGGAAAGACTGTGGGTTGGAAAAACCGGACCAGAATTTCGACTTATGAATGGCCCTGACGGGAAAAGACGATTGGAAGTCATTATTAATTACCCAGGTTCAATACCTCGAGTGACGATAGAGCTTGATCACAAAACCACCATGCAAATGTTTGATGCAAGGCGCATTGATCCTTCTTCGTCAGAAAAGAATATGGCAACGCTCGAAGCGGGAGTTAGGCAACTCATGAGTGTGTTTAATGGACTGACGCCTTCTCAGCATGCACTTATGCTCAAAAGGCTTATGTGGTACACCAACCATCTGAAAAATCACATACACCAAGATCTCAGCCTTTGAGGAGGTGAGGAGCCTGCAGATGGCAAAATTTTATAAATTTCCTTTTAAGAAAGGACTGAAATCACAACTTTCACCGCTCCTCGACGATATTCCTTTGGATAGAGTTCAAATCTTCTCAATTCCAGAGGGTTTCATGGTCAAGGACGTAGCAGGGTTAAGCCTCTGCTACAAGTTGGACGATGATGGCACAGTAGTTGTCAACTTCGACCACGATAAACCGATCATCTAGGGCAAAGAAAAAGCCGCCGGCACACAGTGCCGGCGGCTTTATTTTTTCCCCAAAATTGCAGCGCGGATGGTGTCTGGATCAGCATATTCAAGTTCTGATCCAGTTGATAGGCCACGGCCAAGCACAGACACTTTGAGTCCGTTATCTGAATGACCCTTGAGCCACTCTTGTGCGATCAATCTCGTATGATCTCCCTCTGTAGTCGCAGAAAATCCTAGAATAATTTCTTTATACATGCCCTTGTTCGCGACATTCATAAGTTCTGGCAGGCGTACAAACTTCTCTGGCTCTTCTGATGCAAGTGGCACGGTGCCGCCAAGAACAAGATACCTGCCTGTATACGCACCCGAGCGCTCAACACTTTCAACATCGACATCGCGCTCGACTGCCATTAGCATTGATTGATCGCGCGAGGGGTCGGTGCAAATTTTACACATATTTGAGGGGCCTCTTGATTTAAATTGTGGAAAATAACGAAAGCACGAGACGCATTGGGATACATCGTTACCGAGCGTCTCTATGATTCGTGCAATTTCGTTTCGATACGAAGGTGAGGCATTGAGTAGAAAATAAACAAACCGCTTTGCTTGGCGCGGACCAATGCCAGGGAATTCGCGAAACAACTCGGTAAGGCGCTCAAGTGGAGACATGTTTAGATTATAGATGAATAGATTGTAGATGATAGGGGAATATGCCAGATTGCCTTAACTTAATTTCTATCTATCTTCTATCTAGCACTCTAATCTCTAGAGCTTAAAAATCTCCTGTTGAGGCAATTGTCGTTTCAAAATCGTTGATATTGCTTTTCTCCAAGGAAAGGAATGTCGTGCGCTTATCATCAAAATAGAGTTCCACCTTGCCAACCGGACCGTTGCGGTGTTTTTCGACAAGAATTTCTGCAATGTTCGGACGATCAGAATTGTCTGTCATTTTGTCTTCGCGGTGAATAAACATAACCACGTCGGCATCTTGCTCAATTGAGCCTGAATCTCGAAGATCTGAGAGACGCGGACGGCCGCGCCTCGTTTCTACAGCACGCGAGAGCTGAGAGAGGGCGAGTACGGGGACGTCCAGTTCGCGGGCGAGCTGTTTGAGCGAGCGGGAGATTTCTGTAACTTGCTGGACCATGTTGTCACTATTTCGATTGTTGGTCGGCATCATAAGTTGCAGGTAATCTACAACGATAAGGCCAAGCCCTTGCTCGCGCTTAAGACGTCTTGCGACTGCGCGCATATTAAGAATATTGTTTCCGGCTTTGTCATCAATAAAAATTGGAGCTTTTGAAAGACGGTCGTATGAGTCGCGAATCTTTTCATAATCATCAGGGCCCAGACCCTTTCCGGTGCGAAGGTTCCATGAATTGACTTTTGCTTCCGCTGAAACCATACGATCAACCAATTGCTGCGAACTCATTTCAAGAGAGAACATGCCGACTACCGTACCATTGGCAACTGAGGCTTGACGAGCAATATCAAGCGCAAGCGCGGTTTTACCCATCGATGGGCGGGCAGCAAGAATAATAAGATCTGACTTCTGGAGTCCTGCGAGCAAGTTATCAAGCTGAGGAAAGCCAGTTTTGACACCACGGATCTCATCTGTAGATCCCGCAAGGCTCTCAAGGCGTGCCCACGATTCTGTTAGTTCGCTTGCGAGCGATACAAATTTATGGAGTGTCGGCGTATTAGTTATTTCGTATACCTTTTTTTCCGCACGATCTAATGTTTCTTCAACATCTGCGGCCTCATCATAGCCAAGCTCAGCAATATACTCGCCGGCTTCAATTAGCCCTCGAAGCATAAACTTCTTTTGGACTATATGCGCATAGTGCTCCGCATTAGAAGCTGCCGGAACAGAAGACACAAGGTCTGAGAGGTAAGTAACACCGCCAATGTTATCGAGAAGCTTATGATCCTTAAGCTTTGAAGTAACGGACAAAAGATCGATTGGTTCATTTTTTGAATACAGCTCGATCATCATGCGGTAGATAATGCGATGCTTTTCTGCATAAAATCCGTCTGCAGAGACAATATCTACAAGATCGTGCAGCACATCTGGCTTGATCATAATTGCGCCAAGAAGTGCGCGTTCTGTTTCAAGCTGCTGTGGCGGGACGCGCAATGGATCTTTCATACCCGAAGTTTACTTCTTTTCTACTCCTTTTAGAAATGGACTAAATAACATTTTTAGTGGGTATCCGGTGGATAGAATGGGGATAGCAATGTGCGACTCCCGGGAGTCGCACATAGAGCGTATTTGAGGATACACGAAGGAGCGCCGAGGCTGGGGCTTTTGCCCTGGCTAAATAGCTATATGAGTTTAAATTTTGCGAACAATTGGCCCTTCCGGCTTGTCGTCAATCTCATACCCCCCCGCCCTTACTTCATCGCGAAGTCGATCAGATTCTTCGTAGTTTTTACTGTTGCGCGCTATTTCCCGCGCATCTACTTTCTCTCGTACGTCTTGGGGCAAAGATGCGACAGGCAAAACCTCGAGCGATTTTATAACAGCAGTTGGATTATCTAACCCAAGACCCAAAACCTTGTTTGCGAACACCACGTTGCCGCGCTTTTCGCTAAGTGTGTATCCGCTATCCTTCAGCATGTCCCACATTAGAGCAATTGCCTTTGGGGTATCAAGATCATTTGCAATTGCGTCTGAAAACGCATCTACAAATTTTTGATTCGCATACCCAGATTTTGGTAGATCCTCAAAAAAAATTCGCTGGAGTCTGGTGAACGCTGACTGCGACGCCTCGAGTGCATTCCATGTAAAGTTTAATTGCGAACGGTAATGCGCAGTTAGCAGGAGATAGCGATACGTCAGCGGATTAAACCCGCGTTCGATAATACTACGCAGATAGATTGTATTACCTAAACTTTTACTAACTTTTTTGCCTTCGATCGTTATAAATTCATTGTGCATCCAGTACTTCACGTACTGTTTGCCAGTTGCACCTTCAGCTTGAGCGATTTCGTTATTATGATGCACTGGTATGTGGTCTATGCCGCCCGTATGGATATCAATTTGGCGCCCGAGCAGTTTAAATATCATCGCCGTGCACTCAAGGTGCCACCCAGGGAAGCCGGTGCCCCATGGTGATTCCCATTCTTGAACGCGCTTCTCTCCGTCAGCTGTCGGATTGGGAGAGAATTTCCAAAGTGCAAAATCTGCAAGGTTGCGCTTTCCAGCCACAACCCCGATGCGAGCGCCTTCTTCGAGCCCCTCTAGTTTAATGCGGCCCAATTTTCCGTATTCTTTAAATCTGCTGGTATCAAAATAAATACCGTCGGGGGTTTTGTATGTGTAGCCCTTCTCTTCAAGCGCAGATACTAGCGCAATTTGCTCGCCAATATATCCGGTTGCTCGTGGAAAGAGAATTGTTTTTCGATTGATGCCAAGCGCATCAAGGTCTTCAAAAAAAGCATCTGTTACTTCTGATACTAGTTCCTCTGCGCTCAGACCGCGTTGGCGCATGCCTTTTTCCATCTTATCCTCGCCCTCATCGTTATCGGATACGAGGTGGCCAACATCAGTGATATTAATGACCTGCTTCACCTTATAGCCAGAGTACGTGAGCGCTCGTTTAAGAACATCTGCAAATACATAAGGGCGAAGATTGCCGATATGCTGAAAGTCATACACTGTAGGT
>Ga0163144_10006936_pt1 | contig 24931 bp, 24 predicted proteins | sample OliLak19BULKMAT1_FD_123175 | JGI IMG/M metagenome (GOLD analysis project Ga0163144, IMG submission 123175) | Freshwater microbial mat bacterial communities from Lake Vanda, McMurdo Dry Valleys, Antarctica - Oligotrophic Lake LV.19.BULKMAT1 | ecosystem: Environmental > Aquatic > Freshwater >... | reverse complement strand
CGGGACGGGGATCTTACCGGGCTGGCCTTTGACCATCTTGATCTTCGGCGGGGCTGGCGGCTGGTCGGATTCGACGGCGGGAGGGACATGGACTTCCGCGAGCCACTGGCCGGCCTTCGCGGCGAGACTCTCGACCTTCTCTGCAAGACTACCCACCCGCTCGGCGGCGTGGCCGATTCGAGCGACGCCTTCCTCAATCTTCCCGGCGACCTCGCCGATTTTCGCCTCGGGGAACTTCATCTCGCCCAGATGGAAGGGCGCCAGTTCCTTCAGCGCGTCGAATGATTGCGAAGCCTGCTGCATGGCCGCACCGAACCGCGACCCCGTGTTCCCGAACTGGTCGTAGCCGTTCACGATCCATTCAAGCTGGCCGCTCCCGATGTCCACGAGCAATCCATGCACGGGCACCTTCGGGCCGATGAGCGGGCTGGAGCGGACGTGCTCGCAGGCTTGGAGCACGTTCTGTCGTTCGCTGGAAAAGAGGCCGAAGAATTCTGTGAGGTTTTCCGGCAGCGCCGAACGTTCCACACCGATCCTCTGGAAGCTGGAGAGCAAGCCCATGGTGGTGGTCTTGCACACGAGACAATCGCTGTGGCCGATGATCGCAATCTCGCGACCGCCCTTCACCGCGCAAGCCAGCGCGAGCGAACGCATGGTGCTGCTCGTCGGGCTGGTGATGATGTTGCCGGCGTTGCGCAGCCAGATGAATTTCTCCTCCGGGATGCCGAGTACCTCGGGCATCAGTGGATTGAGCCGTGGATCGATGCACGTCAGCGCGACGATGGGCAGAGCGTCGGCGTAGTCGGCGGGATGCAGTCCCGCGCTGGCGTCTCCGGCGAGCGCGCGGTGATTGGCATCGAGGATGGCTTCAAGGAGGCGCATGGGGAATCAACTGGAGGACGCCGCCGTACTGCCGGAGGAGTGATGCACGACGCGCTTGAGGAACTGGATGGAGACACCTTCGAGCGCGAGGGAAACGTCGTTGTAGCCGAGTCCCTTTAGCGTGTTGTGCCAGAGGAGCCGTCCATCCGCGAGGTCGAGGCAGAAGAGATGGCCGCGTGAGCCGGCAAAGACCTTGCCCTCGCAAACGATGACGCTGACATCCTCGCGCGTGGTGGCGTTGAACGCGCCGCCCTGCAACTTGGTGCTCCACAGTTCCGCGCCAGTTTCCTGGTCAATGGCGGACACGTAGCCGTTGGTGCCGATGATGAGGGGTGAGGACATGCGGGATTGCCTCAGGCTTTGGTGTCGTCCTTCCCCATCGCTCTCTTCAGCGCGGGCATCTGCTCCAGCAACTTCTCGAACTTCACGCCGGTCAGGCTCTCGAGCACGGGCGGGAGCTGCGCGATGATTTGTGTTACGTCGCCGGTGAGCTTGCTCGCGCCGCCGCCGGGTCCGTTGCCCGAGTTGATGATCACCATCTTCTCCATCTTCGACAGCGGCTCGCTGATGCGCCCGGCGATCTCGGGCAGCACCTTCACGATGAGTTCGATGACCGCCGCCTCGTTGTATTGCTTGAACGCCTCGGCCTTCAACCGCATCGCCTCGGCGGTGGCGGTGCCTTGCGCCTCGATGACGGCAGCCTCCGCGAGACCACGGGCCTTGCTGACCTCAGCCTCGGCCAGACCGCGGGCTTTGTTCGCTTCGGCCTGCGCGAGCCCCTGGGCCTTGGCTATGTCGGCCTCGGCGAAACCGTTCTGCTTGGCGGCGGCGGCTTGACCGGCGGCCTCGGTTTCGAGCTGGTACTTCTTCGCGTTGGCCTGCGCCTCGACCTTGTAGCGCTCGGCGTCGGCGGGCTTCTGCACGTTGGCTTCCAGCTCGCGTTGTTTGCGTAGAATTTCCTGCTGCTGCAATTCAATCTGCTTCTGCTTCTCGATGATCTGGACCTGGATTTCCTCGGCCTTCACGAGCTGGCCGGTCTTGAACTTCTGCAAGTCGTAGGCCAGGTCGGCCTCGGCCTTCTTCTGGTTCACCGTGGCCTGATAGGTCGCGACGTTGCTTTGGTAATCCCGCTGCGCCTCCGCGATTTTGGAATCAGCGGCGAACTTCGCCTCCTGTCCCGCTTGCGTCGCGGCGGCGGAACGGATCTGCGCGTCGCGGTCGGCCTCGGCCTGCGCGATCTGGGCGTCGCGTTTCACCTGGGCGATACGCGGTTTGCCGAGCGCGTCGAGGTAGCCCTGCGAGTCGCGGATGTCGCGGATGGTGAAGCTCACGATGCCCAGGCCCATGTTGGCCATGTCACCGGCGGCCACTTCCTGCACCTTCTGGGCAAAGGCGTCACGGTTCTGATAAATCTCCTCCACCGTCATGGTGCCTAGAATGGCGCGCAGATGGCCCTCCATCGTCTGCATGGCGATGTTCATGATCGCGGCGGTGTCCTTGCTGAGGAACTGCTCGGCGGCGGTGGCGATGGAGATGTCATCGCCCTTGACCTTGATTTGCGCGACGCCATCGACCTTCACCGGCACGCCTTTGCTGGTGTAAACCTCCGGCGTCATCACATCAATGGTGAGCAGTTCGAGCGAAAGGAGATCCACCTTCTCCACGACCGGCAGCACGAAGGTGCCGCCGCCCTTGACGATGCGGAAGCCGCGCGTGCTGATCGAGCCGTCCTGCTCCTGCACCTTGTATTGGCGCCCGGAGACGACGAGCACTTGGTTCGGGCCGACCTTGGTGTAGCGGCTGGCCCAGATGCCCAGGAAGATGAAGACGACGATGACCAGCCCGACGATGGCCACCGCGGCCACGCCGAGATTGTTGACGGAGAATTCTGCGAGGAATGGAACGGGGTTCATGTGTGGTTTGGTTGATTGACTGCTAAATGTCTCTGGTACTGCCTCAAATTATTTTGGAGCGTGAACATCTCTCACCGACTCGGGAACCGGGCGCGGGCCATCGCCCGCTTCACACCGGCACCACGTAAAACTGTGTGCCGACGATGCGATTGATTTTCACCGTGCCGCCACCGGGCACCGCGGCCCCGGTCTCGGTGCGCGCCGGCGCGGTGTAGCGCGTGCCCGACTGCACATAGGCGATTTCGCCCATGCCCGACTGCGGGATGGGTGTGATGACCGTCGCCATGACCCCGACCAGGGTGGCCACGCGTGATTCGCTGGAGCTTTGGGTTTTGCTGAACAGCTTGTTGAACATCAGAAACACCCCGCCCGCGATGCCCACGCCGCACAGCATCGCCAGCGGCGCGCTGACCCAGCCGCTGCTCGTCACCGAGATCTTGGAAAAGATCATGCCGAAGGCGCCAAACCCCGTGATGAACGACGCAATCACCGTGGGGCTGAAGAAAGACATGCCCGGCATCCCGGTGTGATCGAAGCCCGCCTCCGCATGGCCGCCCGTGCCCACATCCGCGTCGTGCGCGCCCCCGCCAAAGGCGTGGCCCGCCACCGCACTGACGACGGTGAAGATCAGCCCCACCCCGAAGCAGACCACGTAGATGAAAAAGGGATCCATAAGAGTCAACTGCCGTGCCTGCGCGAGAGTTAAGAGCGCAGCACGGCTGCAAGCAAGGCGGAAAGGCGGGCAGGGTTGGGTAACGTGGCGGGCCGCAACTTTGAACTTTGAACTTTGAACTTTGAACGGGCTACTCTCCGGGGCGTGCCGGCCCATATCAGCATCATCGTTCCCATGTTCAATGAGGCGGACAACGTGCTGCCCATGACGCGCGAGGTGGTGGCTGCGTTCGCCCCGGTGCGGGAAACGTGGGAGCTGGTGTTTGTGGACGACGCGAGCACGGATGCCACGTGGCAGCGCATCATGGAGGCGCGCGGGGGCGAGCCGCGGGTGCGGGGGTTGCGGCATCGCCGCAATGCCGGCCAGAGCGCCGCGGTGTGGACGGGCTTGCAGGCGACGACGAGCCCCATCCTTTGCACGCTGGACGGGGATTTGCAAAATGACCCGGCGGATTTGCCGGGGATGATCGCGGAGCTTGCGCGGGTGGATTTCGTGAGCGGGATGCGCTTGCAGCGACAGGATTCGTGGGTGCGGAAGGTTTCTTCGCGCATCGCGCGGGGTGCGCGGCGCCGGGCGCTGCGAGTGGATTTCCGCGACACGGGCTGCGCGATCCGCGCGTTCAAGCGGGAGGCGCTGGAGGGGGTTTTTCCGTTCAACGGGCTGCATCGCTTCCTGCCGGTGCTGGTGCATGGGGGCGGTTTCCAGACGCTGGAGGTGCCGGTGAATCATCGGCCGCGCCTGGCGGGGGTCAGCAAGTACGGGGTGTGGAACCGGCTCGGCCGCGGCGTGTATGACCTCGTCGCGTTGTCGTGGTATCAGCAGCGCCGCTATCGCGCGCCCGGAGTGGAGGAGCTGGCCTGAAGCTGCGGACGCTTGCGGCGCTTCACGGACCACTGCTAGATTGCGGCTGATTTTATGTTGAAACGCACTCCACTCTTTGCGGCACACCAGCGGGCAGGCGGGAAATTGATCGAGTTCGGCGGCTGGGAGATGCCGGTGCAATACTCGAGCATCGTCGATGAACACCTGGCAGTGCGGCGCGCGGGCGGCCTCTTCGACATTTCCCACATGGGCGAGGTGTCGGTGCGCGGGCCGGGCGCGCTGGCGTTCCTCAATCATCTGCTGACCAACGACGCGGCGAAGCTGTCCGTCGGCCAGGGACAATACACGCTGATGTGCAACGAGCGGGGCGGCGTCATCGACGATCTCTATGCCTACCGCATCGACGCGGAGGAGTTCCTGCTGGTCATCAATGCCTCGCGCATCGAGCCGGATGTGGCGTGGATGGAGCGGCAGCTCGCCGCCTGGCCGCCGCGCGCGCAGGTCGAGTTGAAGAATCTCTCGGAGGTCATGGGCGCCGTGGCGTTGCAGGGGCCGAAGGTGCGGGGTCTGATCGACCAAGTGTTTCCGGGCCCATTCACCGGGGGGATGAAGGTTTCGCGTGCGAGTGAATTGAAGAAGAATGAAATCGCGTTGACGCAGTTTGAAGGACAGACGATCCATCTCGGCTGCACGGGCTACACCGGGGAGGATGGATTTGAAGTCATCGCGCCGGCTTCGCTCATCGAGGCGATCTGGACGAAGCTGCTCGCGCTCGGGCACGCGCATTGCCTCCAGCCCGCCGGGTTGGGCGCGCGCGACACGTTGCGCACGGAGGTGTGTTACCCGCTTTATGGCCATGAGCTGGATGAAAACACGACGCCCATCGAGGCGGGTGTGGGATTCTTCGTGGCGCTGGAGAAGGGCGAGTTCATCGGACGCAGCGCGCTGGCGGAACAGAAGGCCAAAGGCACGTTGAAGAAATGCGTCGCGTTCAAGATGACGGGCAAGTCCGCCCCGCCGCGCCCGCACTATGCCATCTGGAGCACCGGCGCGGGCGCGTCGAAGGTCGGCGAAGTCGTCAGCGGCACCCAAAGTCCTTCCCTCAGCCTGGGCATCGGCTTGGGCTACGTGCCCCCGGAGCTGGCCAAGCCCGGCACGGCCATCGAGATTGAGATTCGCGGCCAGCGTTACCCCGCCGCCGTGGTGCAGAAGCCGATTTATCGGAAACCTTGAGTCTGGTCGGACGGTCAGTAGCACCGGTGCGGCAGGGCGCTCGCAGGGTCGTGGAATGGCCGCGCGTGAACTTTCTGAAGTCAGCCCTCCCTCGGCCGATACCTCATGGGAACCGCCCGGGCAGGCCACATGGCTGGTGTCCGGGTTTGCTTTGACGGAACTATTGTGGTCCTAGTAGCTCAACCTCCGAAGCTCCAGCGAGCCTGTCATAACCTAAAGGCAGGCACGGTCAGTCCTCCATGCTTCCGCCTGGCCAAGTTCGCGGTATGAGTTATGTGTCGTTCAAGTTTTGCGCGCTGGCCATCGTCATGGCCGCGGTCAGCCTGATATCCGCCGCCGGGCAGACCGGCACGCTGGTCACGAACGGATCGGTGTGGAAATTCTTCGACGGCGGGTCGGAGCCAACGGGATGGAAGGCCTTGAACTTCGACGACAGTGCCTGGCTCATGGGACCGGGCGAGCTCGGCTTCGGCGACGGCGATGAATCCACCCTGCTCAACCGCACCAACACCCTCGGCGCGACCAACACCGCCTTCTACTTTCGCCGGAAGTTCACGCTCCCGGATCCGTCGGCCTACAGCAATCTGCTGGTGCGCATCCGGCGCGACGACGGCGCTGTCGTCTATCTGAACGAAGTCGAGGTCTTCCGCAGCAACCTCCCGCTTGGTCCGGTTAACTACGCCACGCTGGCTCCGACCTTCGCCGCGGATGACGGCCAGTCGTTCTTCGCCAACTCCGTCAGCACCGCTCTCCTGCTCACGGATGAAAACATCCTGGCGGTGGAAGTGCATCAAAGCGCGCTGACCAGTTCCGACATCACCTTTGATCTGGAATTGAAGGGCAACGTGATCTTCCAGCCGCCGACTGTTTCCATCACGTCACCTCGCAATGGCGAATCCGTCGGGTCTTCGAACCTCGTCCTCGTGGCGACGAACGCGATGGACAGCGACGGACTGATCACCTCGGTGGAATTCTTCGACGGCACGGCCCTGCTCGGCGCGGTCACCAATGCGCCCTTCATCTACACGATCACGAACGTGTCGGTCGGCTCCTATCTCATCACCGCGATTGCGACGGACAACACCGGCTTGAGCGCCACCTCAGCCCCGGTTGCGGTGGTCGTCGCGCCGCGGCTCGTGCCCTCCGGGGCGGGATGGAGATTCCTCGATGACGGTTCCAATCAAGGCACGGCCTGGCGATGGCCGCAGTTCAACGATTCCGGCTGGTCGAATGGGCCGGCCCAATTGGGCTATGGCGACGGCGATGAAGCCACGTTGATCAGTCGCACGAACGCCGCGGGTGGCACCAACCTCACCTCGTATTTCCGGCATTGTTTTCAGGCGGGCGACGTTGCGGTGTTGACCAATCTTGTGCTGCGGGTGCTGCGCGATGACGGGGCCATCGTTTATCTGAACGGCCTCGAAGTGTTCCGCAGCAACATGCCGACGGGCGCGGTTGATTACCTCACCACAGCCATCGACGTCGCCGAGGACAACCTCTTTCATGCAGTGCAGGTGGACGCCTCGCTGCTCAGGCCGGGTGAAAATGTTCTGGCCGTGGAGATTCATCAGGTCAACGCCACCAGCAGCGATGTGAGCTTCGATCTGGAATTGCGCCCGAACGTGCCGCCAACGCCGCCGGAGGTCGTGCTGACCGGACCGGCGGCGGGTTCGCAATACTTCGGCCCGACCAACGTCCCGCTCAGCGCGGCTGCCACCGACCTTGATGATCCGGTGGCCAGCATCAGCTTTTACGCTGGGAGCACTTTCGTGGGGAACGACACGGCCGAGCCATTCAGCGTGGTCGCCAGCAACCTCGCGTTGGGCACGCATCAAATTCGCGCGGTAGCCTTCGATGCGACGGGACTGAGCGCGACTTCCGCGCCGGTGTGGATTGAGATCCTGCGGTCGCCGGTGGTGACGACGCTCATCGCCACGGGCTCGGTCTGGAAGTATCTGGACACTGGCGTGGATCAAGGCACGAACTGGCGGGCCCGCGGTTTCGACGATGCTTCATGGTTCGACGGCACCGGCAAGTTCGGCACGAACGATCCGGCGGCGACCATCATTCACATCTCCCCCATCAACCGCACCGCGTATTTCCGGCACAGCTTTGCCGCTTCCAATCTGGCTGGGGTCACGAACCTGGGATTTCAAGTGCTCCGCGACGATGGGGTGGTCGCTTATCTGAATGGGGTGGAAATCTTTCGCATGAATATGCCGACGGGGGCGGTGTCGTTCAGCACCTTTGCCGCGACCGCCGTCGGAGGCGCTGCCGAGAGCACCTTCTTCCCGACCAACATCGCGCCCACTCTCCTGAGTAATGGCGTGAACGTGCTCGCTGTCGAACTGCACCAGGTTTCAGGCACCAGCGATGCCGGTTTTGATCTCAGTCTGGTCAGCATCGCGCCGCCACCGCCCGGCCCGCCTCCGGTGCAAATTTCTTTCAATGCCCTGCCCGAGCCCAAGGTCATCCTGACCTGGCCGGGTGTCGGGTCCGTGCTGCAAAGCGCGCCGGCGGTGACGGGACCGTTCGCCGATGTCCTGGGCGTGAGGAGTCCCTACGCGGTGCCCCCGACGAACACGAGCCGCTTCTTCCGGCTGCGCGGTCCGTAGCGCGGCGCACAAATCCATTGCCGCCGTGAAGCGAGGTCTTAGACTCGCGGCGCGCACATGAGAAACATCGTTTACTTCGACCTCGAAACGCAGAAGTCCGCTGATGAAGTGGGAGGCTGGGACAAAATCCGCGACATGAAGATGAGCGTGGGCGTGACCTACAGCACGGCGCGCGGCGAATACCGCATTTACGACGAGAAGCAGGTCAACGATCTCCTCAACGAGCTTCAGCGCGCCGACCTCGTCGTCGGCTTCAACAACCTCGGCTTCGACTACGAGGTGCTGCACGCTTACACCGTATTCGATCTGCGGCAATTGCCCACCCTCGACATGCTGGTGGAGATTCGCAAGGCGCTGCCGCACCGTCTCTCGCTGGATTCCATCGCCCACGCCACGATGGGAGTCGAGAAGACGGCGGAAGGCTTGCAGGCCATCCGTTGGTTCAAGGAAGGGAAGCTGGCCGAGATCGCGGAATACTGCTGTTACGACGTGAAGATCACGAAGCTCGTGTACGAGTACGGCGCGGCGAACAAGCAGTTGTTCTACACGAACAAATTCGGGTCGAAGCTCTCCGTGCCGGTGGGGTGGTAGGGGAGTAAAACGTAAAACGTAAAAGTCGGACGCGCGATCGGGCTTCCAATTACGTTTTACGGATTACGTTTTACTCCTCACTCCGCGACCGCCAGATCCATGTCCGGCGTGAAGTAGAGCATCCGGCCACAGTTCGGGCAGGCCACGATTTCCTGATCGCCCTGGCAACCGACGATGACGCTCCGGCTGAGTTGCATGTGGCAGCCGCCGCAGACCCCGTGCTGAATGCCGACCAGCACGTTGCGGCCCTTGTTTTTGAGCAGGCGGTCGTACTTGCTTCGCGCGATTTCCTCGACCGCTTCGGCCAGTTCGCTGCGGTTGCTTTGCAACTCCGCCAGGCGCTTCTTGAGGTTGGCCTCGCTGGCATTGAGGTCGGCCGTCATGGCCTCGACGGTCTTCCGCACTTCGGCCGCCGCCTGGTTGGCCTGCACGACCACCTTCTGTTCCGCCTCGAGCTTCTCCATCAATTCAAGCTGCTGATCGTCGAGCTTGCTGATGACCTCCTTGCACATCTCGATCTCGTGGGCCAGCGCCTTGAACTCCTCGTTCTTCTTCGTTTGAAATTGCTGCACGGAATACTTGTCGATGAGCTGCTTCTTCGCCTCGACGTCCAGCTCCAGCTTCTTGCGGTCGGATTCAATCTGCTTGGCGCGATGCTTGGCTTGGTCGAGCGCGGTGTTGGTGGCGATGAACTTGGCCTGCAAGCCGTCCCGCTCGGGGCCGATGCGCGCCAGCTCTTCCTGGGCGTTAAGAAGCTGGCGATCGCGATCCTGGAGGATGAGAAGTTTTTCGATGACCGGAAGCATGGCTTTGGCAAATTGAATTTCGCCCGGAGGCTATCGGCGCGCCGGAGGCAAGTCAACCGGGGGCCACTCCTCATTTTGCACATTTTGACTGGCCGCGTCTCGAAGCGATGTGCTTGATTGAAGCTCATGAAGAATTGCCGTTCGCGCGTCCCCTCCTCGATGGCGCTCCTCCTGACGTTGCTTTGGAGCCACGCGCCCGCCGCGCGCGCCGCCTCGCCCGCGCTCGAACTCGCCCGCCAGCTCAACCAGGCCTTCATCCAAGTGGCGGAGAACGTCTCGCCCTCCGTTGTCGTCGTGCGCGTCGCGCACAAGCCCGGCTCCGGCGAAGATCCCAATGACGAGGAGATGGAGCCGTTCCTGGAGCGCCTGCCGCCCGAGTTTCGCCGCTGGTTCGACCAGTACCGCGAGCGCAAGCAGCGCGATAACTCCCGGCAGCGCGAGCAGGACAACGAGCCGCGCTTCGACGGGCAAGGCTCCGGCGTCATCATCCGCAAGGAAGGCTACATCCTCACCAACCGCCACGTCGTCGAGGGCGCGGACAAGATCAAGGTCCGCTTCAAGGACGGCACCGAGGTGGATGCCGAGGTGCGCGGCGTGGACGCGCAATCCGACCTCGCCGTGATCAAGATCGATCCCAAGGGCCGCACGCTCGCCGTCGCCAGGCTCGGCGATTCCGACAAGACGCGCGTGGGCGAATTCGCCATCGCCATCGGCGCCCCCTTCGAGCTGGATTACAGCGTCACCTTCGGCCATGTCAGCGCCAAGGGCCGCTCCGGCATTGTGCCCAGCTTCGAGGGCGGCAGCACGATGGATCAGGATTTCATCCAGACCGATGCCAGCATCAATCCCGGCAACAGCGGCGGTCCGCTCGTGAACATCGAGGGCGAAGTCATCGGCATCAACACCCTCATCCGCGGCCTGCACACCGGCATCGGTTTCGCCATCCCCAGCAGCTTCGCGCGCGAGATCACCGACAAGCTCATCACCGACGGCAAGTTTGTCCGCGCCTATCTCGGCGTCGGCATCCGCGCGCTCAGCGAAGACACCGAGTATCGTGATCTCATCACGAACATCACCAGCGGCGTGATGGTCACGGGCATCGTGCTCGACGGACCCGCCGCCAAGTCCGACCTCAAGCTCGGCGACGTCATCACCGCCGTTGAAGGCCGGTCCGTCGCGACCGTGCAACAGTTGAAGAACGAAGTGCGCAGCAAGAAGCTCGGCGAACCCGTCACGCTCGACGTGCATCGTTTTGGGAAGAACCTCAAATTGAAGATCAAGCCCGAGGCCTGGCCCGAGCCGGGCACCACCGTCGTCACCCGCAAACCCAGCGGACGCGAGGAAGCCGGTCGCGCGCTCGGCCTGAGCGTGGAACCCATCAGCAAAGAGTTGACCGAGCAATTCAGCCTCGAAGCGAAGCAAGGCGTGGTCGTGACCGAGGTCGAGCAAGGCAGCGCCGCCCAACGCAAAGGCATTCAGCCTGGCGACGTCATCACCGAGGTGAACCAAAAGCCCGTCGCCAACCCCAAACAATTCCGCGACGCCCTCAAAGCCGCGGACCTCAAGAAGGGCGTCATCATCAGCTTCACCCGCGGCGGCACCAGCAGCTTCGAGATTCTCAAGGATGGCGGTGAATAGCTTCTCCCTCGCCCGTTCTACAAGCGCGCCGATCCGCAAGGATCGGCGCTACGGCATCGGTCTGGCTATCCTCTGGCTTCTGGCCTGGTGCAGTTCGGGATTCACCCAGACCAACCGCCTGACGCCCGCCGAGCGAATGCAGCCGGAGCGGCTCCAGGCCGCACACGAGGCTCGTGAACGCTTCGCGCGCCAGCGCGTGCAACTGCCCGAGTTGAGCGCGCTTCAGGATTTTCGCGCCGTCATCCACGTTCACGCCGAGGACTCGGATCACACCAAGGGCACGCGCGAGGAAGTGCTGGCCGCCGCGAAAAAGACCGGCGTCCGCATCGTACTCTTCACGGATCATCGCGGACCCAAACCCGAGACCTGGCGGGGCCTGCGCGATGGCGTTCTCTTTCTTGCCGGCTCCGAGGATGGCGATGGCAAGCTGCGTTTCCCGGCGGTGGAGGAGAAAGGGAAAACCAACGGCGAGTTGAAGTTCGTTACCCATGTCGAGGAACGGCCCGACGCGGATACAAAAGGCTTTGCCGGAATGGAGATTGTGAACCGGCACAGCGACCTGAAACTCGACCCGCGCCAGCTGGAGCTTCTCGAAGCCGCGGCGAAGGATCCAGTCCGCTGGCGTGACTTGGTGGAGTTGTTCAGAAAGTTCCCCGACGAGGTGTTCGCCGCCGGCTGTGATTACCGGCCTGAACTGGTCGCTCCCTTCGACCGCGCCACGCAGCAGCGCCGGCTCACCGCCATCGGTGCGAACGATGCTCATCAGAACGTGGCGCTGAAGGGCACGACCTTCGATCCTTACGAAGTCAGCTTCCGCAATCTCTCGACGCACATCCTGGCGCCGGAACTGACCGATGCGGCTGTTCGCGAGGCGCTGCGCGAAGGTCATTGCTACGTTTCACACGATTGGCTGTGCGATCCGACGGGCTTTGTCTTTGGCGCGGTGAACAACCTCGGCGTCTTCCCGATGGGCGACACCGCGCCGATGCAAGGCTCCACCAAGCTCATGGGCCTCGTGCCGGTGGCGGCGCATTTGAAGCTCTTTCACCAGGGCACGCTCATCGCGGAAACCAACGGAACCAACCTCACCTTCACCGCGAAGAAGCCTGGCCCGTATCGCCTCGAAGCCTGGCTGCCCGTCGCGGGCGAGGAACGCGTGTGGATTTACTCGAACCCGGTCTATCTCGAAGAGCATTCCTTCCTCTCCATGCGTCTGCCGAACGGCACGGAGACTCCCTCGGTCGAAGTGAGGAAGGACATCAGCTACAAGACCGGTCGTCCCGAGGACGCGGCCAAACATCGTCTCGATCTCTTCCTGCCAAAACAGTCGCAGCGTGCGCCGGTGTTCATGTTCTTTCATGGTGGCGCGTGGCGGTTCGGTGACAAGAGGCTGTATCCGCCACTCGGCCAGCGTTTCGCCCGCGATGGCATCCTCGCCGTGATTCCCAGCTACCGGCTCGCGCCGAAAAACCCATGGCCCGCGCAAATCGAGGACGTGGCCGATGCCTTCGCCTGGACGGTGAAACACATCGCTGAACACGGCGGCGACACCAACCGCATCTTCATCGGCGGCCATTCGGCGGGCGGACACCTGACTTCGCTGCTGGCGCTGCACCCGGAGCATCTCAGGAAGCGTGGCTTGTCCCCGGCGCAGATCCGCGGCGTCGTTTCCATCAGCGGCGTCTATGATCTGGACGTGGGCGAGGCGATGTCGCAGGTGTTCGGCACCGGACGCGAGGTCCGGCGCGACGCCTCGCCGCAGTTCTTCGTGAAGTCACCCGTCCCGCCCTTCTTCGTGAGCTATTGCGAGTGGGACTACGCGATGTTACCCGCCCAGGCGTTACGCTTTGACGCGGCGCTGCGACAGACCGGCGCGTCCTCACAATTGTTCTTCACGCCCCGCGACAACCACATCTACGAGATCATCTCCATGACCCACGACGACGAGGCAACCGGCCAGGCGGTGGTGAAGTTCATCCGGGAACACTGAGCTTCCTGAGAAGACACGTCCGCTCATTTACACCATGAAGATCCAGTATTTTCCGGACACCGATACGCTGCACATTGAGTTTCGAGCCACCAAGGTCGCCGAGACGCGCGACCTGGGTATTTCGCGCCAGAGTTCTGGAGTGTGGTGGTCCTCCACCGCCTTCGAGCGCGCCCGGCTTGCTTGCGGGCAAGCGCGCGGTTAAAGTCTTCACCATGAGCAAAGCGGAAATCTTGAAGGAGTTGCCCGCGCTTCAGCCCGCAGACCGGCGCGAAATTTTTGATCGTCTGTGCGACTTGCAAGAGCGCGACCTGCTGGCAGGCCAGCCGCCCACGCCCGAAGAGAAGGCGCTGCTGGATCGCGAACTGGAGGACTACCGGAAGAATCCCGAAGCCGGTTCCTCGTGGGAGGAAGTCGAAGCCCGCCTGCGCGGCCCGTCCCCGCAGTGAAATGGCGCATCCTCATCCGCCCGCGCGCCGAGGCGGATCTGCGGCAGGCCCGCTAGTGGTACGAGGAGCGGCGGAAGGGCTTGGGCGATGAACTGGTGGCAGCGGTGCGGCGGGCCATTCGCTCGCTGGAGGAGGAACCGGAACGGCGGCCTTTCTACTACCGCGAGTTCCGGCGGCTGTTGACGCGGCGGTTTCCCTACAAAGTCTTCTACCTCGTCGAACGTGATCGCGTGGTGGTGTTCCGCATCCTGCACGTCAAACAGGATCATCCCCAACGATTGACTGAGTGATGATTCATCGGGAAACACGCTGGAGAGAATGATCACTGCAAGGCGGTTGCAACCCCTCCACCGCTTTTTGTATCGCCTTCGCACCCCGCGCATTGTTAAGCAATCACCGCCTTGCCAACCATGCCGTCCACAATCAACCGGCCCGCCGCCCGGCCTCCCTCCGGGCGTAGCGCCCGCGTCCTGCCATGATCGTCCTTGGTCTCGGCGGCGCGGTGGGACACGACCCCTCGGCGGCGCTCGTCATCGACGGCAAGGTCGTGGCCGCGGCGGATGAGGAGCGTTTCAATCGCAACAAACATTCCAAAGGCACGCAGGCCGAACTGGCCACGCTCTGGGCGCTCCGGCACGCGGGGTTGAAGCCGTCGGATGTGCAGGTGGTCGCGTATCCATTCGCGCCGATGCCGTTCACGAATCCCGGACGCTGGCACTACGCGGCGCGGCATTGGTATGCGCCGGACCGCGCCCTCGTCGCGCTGCTGAATGGCAACCGCCGCTACCATCGGAACGTCCGCGGCGTCTTCGCGATGCTGGAAAAGATCGGCATCGACCCGGGGAAGATTCGCTTCATGCCGGTCGAGCATCACCTCGCGCACGCGTCGAGCGCCTATCATCTCTCCGGCTACAAGGACGCGGCGATCATGAGCATCGACGGCGTGGGCGAGTATTGCACGACGTGGTTCGGAACGGGCGACGGCGGGCGCATCACGGCGCTGAAGGAGTTTTATTCGCCCGATTCGCTCGGCGGATTCTACGGCGCGATCACGGAGTTCCTCGGCTTCGAGATGCTTGATGGCGAATTCAAAGTCATGGGCATGGCGCCCTACGGCGACGCGACGAAGTTCGACCTGCGCGATCTCATTCAGTGGGACGCGACGGGCTTTCGCATCAACACGCGCCTCGTGAACTGCATTGGCATGAGGCGCTACAAGCACAAGGGCAAGGGCATGTGGTTCTCGCCGAAGCTGATTGAGAAATGGGGACCGATCCGCGATGGCGATGAGATCGATGAACCGTACATCCACATCGCGGCGGCGGTGCAGAAGACGCTGGAGGAAATCGTCCTCGCGCTGGTGAAGCATTACCTCGGCGCGCACATCGCGAAGACGAAACGCCTCTGCTACGCCGGCGGCGTGGCGCTGAACGTGAAGTGCAACCAGCGCCTCATCCAGATGATGGGGAAGGGCCACGAACTCTACGTGCAGCCCGCCGCGAATGATTCCGGCTCGTCCCTCGGCGCAGCGACTTACGCGGCGCATCAACTCGGTGATCAAATTCAGCCGATGGCGCACGCCTATCTTGGACCGGAGTACACGGCGGACGAGATCGAAGCGGTGCTGAAGAAGCGCGGCGTGAAATACGATCGCTGCGCCTCAATCACGGACACAGCGGCTGAATTGCTGGCGCGCGGCGAGGTGGTGAGCTGGTTCCAAGGACGGATGGAGTTTGGCCCGCGCTCGTTGGGCAACCGGAGCATTCTCGGCAATCCTGCCAGCCGCGGCGTGGCCGACATGATCAACGCGCAGATCAAGTATCGCGAACGCTGGCGCCCGTTTTGCCCGTCGATGGTCGACACGGTCGCGCCGGACATTCTCCAGACGGACCATCCGTCGCCGTACATGACGTTCACCTTCGACGTGGCGGAGCATTGGAAGAAGCGCATTCCCGAGGTCGTCCACGAGGACGGCACGGCCCGCCCGCAGATTGTCACCGCCCAGAGCAACCCGCTTTACTACGAGCTGCTGAAGAAGTTTGAAGCGAAGACCGGACTGGGCGTCCTGCTGAACACCTCGCTCAACCGGCGCGGCGAACCGATGGTCTGCTCGCCTGACGATGCGCTGAACATGTTTTACGGCAGCGACCTCCAGAACCTGGCGGTCGGCGATTTTCTCGTGAGAAAGCAAGGTTGAGCCAGCGCCCCGGCGCAGGGTTCAGCCCGCAATCCTTCGTAACCAAAGCCCATCAAGCCCGGTCATCTTCAAGTGAATGTGGTTGCAGAAGCGGCACCAGTCCTCGCGGCCCCGGCGGTTCGCCCCGTAATGGCCGAAAAGAGCCAGGACGGCTTGGACATCCCCGCCTGCGTCGCCCGCGTGCGCGACGGGGACGGCGAAGCGGCGCGTGAGCTTCTTCAGCATCTTTATCCGTTGGTCATCTCGATTGTGCGCGGGCATCTGCCGCGGCGCACGGGTGAGGAAGACCTGGCCCAGACAATTTTCATGAAAGTGTTCGCAAAGCTCGATCAGTTTTCCGGCACCGTGCCCTTGGAGCACTGGGTGTCGCGCATCGCTGTGAACACCTGCTTGAACGCGTTGCAGGCGGAAAAGATCCGCCCCGAACTGCGTTGGGCCGACCTCAGTGAGGAGGAGGAACACGTCATCCAGAACCTCGCTTCGACAAGCGAGGAAATCGATCCGGACCACGGCTTCGCCGCCCGCGAACTGGTGGAAAAGCTCCTCGAACGCCTCGCACCCGCCGACCGGCTTGTGCTGCAGTTGCTGCACTTGGAAGGCCGTTCCGTGGAGGAAGTGCGCGAGCGCACCGGCTGGGGTGCGTCGATGATCAAGGTGCGCGCCTTTCGCGCCCGGCGAAAACTCAAGAAGCATTTCGCTGTCCTGATGAAGGAACACCACTCATGAAACCAACCGATCCATTGGACCGATTGTTCCGCGCCGCTGCACGTGCGCAGCGAGCGCTTCCGGCCGAAGCGCCCGTCGCAGTCGAGCAGCGCGTGCTTGCCTCCTGGCGCCGGGGCGATGGAGCGCGAGCCGAGTGGCTGGATTTTCTCCCGCTGTTCCGCCGCGGTCTCGCGTTCGCGTGCGTCGCATTCATCGTGGCAGTGACCTGGAGTTACCACGGATTGAACAGCAGCGACAACGACGTTGCGACCATGCTCAACGCCTCCGTAGCTTACAGCTATTTCCCCTGAACCGCCCATGAGCCATCTGACCAAAGGCAAAGTCATCCTCTACCTCGCCGCGATTTTCGTGGTGGGCGCGGCGGCGGGCACGGTGGCCGGCTTCGGCGCCGGCAAGGAGAAGGTGGAGAAGAAGGTCTTCGGTCCGCCGCCTTCGGCAGCGGACATGTCCCGTCATCATCGCGAGAAGCTGCAGTCGCGTCTGGGTCTGACGCCCGATCAGATGGAAAAGCTCATGCCGCTCTCAGAGCAATTGTCCGCCGAGATGGACACGCTCAATCGGCGTCACGGCGAGGCGGTCAAGCAGGCGTTTGTTCGCTTTAATGAACAGCTCGTCGAGTTGCTCACTCCTGAACAGAAGGAGAAATTCGAGGCGATGGAGCGCGACCGTCGCGAGCGCTTCAATAAGATGTGCAAGCCCGGCGAGCCAGGCTCTTCCAAAAGCCACGCACCGGGTTCGCCGCCATCGTCTGGCTCCTCGTCACGCTGAGCGGGTTCATTTCGTCTCCCCAAGTAGCACGGCGTCCCACTATTCCTGCCCTTTCGTTTTCTGATTCAGCGCTGGCACACGCCCTGCGTTGGAGGATGCCGACAGATGAGCAAGCTCACTTCAACTGCGGGAAGCGTCGAAGTCGCGCATTGAGCGTGAACCTCGACGAGGTAACTGATGCGCGTGACCTTGAAAAGTTTGCTCCGTCCAAACGACATACGAAGGAAGAATTTGTGTTGCTGGCGGGCCGGCTAGAAGGCTCCGTGAGCCTTCGCCGGACAACTATGGAGGGCTGCGGTCGCGCGGTTCATCACGAGTCGAACCGGTTGAGTGAAGCTGCCCGCCGGCACCACAGTCGCCGGCAACTCCCGTCCTGCTCCTCAAAGACCGAGGAGCTTTTGCCAGCGCGCCAGTTGTCGTTGGACCTCCTTCGTTCCCGGCGCGCCCACGATCGTCCGACGCGCCATCGCCTTCTTCAAATCAAAGACGTGCTTCACGTCTGGCGAGAATGTCGGATCAACGCTGCGAAGGTCCGCAACCGTAAGCTCATTCAAGGGCCGCCGCGTCATCTCCGCCAGTGCCACAACCGCGCCCACGACGTGGTGGGCGTTCCGAAACGGCATCCCTTTCTTCACCAGGTAATCCGCCAGATCCGTCGCGAGCAGCAGCGGGTCGGCTGAAGCCGCGGCGCACGTGTCGCTGTTCACCGAGGTGTGGTCGAGCATCGCCGCCATGATCCGCAGACAGGCGCGCACCGTGTCCGCCGTGTCGAAGAGTCGCTCCTTGTCCTCCTGCAAATCGCGGTTGTAAGTCATCGGCAGCCCCTTGAGCAGCGTGAGCAGTGAGACGAGATTGCCGATCACGCGACCCGACTTGCCGCGCGTCAACTCCGCCACGTCAGGATTTTTCTTCTGCGGCATCAGCGAAGAGCCGGTGGTGTAGGCGTCGGCGATCTTGATGAAGCTGAATTCGCTGCTGGCCCAGAGAATTACGTCCTCAGCGAGGCGGCTGAGGTGAACGGCGATCAAGGCGGCCGCCGCGCAGAACTCGATCATGAAATCGCGATCGCTCACGCCGTCCATTGAATTCTGCGTCACTCGCGCACGGCCCTTCGCATCGACGAAGCCGAGTTGCCGCGCGACGAATTCCCGGTCGATGGGCAGCGTGCTGCCGGCAAGGGCGCCGCTGCCGAGGGGGCAGATGTTCATCCGCTCCCGGGCGTCCGCCATCCGCTGCGCGTCGCGCTCGAACATCTCGCAATAGGCCAGCACGTGATGCGCGAAAGAGACCGGCTGCGCGCGCTGAAGGTGCGTGTAGCCCGGGATGATGACGTCCGCGTTTCTGGCGCCGAGTTCAACGAGCGAGCATTGGAGGTCTTGCAGTTCGCCAGTGAGCAAGGTGATTTCTTCGCGCAACCAAAGCCTCGCATCGAGGGCGACTTGATCGTTGCGCGATCTCGCCGTGTGCAGTTTCGCACCGGCGGGCACGCGCTTCGTGAGCTCCGCCTCGATGTTCATGTGAACGTCTTCCAGTTCCGCCTTCCACTGGAACTTGCCGTCGGAGATTTCCCTGGCGATGCCTTCGAGGCCGCGGCGGATGGCGGAGAACTCGGCGGCGGTGAGGATGCCGATCTTTTTCAGCATGGCGGCGTGGGCGATGGAGCCAGCGATGTCATGCTTCCACAAACGCCAGTCAAACGAGATGGATTCCGAGAAGGCGGCAAGGTCCGCGGCGGGGCCGCTGGCGAAGCGGCCGGAGCGGGAGACAGGAGAGGATTTCTTCATTTTCAACGCGGGCAAAGTGTGGGGTTCGACCCTAATGAAGTCACGCGCGGATGCGCCCGGTCGAACCGCCGCGCCGCGGAGGAAGCCTCACTTGGAACTGCGGCGTCCCACCAGGATGTGCCAGAGCAGGGCGGCAGGCAACGCGACGCCGATGCCCCAATGCAGCACGGATAGGATGGGGCGGATGCGTTCGCCACCGGCGTAGTAGAGCGCGTAGCCCGTGAGCGTCAGCAGCACCATGATGGCGATCATCGTGACGCCGCTGAACCGGTTTCTCCCTAACCGCCAGCCATGCAGGATGTGGCTTCGAACGAGCGTTCCCAGCATGACGAGAAAGAGCATCGCCGCTCCGCCATGCACGCGCATCGACCACGGCTCGCCGGGATGCGGCAGATCTCCAAATTCACCCGGACGCCGCAAGGCGTAGCGGAACAGCAGCCACGCCGCGCCGCTGCCGAAGAGCAGCGCGCTGGCGCTGTAGAACCAGCGCCGATGCTGGGAGGTGAGACGCATGCCTTCTCGTTTCATCGTGAATCAGGCGAGTCGTCGTGCCTGGGCACCTTCAAGAACCATGGCGCTCGCGTGGCAACGCTGGAGCATCGTTGCAGCGGCGTCACCGTGGACGAGCACGACTTTGGTCAACGCATCCGCAAGAAGGCAGGTGGGAGCCTGCACGGAAACGCTGCGGCGTGAGGGGCAGGGACGTTGCCAGAGTGGATTGACGAGGGCGTTCACCCGCCGTCCACCGCAGCGTTGTTCCGAAAAATAACCGGCCGAAGTGGCGAGTGCTGCATTGCTGAGATCCGCCAGAGGAACAAGGCAAGCAGGCCGATCCGGATGGCGGACATGAACGCGTTCGATGCGTGGGCCGAACACGCGGAGATCACCGCCCGCATTCACGACGCCGGCGGAGATGCGATGCCGGCGCAGGATGGAAACGGCGACGTCCACGGCGTAGCCCTTGGCGATGCCCCCCAAATCGATCCAGAGCGGGCGGTTGAAACGCACCCGGCGCCCGGGAAGGAGTCGGACATCCTGCCATGACGCTGTGGCATGAGCGGGCGATTGCGCCTGCGGCGCCGGGAGAATTTTCCAACGCACGAGACGCGCGCCCACCGTGGGGTCGAAGGCGCCGTCGGAAAGTTTTGCCAGTCGCAGAGCTTCACTCAGCACCCGCCAGAGCGCAGGTGAGACCAGCACTGGGCGCCCGCAGGCATCCCGATTGAGGCAGGATAATTCGCTCTTAGGATCATGGAAGCTCATCGCCTGTTGCACCGCCTCAACGGCGCGGAAGGCCGCATCGACAGCAGAGCGCGCCGCCACGCCGCTGCCTTGCACCTGAATTTCCACCAGCGTGCCCAGGAGCGGCCGGGCGCGGCGCGTTTCACTTGAGCACGAGGTCATGCGTGGCGAGCAGGCGTTTCACCCCGTCGGTGATGTGGCGGCACGAGAGGGTGGCCCCGCTGATGTTCTTGATGTCGGCATTGAGCTTGAGCTTGGCGCCGTGCTTCTTGCCGGCGAATTGTGCGCGCCACTTCTCGTTCCGGATTTCGGAGCCGTAATGCTCCCGATAATCCATTACCTCAATCTGCTTCACTGAACCGTCGGCGTTGAGTCCAACAGCGAAGGTGATGAACTCGTGCTTGCCGATGACTTCATCGAGGATGAACCAGCCGCCGCCCTCGACCTTCCATGCCTTCAGTTCCGCAGTGCGCACGCGGACCTCGCTGGCCCTGGTAATCGCCTTGCGTTGTTCGAGGGTAAGATTCACATCGGCGGACGTGAGTTGTTTGCCGGGAAAAATCGCCGCCTGCGCCTGCTCGACCGTGAGGTAGGTAACGGCCGGCAGCGATACCGCGCTGCACATGAGCGCGGGCACTGCCAGCCATTGGAATGTTGGTCGCATCAAATCTCAGTCGCTGAATGATTCAATAATACAAATGGTGGAGCCAGCCAAGACCGACTGCTGAAACGCCACGGGCGATGCCCCGACCCCGCGGGGCTCCGGGTGTTTCAAAAATTGATGCCGAAGATCAACCGCGTTTCAAAGGTCTGATGTTCAGTGCGATTGATTCCGCCATCGCCGGGATTGCCGGCGACCTGTGGAAGGACGGTGAGCGTCGCCCACCACTTCGCCGTGCCGTAATGGACGTTGGGCCCAACGAACCAGCCCGTGCCGAGGTGTTCATTCAAGCCAATGCCCTCGAAAACGGAGTGGTAACGACCTTCGAGACCCACCGACCACTTCGGCGTGAGACGATAAGCCGCTCCCACGCTGAATTCCAGGACCGACTCCCGCTCGGTTTCGCCTTCCTCCTGCTCCCACTCCTGCTCGAACACCGCGTTGGCAGCCAGCACCCATTTCTCGCCAAGATTTTTTGAGAGCAGAACTTTGTACTCCAGCTCCTGCTCGTTGCCGTTGTAGGTCGGCTCAAAGTAAAGCGCGAGACCGACAGGCTTCAGGTTGGGATTCAGCAGTTGGTATTTGAACTCCGCCGAGACGCCTTTGAAGCTGAATTTGCTGCTGTCCTCCAACCCTTCCTTGCGGGCGACCTTCTGTTCCTGGCGGAAATTCAAGTAGAGCGCCGTGGTCAGTCGTTCCGTCAGGCCATACTCAATCTCTTCACGGAAATCCCAGATGTGCTGGTTGTAGTCACGGTCGCCGCCAGGGTTACCTTTGCGATAGGTCAGCCATTGCTCGAATTCCCAGGCTCCCTTCGGGAGCACGTCGGATTCATAGACGTAAGTGAAGAAGCGTTCATCCGCGCGGGCGGAAACCAGGGTGGAAGCCGCCAGGGCGACAAGGAGTAATTTGTGTTTCATGAGTTTTGTGTTTGGTCGGTGTTGTTGGGGGAGAACATGTGCATGGATGCGATTCATTGCCGTTGGATCACCAAGAATGGATTCCTTCTTAGGAGCGAGCCGATCTTTGCTTGTTTTCATTGAGGATGTTCTAGCTGCATTCAGTGATGAGAATGAGTCGCAACTGGAAACGAAATAACTGAGAACCAGTCTCAACAGCAAGGGAAAAGTTTTTTCGGCTACGCTGGGGGGAGGCGCCGAAGGCTCAGACCGTCTGGTCGCAAGCCTTGTTCTTGCAACTACCGGACTTCTTCATCTGCTCGCAGGCGCCGGTGATGTGCAGGCGCTGGCTTTTCACGGAGAAACCGAGTTTATGGCTGATCTCGCTTTCCAGGGCGTCGAGCTTGTCGTCTTCAAATTCCACGATCTTTTCGCAATCGCTGCACACGATGTGGTTGTGGTGAGGATGATCCGCGTAATTCGGATCATAGACCATGTGGTCGCCGCCCAGATGGAGTTCGCGCACCAATCCGCTCTCGGTCAGCAGCGGCAGGGTGCGATAAACCGTGGCGCGCGACACGGAGCGATCCCGCTGTTGCGACCATTCCAGAAGCTGGTCGGCGGTGAAGTGCTCCTCGGTGCTGAAAACCGTGTCGATGATCGCCTGGCGCTGCGCCGTCACGCGCAGTTGCTTTCCGGCGAGGAACGCCATGAACCTGTCTTTGCCTGTTTGTTTGCCGACACTGAGCATGGTGAAACTCTATTTTTTAACGCTTGGAAATTCAAGGCGCAAAACCCGCCATCGCAGCCCACCGATCTGTCGCAAGCGATCAACTTTGCGCTTTCATCGCCAATCTCTCAACTGCGACTCTTTGTTTCATGCGCGTGGAAGTCATCAATACTGGCAGCGAACTGATGCTGGGGCGCCTCCTCAACTCGCATCAGCAATGGCTTTGCCGACGCCTTGCCGACCACGGCTATCCGGTGGACTGCCAGATCGCGGTGCCCGACACCGGCGCGGCGATTCGCGACGCAGTCCGGGAGGTGATGGAGCGCGCCGACCTGATCATCGTCACCGGGGGGCTGGGGCCGACCAGCGATGACCTCACGCGCGACTACATTGCCGGGTTGCTTGGGCGAAAACTTGTGGAGGATCCCGCCATCGTCGAGCGCATCCGCGGCTTCTTCACCGCGCGGCGTCGCACGATGCCGGTCAATGCCCACGTTCAAGCGATGGTGCCCGAAGGCGGCATCGTGCTGCACAACGCCCACGGCACGGCGCCCGGCTTGGCGATGGATACGCCCCGCGGCGGGCTGCTGATTCTGCTGCCCGGGCCGTCGCGCGAACTGCATCCGATGTTTGACGGGCAGGCTCTGCCTTTGATCCGAAAACGTTTCCCGCATGACTCAGCATTTGTCTGTCGCACCATCCACACGTCCGGCTTGGGCGAATCTTTTGTCGAGGAGCGCATCAGCGATTTGATGAAGCCCTTTGTTGATGCGGGGATGGACCTCGGCTATTGCGCGCGGAACGGCGAGGTGGATGTGAGGTTCGTCGCCCGAGGCGCCAATGCCGCCACCACCGTCGCGGACGCGGAGCGTGTGGTGCGTGAAACTCTGTCCAGCCTCGTCTACGGCGTGGATGACGATCTCCTCGAGACGGTGGTGGTGCGCGAATTCACCGCGCGCGCGAAGACCGTCGCGCTCGCGGAGTCCTGCACTGGTGGATTCATTTCCAATCGACTCACGAATGTCCCCGGCGCCTCGGCGATGTTTCTCGGGGGGCTCGTGACTTACAGCAATGACGCCAAGCAAACCATCCTCGGCGTGCGCAAGGAAACCCTCGTGGCCCATGGCGCGGTGAGCGAAGCCGTGGCGAGGGAGATGGCGGAAGGGGCTCGCGAAAAACTTCGCGCAGATTTTGCCGTGTCCGTCACGGGGATTGCCGGTCCGGCGGGTGGAACGCCCGAGAAGCCGGTTGGGACCGTGTGGATGGCGCTGGCCAGCGCCGCGGGCACCATCGCGAAGCACCGCGTTAATGCCTGGGATCGCGAGACGTTCAAGTTTGTCACCTCGCAGCAAGCCCTGGAGCTTCTGCGCCGCGCCGTGCTGGGGGTTGTGGATTGAACTTCTTCCCGCGCGCCCGCGCTCACGGCAGTTCCACCACGAAGATCTGATTCGCCTCCGCCACCGGCGACCGCACGCGCCGGACATACGCAATCCGCCGCGCCTCCGGCGAAAACACGCACGCCTCCGGTCGCGGTGCCTCGGCCCCAGCAGCAGTGCGCGTGAGCCGCGTGGTGAGGCCAGTCGTCGCATCCATCAAGCACACGCTGCCGTCGAGAATGTGCGCGATAAACCTCCCGTCGCTGCTCCATGAAAACGCGGAACCCACTGGATGTTCATTCCCCGTCAACGGCACCGGGCTGCCGCCGTTGGGTGAAATCGTCCAGAGCTGCGCGATGCCCTCGTCGTCCTTCATGAGGAAGGCGATGCGCGCGCCGTCAGGCGAACTGCGCAGCCAGTGACGCGGCCCTTGCACGCCGGGAAACTTTCGTCCCGCGGTGCGCGTCAGCCGGCGCACCTTCACACCGCGCGGGGGAAACGGCCTTTCGTTCCCGCTGCCAGAGAGAGGGCCTGCGCCGGGCGACGTGAGATCATCGGGCAGGTCCGCGATAAAAACTTCCGTGATGAGTTCGCCGCGTTCGGTGAGCACCTGTCCTTGGAACGCCAGCGCGCTGCCCTGGCGCGTGCCATCAGCCCGCAGGTAGCCAGAAGTTCCCACCCAGCCCTCCTCGCACGCGCGGCTGAAGTCATCGCTGCCGGGCCGCAGTTGGCTCGTCGAGCGCGTGATCAATACCGTGAATGCCTCACCATCATGATTTCGCAGATGGGTCTTCGGCACGATCACCCGGTGGCCCATGACGCTCACGGCGATGTCGCGCAGGTCCGGTTCGATCAACGCGTCGTTGTAAGTGAAGCTCAACTTCCCGCCCGAGGCGTCCCAAACATGCACATGCGAACCGCCACGCAACGCCCCGCTCG
>Ga0163144_10006935_pt1 | contig 24931 bp, 17 predicted proteins | sample OliLak19BULKMAT1_FD_123175 | JGI IMG/M metagenome (GOLD analysis project Ga0163144, IMG submission 123175) | Freshwater microbial mat bacterial communities from Lake Vanda, McMurdo Dry Valleys, Antarctica - Oligotrophic Lake LV.19.BULKMAT1 | ecosystem: Environmental > Aquatic > Freshwater >... | reverse complement strand
CAGCCGGCCGACCGGCTAACCAACATGGAAACCATTCAACGCATGTTCCGCGACGGCGCCGACGCCTGGTTCTTCGAACCCTTCTTCAAAGACCACGTCCCAGCCCCTAAGCAGGAATAACGGTGTCCGGGACTTCCGACAACCAGGGAATTGCCGAAATTAAATCAACCCCTCCGCTACCCGATCTTGGGAAACCATCGTCGGCAAACCGGAATCGGTCTTTGACAACTGAATATCCAGCAAGCCCCATCGACTACCCGAAGTGTCGGCAAACTTCGGGTAGGCGGGAACAGGGGCACACCGTCACCCCTTCGCCAACTCCGCCGCGTGCGCGCGAATCTTCAAAATCGCCGCCGCAATCTGCTCCATGTCCGGACGCCCGCCCAGCAGCATCGTCTGCGTAAACCACGCCGCCTCACCGCACAGCTTATCGTTCACCGGGCACTCGTTCTGTTCCCGCCACAGGCGTAACCGGTCCTTCGAAAACAGCCGCTGAAAGCCCCGTCCCTGGAACACGTTCTCCAGAAATGGCTGCTTGTTCAACGGCGTATAACCGCTCGAACACGGCACGCCCTCCGCCGCCATCGCCCGCAGAAACCTCGCCCGCGGCAGCCCCGAGAACTCCGCTGCGTCATACCGGAACATGAACAAATGCCATGCACTCCGCGTGCAGCCTTCTTCTAACATCGCCGGCGTAATCCCAGGTATCTCGCGCAGTAACTTAGACAAATGCGCCGCATTCGCGTCCCGCGCCTTGGACTGCGCCTCCAATCGCTCCATCTGACTGACTAACAAAGTCGCCTGGAACTCCGTTAGCCGCAAGTTTAAACCCTGCGCCGGCGTCACCGCAACACCCGTCCGCGGCGAGCTGTTCGTATGATACGCGTAACATCGCTCGATAAACGCCGCATCCGAACTAACAACTGCCCCGCCCTCGCCGGAATTCAAGTTCTTAGACGCCTGAAAGCTGTAAGTCCCCGCGTCACCCACAGCCCCCAGCTTACGTCCGCGCCACTCGCCCATATGCGCCTGCGCCGCGTCTTCCAATACCTTCAATTTACGCCGTCGGCCCACTTCCATCACCTTATCTAAATCGGGAGCCGCACCGGCCATGTGCACCGGAATCACCGCCACCGTCCGCTCCGTCACCGCCGCCTCGATCTTCGACGCGTCCATCTGAAACGTCCGCGCATCCGTATCCACAAACACCGGCAATGCCGACTTCGACAACACCGCGTTTACCGTCGCGATGAACGTATACGGCGGCACAACTACTTCATCGCCGGGCTGCACATCCAGCCCGTGCAACGCCGTCATCAACGCCGACGTGCCATTCGCCACTGCCAGGCAGTGCGGCACGCCCATCAACGCCGCAAACTTGGCCTCAAAAGCGTCCACTGCCTTGCCCGATCCGCGGTACCACTTCCCGGACCGCAGCACCTTCATCCACGCCGCCTCATCGTTCGCCGCCCACACCGGCCATCCCGGAAAGGCCGCCGTCCGCACCGGCGTCCCGCCCAGCATTGCCGGCTTCGAAACCGCCCCCGATACCGCCGCGCCTGCCGCCGCCACCGCTACTGCCGTCCGTCTTGTCATATGCCCGCATCGTACCCTTAATGGAGTGCGCCTGCAAGAGCTCCAACGCCAAATCGTCGCCTGCAACCAGTGCCCGCGCCTCCGCGAACACTGCCAAACCGTCGCCCGCGTGAAACGCCGGGCCTATCTCGGCGACGATTACTGGGGCCGCCCCGTACCCTCCTTCGGTGACCCGAAAGCCCGCCTCGTCATCATCGGCCTCGCCCCCGGAGCCCACGGCGCCAACCGCACCGGCCGCGTCTTCACCGGTGATCGCTCCGGCGACTTCCTCTACCAGGCCCTCTTCAACACCGGTTTCGCCAGTCAACCAACCAGCACCCGCATCGACGACGGCCTCAAGCTCATCGATGCCTGGATCACCTGTCCCGTCCACTGCGCCCCGCCCGATAACAAGCCGCTTCCCGACGAAATCGCCCGCTGCCGCCCCTACCTCGAACAGGAACTCCAACTCCTGAAAAACGCCCAGGTGATCGTCGTCCTCGGACGCATTGCCTTCGACACCTACCTCTCGATCCGCGGCGAACGCAAGGCAAACTTCCCCTTTGCCCATGGCGCCGTCTTCCCCGGAGATCCAACATTAATCTGCAGCTACCACCCCAGCCAGCAGAACACCCAAACCGGCCGGCTCACCCAGCCAATGCTTACCGCTGTCTTCCAAAAAGCTCGCACAGTATTAAGATAGGGAAATGCGGAAAGTCGTGTCGATCCTACTGTGCGCTGTGCTGCTCGTCGCCGCCGCGCCGATCGACCCCCGCGAGGAAGCCTTCATCGGCAACCGCCGCTCCTACTGGGCCTTCCAGAAGGTCGTCCGCCCGCCCATCCCGTCAGCGACCCCCAACCCCATCGACGCCTTCATCCTCGAAGGCCTCACGGCTAAAAACCTTACCCCCTCGCCGCAGGCCGATAAACGCACCCTCATCCGCCGCGCCTCGCTCGATCTCACCGGCATGGCCCCCTCCCACGCCGAAGTCGATGCCTTCCTCAAGGACACTAGCAAAGACGCTTACGACAAGCTCATCGACCGCCTGCTCGCCAGCCCAGCCTACGGCGAACGCTGGGCGCTCAAATGGCTCGACGTCGTCCGCTACGCCGACACCAACGGCTACGAACTCGACGCCGAACGCCCCCAGTCCTGGCGCTACCGCGACTACGTCATCAACGCTTTCAACACCGGCAAACCCTACGACCGCTTCCTCATGGAACAGATCGCCGGCGATGAACTCTACCCCGCCAACACCGAGGCGCTCATTGCTACCGGCTTCCTCCGCGCCGGCCCCCGCCACGTCGTCGGCGGCAACGTCGATGAGGAAGTCAACCGCCAGGAAGTCCTCCTCGAAATGACCCTCGGCGTCAGCAACACGTTCCTCGGCCTCACCGTCGGCTGCGCCCGCTGCCATAACCACAAGTTCGACCCGATAACGCAGGCCGATCACTACCGCATCCAGGCCATCATGGCCGCGACCGATCTCAAGGAAATCGAGTTCGGCGGCAAGGAAAACAAGGCCCAGGCCGAAGCCGCGAAAAAAGCGCATGAGGCGCTGCTGAAGCCCCTTAAAGACGACATCGCCGCCATCGAAAAGCCGGTTCGCGAGGAACTCCGGGAAGCCAAAAAGCAGCTCCTTTCTCCCGAGTTGCGCGCCGTTCTCGACGTCCCCAAAGACAAGCGAACACCCGAACAGGAACTGCTCTACAAAGACGCTTCCAAGCAGGTCGGCCTCTCCTGGGACGAGGTCGTCAACGCCATCCCCGAGGAGCCCAAGGCCCGCCGCGCCGCCATCCGCGCCCGCATGCACGCCGTCAACCTCGATGAGCCCGAGCCACCCGCCGCCGCCTTCGCCGTCGCCAACATGGAAAAGGCTCCGCAAACGCACATCCTCAAACTCGGCGAGCCCAAACACAAACTCGATCCGGTCGAGCCCGCCTTTCTCACAGTCCTCGGCGCGCTCGAAGCGCCCAAAGGCCCCAGCGGCCGCCGCGCCGCCTTCGCCAAATGGCTCGCCAATCCCGAACATCCTCTCACCGCCCGCGTCATGGCCAATCGTATATGGCAGTTCCGCATGGGCGCCGGCATCGTGCCGACACCGAACGATTTCGGCCAGCTTGGCGGCCGTCCATCCAACCGCCCCCTCCTCGATTGGCTCGCCGCCGAGTTCGTCTCCAGCGGCTGGAACGTCAAGCACCTCGACAAGCTCATCGTCACCTCCGCCGCCTACCGCCAGTCCGCCGCCATCGACGAAAAGAAGGCCGCCGTCGACGCGGACAACAAGTTCTACTGGCGTATGAACCAGCGCCGCCTGGAAGGCGAAGCCCTTCGCGACGGCATTCTCCGCGCCAGCGGCAAGCTCAATCTCAAGCAGTTCGGCCCGCCCATCAAAACGCCGATCGAGCAGGAGATCTACGACATCATCTTCACCGAGGCCGAGCCCGACAACCTCTGGCCGCTACCGAAAGACCGCGGCGAAATCTATCGCAAATCGGTCTATCTGCTCAACAAGCGCACCGTCCGCCTGCCGATGCTCACCAACTTCGACCAGCCGGACGCCATCAGCTCCTGTCCGGTCCGCGCCGTCAGCACCCACGCGCTACAAGCGCTCACGCTGCTCAACAGCGACTTCATGCACGAGCAGGCGCAAGCCCTCGCCGCACGGGCTGGCGGCCAGACGCTGACCGCCTATCAACTGACGCTGCAACGCGCCCCAACGCCGGAAGAGGCCCGAATGGCCCGGCAGTTCCTATCGCAAAAGAAGATGCCGTTCGAAGATTTCTGCAAAGCCCTCCTTAACCGCCATGAGTTCGTCTACATCCCATAACCGCCGGAGCGTGCTCAAGTCCGGCCTCGGCGCCGTGGCCGCCGAATGGCTGCTGCAACGCGACCTCCACGGCCAAAACCCGCTGGCCGCGAAGACCCCTCATTTCGCCCCGAAGGCCAAACGCGTCATCTTCCTCTTCATGGTCGGCGCTCCTTCGAGTATCGACATGTTCGACCCCAAACCGGCCCTCACCAAATACGCCGGTCAGAAGCTGCCCGCCAGCTTCGGCAAGGTGGTCAGCCAGTTTACCGGCGGCGACACCGGCCTGCTCCCTTCACCCTGGGAGTTCAAACGCTACGGCCAGAGCGGCATCCCGGTCAGCGGCCTCTCCCCGCATGTTGCCCAATGCGTCGACGATATCTGCTTCGTCCGCAGCTTCTACACCGAGAGTACGGTCCACGCCCCGGCCATGTACCAGGTCCACAGCGGCCGCGTGCTCACCGGATATCCGTCCATGGGCTCCTGGGTCACCTACGGACTCGGCTCACCCGCCGACAACCTGCCCGCCTACGTCGTCATGCCGCAGCCCGAAGGCACGCCGGAAGGCGGCACCCCGTGCTGGAGCGCCGGTTTCCTTCCAGCCGTCTACCAGGGCACGCTACTGCGCAGCGGCCCGTCGCCGATCATTCACTTGAAGCCCCCGGCTGGCGTCACGCCGGAGCGCCAGCGGGCCACCCTCGACCTGATCCAGCAGATGAACCGGATAGACTCCCGCGCCGGCGACTCCGAGCACGCGGCCCGCATCGCCTCCTACGAACTCGCGTTCAAAATGCAGTCCGCGGCGCCGGAAGCCGTCGATCTCAGCAAGGAATCCGAGGCGACCAAGAACCTGTACGGCCTCGACGACAAGAAGACCTACGACTTCGGATCCCGCCTCCTGCTGGCCCGGAGACTGATCGAGCGCGGCACCCGCTTCGTGCAAATCTATTCCGGCGGCGGCCCGGTCAGCATTCAGTGGGACGCCCATAAGGACCTGGTCGCCAACCACGAGAAGATGGCCGGGCTGACCGACAAGCCCGTCGCCGGGCTGCTCAAGGACTTGAAAGCGCGCGGCCTGCTCGACGATACCCTGGTCATCTGGGGGAGTGAGTTCGGGCGGCTGCCGATGTCCGAAGGCGGCAACGGGCGCGACCACAACCCGCATGGCTTCACCATGTGGTTCGCCGGCGGCGGAGTGAAGGGCGGCCGGATCGTCGGCGAAACCGACGAGTTCGGGCTGAACGGCATCGGCGAGCGTTATCACATGCGGGACTTCCACGCGACCATCCTGCACCTTCTCGGGCTCGACCAGCACAAGCTGTTCCACCTCCACAACGGCCGCAATGAGAAGCTGACCGATTTCGGCGGCAATGTCATCGATAAGGTGTTCCTCTAAACTCCGATGCGAACCCTGCTCTACCTCCTGCTCGCGCCTGCGCTCTTCGCGCAGCCAGCCCCGAGCGACGAACTCTGGACGGCCATCGAGCCCATCTACGCCAAGACGCTGGAACACCCGTTTCTCAAGGGGCTCACCGACGGATCGCTGCCTCCGGAGCGCTTCCACTACTACCTGCAGCAGGACGCCGCTTACCTCGACGCCTTCTCCCAGGCGCTGCTTGACTTGGCCGCCAAGGCGCCCAAGCGCGAATGGGCCGAAACGCTCCGCCGCCACGCGAAGGAGGCGATTGCCGCCGAGAAAAAAGTGCCGCCCGCGCCGATGGCGCCTGTCAACTACGCCTATGCCAACCACTTCCGCGTGGCGGTCGCGAACGGCGCCTTTGCCGAGGGCCTGGCGGCGCTGCTGCCCTGCTACTGGATCTATCAGGAAGTGGGCCGGGAGTTGATCCGGAAAGGTTCCAAACGGCCCGATTATCAAAAATGGATCGACAACTACGCCGGAGAAGAATACGCTAAGAGCGTGCGTCAAGTCCTGGCCATGTACAACGCCGAAGCCCCGAAGCTGACGGCCGCCCAACGCGCCCGATGCCGCGAGTTGTTCGTGCTGTCGGCCCGCTATGAGTACCTGTTCTGGGACATGGCTTGGCGCCAGGAGCAGTGGTTGCCATGAGTTTCACACTCAGACCCTATACCCCCGAAGATCGCGCCGCGTGCGTGGCCCTATTCGCCGCCAACACGCCTCACTGGTTCGCGCCGCCTGAACAGGAACAGTACGAATCGTTCCTGAACGACGGTCCGGGCCATTACTTCCTGATGCTGGAGGGCGACAAGATCTGCGGCGCCGGCGGCATTGAGATAGAGTCCGGCCGCGGCGTCGGCTGGCTGACGTGGGGCATGGTCGATTCCACGCGTCACGGGCAGGGCCTCGGCAAGTCGCTGCTCGACTACCGGCTGCAGCAGCTTCGCGCCAATCCCGATGTGCGGCGCATCTGCATCGACTCGAGCCAACACACCGCGCCGTTCTACGAGAAATACGGCTTTACGACCCAACGGGTAATCCCCGACGGCTACGCCAAGGGCCTCCATCGGCACGAAATGGAACTTCGCCTCACGGCGTGAGCCACAGAGACTCTTACGGCGCGGTAAGCACGGCAACGAAGGCCGAGGGGTCCCAGTAGCCGTAGCTTCGGTCGATTTTGCCTGCGGAGTCGAAGACGACGACGTCGATCCCTTCGGCGGCGGCGGTGCGGCCATTCTTTCCTGTTGCTTCCATGGCCCAGGTGAAGGCGGCGTGATCGCCATTGATCTCAATTTTGCCGGCGCGGAGATAGCAGGAGTCGGGCAGCGGGACGAACTGGCTGAGGAAGGCGTGCGCGCCTTCGGGTCCGATCCACGGGGGTGCTCCGACGGGATCGTGAATCTCACTGCCCGAGGCGAACAGAGCGCTGAAGGCGTCGGCATCGAGGGCGTTGATCGCGGCGGCGTAGGCGTGAACGGCAGAAATTTTAGCTGGCATTAATAACATGAGTTTACCAGAAGAAGCGCATTTTCACGCCCGCGGTCCGGGGCTGAATCACGCGCGTTCCGACGAAGATGGACTGGAAATTGTAAAGGGCCACGGCGTTGGTCAGGTTAGTCAACTGAAAGCTGATATCCCAGACTTTCTTATCGCCGCGGTAGTGATCGTGACCTACGTTAATGTCAGTTACTGTTCGCGGTCGGACTCGCGCCGGATCGGAGGCCAGGTTGACATAGGGGAGTAAGTCGGCGTAGTCCGGATCACGGACGACATCGACGGGATCCGATGGGTTGGACACGAGGCCGGAGTCGTGACGTACCGAAAAAGACGCCCACCAATTTTTCTTGAAGGAATAGTTTAGTAAACCGTGGACTCCGAGTACCTGATCGTGGTCAATGATGAACGGCCCGGCGCTCAAGGAGTCAATCGCGCCGGACCCCAGGAAGAGCCCGCCGGAAAAGGGCGGCGTGACGACGGCATGGAAATGCGTGAAGCTCAACGATCCCGAGAAGCCGGCGATGGGGAGAAAGTTGAACCGGCCTTCGACGCCGTTGATTCGGGATTGGGCCAACGTGATCGGAAAGATGATTCCGGTGTTGAGGAAGTTATCGTTGTCCTGTAAGTCAGTGGCGCGCTTATGATAGAACGATCCGCTAAAGCCGACGTGCCGGGTGATGGTCTGCTGAATGCCAGTTTCGAAGAAGTCCTGGCGTTCCGGCCGCATAATGATAACGCCGCCGCTGAAGGCTTCGCGAACGGCGTCCGGCGCCAATTTCCCGGCCTCGAGGGAGCTTGACAAAAGCAGGTTTTCGTTGGGCGGAGTTTGGTAGTTGCGATTAAAGGAGGCCCGGAAGACCGTGCCCGTCTCCTTGACGTGAAAGGCGAGGCCGACGCGCGGCTGCAACTGCACCCCTTTGGCCACAAACTTGTAATGGTCGTAGCGCAACCCGAGCGAAAGTGTGAGGCGGCCCAAGCGAATGCGGTCCTGAAAGAAGCCGGAGTGCAGAGCGCCGGTCAGCTTCCCGGCGAAGAGGAAGGGCCGGCCGCCGCGGCTCAAATCGTGAGGAAGGAGGCCTGGGAGATAGCCCTCAGAAGCGGGATCGTTGAAGTCAGGACTGGTAATGCCGAATGAAAAGAATTCACTGATGGGAGTGCGCTGGAGATCGGCGCCCATCCGCAGGTTGTGAATGCCGCTGATGCGGTTGTAGCGGGCGGATATGTTGAAAGTCGAAAGATGGCGAGCCTGGCTGGCGGTGACGGGGGTATCGCCCGGACTGCTGAACAGCTCAGCAATTGCGGTGCGGTAGCTGGCGGTGACGTCAACGGTTGAGCGGGCGTCAATGGTGCGGACCCAGCCGGTGGAGACGGAGAAATCGCGCATCTGCTGGCGTTGTTCCTGGAGATTGGCGTGCTGGGAGCGGAGGTTGGCAAGTTGAAAGCCACTGCGTCCGGCGATGAGATTGAGGCGGAAGGTGTCGCGGGAAGAGGGCTGGTAGTCGAAGCGGGTGAAACCCCGTTCGGAGTTGCCGCCGTTGTGGAGGTTGTCGAGGGAGACGGAATCAAGATACCGATTGGACTTCAAGGTGTTGACGCTGGCGAAGTAGCCAAACTTGGCGGTGCCGCCCTGAACCTGGGAGACTTGCGACAAGGTATCGAAACCGGCGGCATAAAGTTGGGTGGATCCGCCCACTTTGCGCCCGCTGCCCAGGCCGGTGCGGGTAGTGATATTGGCGACGCCGGAGACTTTGCTGCCATATTCGGCGGGGACGTCGCCGGTGAAAAGCTCGATGGTCTGGACGATCATGGGGTCGACGGCGTTGGAGAACGCGCCGGTTAGCTGATCGGTAATCGGCATGCCATCGATGATGTAGGACATCTGGTTGTGAGCGCCGCGGGGGTGAATGGCGCCGTTGGCATTGGCGGCGAAGCCAGGGAAGCTGAGGAGAACAGATTCGATGCCACGGCCACTGGCCTGAGAAGGGAGGCGGGCGAAACTGGCGGCGTCGAGTTCGGTACGGGTGCCGGTGGCTTCGGTGTCAATGGTTGCGAGCAGTTCCGAGGCGGTTACGTCAATGGCCGTGCCTTGACCGGCGATAACGAGCGTAACGTCGAGCTTGAAGGGTACGTTGGTGCGGAGGCTGACAGATTGCTGTTTGAGGTCGAAGCCTTGCTTTTCAACGCGAAGGACATAGGTTTGGAAGGGGATGTTGACGAACTGGAAGTGGCCGTCGTCGCCAGTGGTGATTTGGTTTGAAGAGCCGGCGATGGCGTTGGTGAGGCGGACGATGGCGCCGGGAATGGCGTTGCCGGCGGGGTCAAGAACATCACCGACGAACGTGGCGGTGGACTGCCCGAAAGTGGGGAGGATAGACAGGGCGAGAGCCCAGATTGAGATACGGGACATGAAACCTTTCCTAAATCAGCGGACGAGGCGGCGGGAGTGGATTTAGGAGAGGGAAGGCGGCGCGCGGCCGCGAGCTGGAATGATATGGCGAAAGGCCGGCTGAGGGACGAGCGGCTGCAGCTCCGATTCGACCTGAACGGCCGAAGGGGCAAGAACGACCGCGGCTTCAGCAAGCGAGACGATCTGGTGTTCGAGATCATTGAATGAGCAGACGCCAGAGTTGTGCTGGTGCAGGGCTGAGAAAAGAGCAACACCGAAAAAGAGCAGCAGGACGGAGAGGACTAGCGCGATGCGCGCGCGGCTATGCGGGCTTAGGCTATTCCGGGTTTGGCGAGTTTGAAGCACGCTGCCTTTTCAGTTTACAGCATGGTACGGAACTAATGGCGCAGGGCTGAAATCGGATCGATGCGGCTGGCGCGGAGGGCCGGGATGAGGCTGGCCGTCAGCGCGACGGTCAGCAGAAATAGCGCGGCGCCGATGTAGGTGGCCGGGTTTGTGGGTTCGATTTGAAAGAGCATGCTTTTACTAAAGTGACTGAGAGTTAAAGCCAGCGGGATGCCGATGGCGACGCCGGAGACGGCGAGAACCGTGGCTTCTTTGAGGACGAGTCTGTGTACATCGGAGCGTTGGGCGCCGAGGGCCATGCGAATGCCGATCTCTCTGGTCCGCCGGGCGACGTGGAAGGCCATGATGCCATAGAGCCCGACGCCGGCGAGGAGCGTGGCGATGGCGCCGAAGGCAGTGCAGAGGACGGATACGAGGCGTTCCATGGTGAGGGAAATGTCGATTTGTTCGCGCATGGAGCGGAGGTTTTCAACGGCCAGGGAGGGATCTTCGTTCTTCACGACGGCACGGATGGCCGGGACGAGGGCTTCGAGCGGAGCGGTGGTGCGGAGATAGAAAGTTCTGCTTTCGATGGAACGAGCTTGAGCGGATGGCACATAGACCTGACGGTTGGATTGATCGTCGCGCATGTTGATTTGTTGGATTTCACGAACAACGCCGACAATGGTCATCGTGAGTTCGTTGTTGCGGCGAAAGCCGATTTTGCGGCCGATGGGGTCACGGTCTTTAAAGTATATTTTGGCGAAGGTCTCGCTGATGATGGCTACCTGAGGAGCGGTGGCGGTATCGGCCTGGGTAAAATCGCGGCCCTGGAGCAAGGGGATGCGGAGAGTGTGGACGAAGCCGGGGCCGACTTCGTTGACGAGCGGATTCATGTTTTCTTCGGGGCCGGGCTGGTAGCCTTCGACGAGGATTGTGGACTGGCTGCGGCTGTCAGCGAGGAGGGGCTCGGCGGCCATGGAGACTTCGTTGACGGCGGGAAGGGCTTGCAGGCTCCCGGTGATTTTGCTGAGCAGGGCCGTGGCAGGTTCCTTCTTGTAGCCGTTCATGGCGGGGCTGATGGAGAAGGAGAGGAGATGATCGGCGTCGAAGCCGGGATTGTGCGTACGGAGGTTGTGGAGGGTGGTGAGGAACAAGGAAGCGGCGGCGAGGAGGAGGAGGGAGAGGGCGACCTGGACGACGACGAGGGATTTGCGGAGCCAGGCAGACGATGCGGAGATGGGACCGGCTTCGTCTTTCAAGGTGGGAGCAACGTCCGGGCGGGTGGCGGCGAGGGCGGGGGCGAGGCCGAAGAGTAGGCCTGTGAGTAGGGAAAGGATGAAGGTGAAGAGGAGTACGCGGAGGTCTGGGGTGGTTTCGAGGGGAAGGGACTGGCTGCCGGCAGGGTTGGCGAAGACGAGGAGCGCATCAGTGGCCCAATTGGCGGCGAGCAGACCGAGGGTTCCGCCGATTACGGAGAGCAGGAGGCTTTCGGCGAGGACGAGGCGGATGAGTTGCCAGCGGCTGGCGCCGAGGGCTAGACGGACGGCGATTTCCTTGCGGCGGGCGGTGGACCGGGCGAGGAGGAGGTTGGCGACGTTGGCGCAGGCGATCAACAGGACCCCGGCGACGAGGGCGGACAGCAGCCACATGACAGTGGCGATATCTTCCTGGTTGCTGAGGTTTCCCTTGGAGGCAGGATGGAGAGTGAAGCGTTTTTCGAGGAAACGCGTCTTGCTTTTTTCGCTGCCAATTGTCAGCGCTTTGAGCTCTTCGGCAAGTATAGGGGTGACGATGCGGTCAAGGTCGGACTTGGCCTGAATGGGGGTGACGCCGGGATTGAGCCGGGCGAAGATGTGGAGGAAAAAGAGGCGGCGGTCCTGGAGGCGGGCGGAATTGGGCATGAGCAGGCGCTGCATGGCGAGGGGAATATAGAGGTCGGGAGGGGAGAGGATGTCGGTGCCGCGGAAGCCGGGTTGGGTGACGCCGAGGACGGTCATAGGTTGGCCGTTGAGGAGGATTTTTTTGTTGACGATGGCAGGATCAGACCCGAAACGGCGCTGCCAGAGGGCGTGGGAGAGGACGGCGACGGGGTGGGCGTCAACGGTTTTGTCGTCATCGGGAGTGATGGGACGGCCGAGCGCGGTCCTGACGCCGAGCGTTTCGAACCAAGTGCCGGAGACGAGGGTGGCGGAAACGATTTGGTTGCGGTCGCCGGTGGCGAGGCTGGCCGAGCCATTGAACTGGGCGGCCAGGCGTTGGACGGAGGTGGCGGCGCGGAGGTCATTAAACATGGGGTTGGAGAAGCCCCGGTTGGTCCAGTTTTCGCCTTGGCGGGGCCCGGGAAGTTCGAGTTGGACGAGGCGTTGGGGATCGGGGAGAGGGAGGGGGCGGAGGAGGAGTTGGTCGAGGAGGGTGAAAATGGCGGCGTTGGCGCCAATTCCGATGGCGAGGGAGACGGCAGCGACGATTGTAAATAGCGGGTTCTGGCGAAGAGCGCGGGCGGCGTATTGGAGATCCTGGACGAACATGGCAGTTACAAGGCACTTTATTGGCCATTGTAAGTGATTGAAAAGATTGAAATGCGTGTGTTCCGGGAGATTCTGAGGCGGGACAAGGTGTGCGGGAACGGACAGATGTGGTAGGATTGAATTTTGGAGAATTAGCAATGGAATGTCCCGTTACTGGCATCAAGACGCGCTTTGGCAATCGTGTTTCGCACGCGAACAATAAGACCCGGCGTACTTGGGAGCCGAATATGCAGTCGAAGCGGATTTGGGTTCCGGATGAGAACCGGTTCGTGCGTTTGCGGTTGAGCGCGCAGGGAATTAAGATGATCGACAAGATCGGAATTAATGCCGTGTTGGTCGACCTGCGGAAGCGCGGGATCAAGCCGTAATTGATTTTGTTAACTGAAAAAGGGCCCTTGCCGGTTGGCTTGGGCCCTTTTTTATTGGTTGCGGGGTGTGGATTTCAGGTCTTAGCGAAGTAGAGCGAAGTGGCGCGTTCCAGATCCGGCTTGGTCATGGAGATAGCGCGGCCTTCATAGCGCGAAATCGATTCGAGGATGTTGCAGATGTCGCTGGGATAGCAGGCGCGGAGTTCAGTGCGGCCTTCGCGGAGACAGAGGCGGCGGAGGAACTCGGCACTATCGACTTCCGAGGGGACACGGCGGGCGGAGACGACGCGTTCGAAGATCTGGTCAAAGACAGAGGGGCTGACGGGTTCGACGTAGATTTTATTTTGAATCCGGCGAAGGAAGGCTTCGTCGGCCAGATCGGACGGCTCCAGATTGGTGGAAAAGACAACCATGAGTTCGAAGGGAATCTGGAACTTGACGCCGTAGCGAAGCGTTAAGTAGTCAACGCGGCGGTCAAGGGGTACGATCCAGCGATTGAGGAGATCTCGAGGGGACATGAGTTGGCGCCCGAAGTCGTCGACGATAAAGAGGCCGTTATTGGCCTTCATCTGTAGCGGGGCCGTATAAATGCCGGAGGCTTCGTCGAGGCGCAGTTCAAGCATGGATGGAATAAGCTCGCCGCCAACTACGATGCAGGGGCGTTTGCAGAGAACCCAGCGGGGGTCTATGTCGGGATCGTTGAGTTCGAGCGCGTGATGGACGACTGGGTCATAGATCGAGATGATCTGGTTGTCGACCTCGACGGCGTAAGGGATGAGGACGGCGTCCTGGTAAACGCGGAGCATGCGTTCGGCGATGGACGTCTTCCCATTTCCGGAGGGGCCGTAAATGAAGATGGAATTCTGGGAGATAAGAGCGGGGCCGAGTTGATCGAGGAGGCGATCGGTGACGATCAGATCGAGGAAGGATTGGCGAAGGGTGCGGCGGTCCAAGTGCAGCTTCGCGGTCTGTTCCTTGGTGGCGGCGTGGTATTCGTTCAATGAAACGGGGCAAGCGCCGGCGTATTGGGATATTTGAAAACGCTCGCTCGCGAGTTGGCGACCGGAGGCGGAGGTCGTGAAGAAGTAGTCGTTACCCACCATCCCCTTCACTTCCACCAGTTGCTGTTTCCGCATGTACTGGAAGATGTGGTCGACGACGGGAACCGAGACTCGAAGTTTCTTGGCGAGCGTGGAAAGGGTGGACGTACCTTCGAGGAGGAGACGGCGTACGACTAAGTCCAGTACCAGGTTCTCACTGATCCCGAGTGCTTCAATGGACTCCGGCATACGGGGAGAGAAGCGGCTAACGAGCGCTTTAGCGGGATGAGGAAGGGTTGCCGACATAAGTTCTCTAGGGAATAATCGGCCGGGATCGGGATTTACTTTACATCTGCACGGATTGGCAGCGGCGGACGTCATGTAATTGTGTCATTTCGTTTGGCGGAGGATCGATTGGACGAGTTGCGCGCGGTGTTGGGTCTCTTGCGTCCGTGCGTAACGGGGACTCGAAGCATGGGCCGCTGGGCGGCGGCATTTTCAATCGCAGCGTTGCTGACGGGGGCAGCATGGGCGGACGAACCATCGGCGCGCTCTTTGGCGAAGCAGGGAGAAAAGGCGGAAAAGCGGGGAAATGCCGCGGAGGCGGTGTTGCTTTACAATCAGGCAGCCGCGAAGGGGTCTACGGCGGCTGGGGTTCGGGCAAGGGGATTGATGGGACAAATAGTACGGAACGGGATTCCGGCAGCCGGCGCGGCCGCGGCGGAGGTGGCGGCTCCCGAGGAGTTGGACGGTGTCTTCACTCCGATCACGGAGCGGGAAATTCGGGAGTTATTGCCGCCGCCGGAGTTGACGCTACCAGACAATGCGTTTGTATTGGATTTGCGGGAGCCGCCGCAGAAGATATGGGAGGCGGCGGGGAAGTTGCTGGGACTCGATGTGATTTTTGACGGGGAGTTTCCGCCGGGAGGCCAGCCGGTGCGGTTTCAGTGCGGGGAGCAGAGCGCCCGGCAGGTATTGCATGGTTTGTCGGCGGCGACAGGCAGCTTTGTGGTGGTCCTGGGGCCGCGGAAGATCATGGTTGTTAAAGACACAACGCAGAAACGGCAAGAGCGGGAGCCGACGGTGGCGGTGTTATTGACCCTTCCGGATCCGACGTCGACGCAAGAGTTGCAGGAGGCGGCGCGGGCGGTGCAGCAGGTGATGGAGATACAAAAATTCGCCATCGACAATACACGGCACATGGTGCTGATGCGGGACCGCGTATCGAAGGTACGTCCGGCGCAGAAGTTGTTCGAGCAACTATTGGGGGCGCGACCGGCCGTGGTGATTGAGTTGGAACTTTATGAGATGCGGGCGACGCGGACAACGGATTTGGGGATTGGGGTGCCGACATCTTCCAAGTTATTCTGGCTAAGCCGATTCATGAATAACGATCCGAGTAAGATCGACCCAGGCGCGGCGATGGCGACATTCGGTTCGGGGAACAGTCTGATCGGGATGACGCTGGCGGACGCGACGGTGACGGCAACGGCCCTGAAGAGCCTGGGGAAATCGGTGCAGCGGGCGTTTGTTCAGTCGGTGAGCGGGCAGCCCGCGCAGTTGATTCTGGGGGAGAAGTATCCGATTCTCACGGGGGGCTTTTCCTTTGGGACGGGGACGACAGAACCCGGCGCATATAACCCGCCGCCATCCTTTCAATTTGAGAATTTGGGCATAACGATGAAGGTAACTCCGTATGTCCACGACGCCGAAGAGATGACATTGGAAGTGGAGGCGGAATTCAAGCTGCTGACCGGCGCCGAGATCAATGGAATTCCGATCCTGGCGCAACGGAAGTTTACATCGCGGGTAAGGATGCGTGATGGGCAGTGGGCAATGCTGGGGGGATTATCGACGCACTCCTCAACCTACAATTCCAGTGGTTTGCCGCTGCTGGGGCGATTGTTACGAAGTAACACGGTTGAAGCGAATTCGGGCGAGGTGATGTTATTGTTGAAGCCGCGGTTATTGGGGGCGGGGACGGATCTTGTTCCGGGACCGATTTTTCTAGGACCCGAGGGACGTCCGGCGATGGTGTTTTAGCGGAGAGCGGCGTCTATCAAGAGGATGTTTTCACGAGCGAAATCGGCTTCCGCGAGATCGGGGTTGATGTCGAGGAACTTTTGAAAATGGCTGCGGGCGGCGGCGAACTGTTCAACGCTTTGGAGCTTTTGCGCGCGGCGGGCGTAGGAAAGTCCCAAGACGTAATGCACATAGGGTTCCTGGCTGTCGTAGCGCAAGGAGCGCTGACAGTAGGCGATAGCTTCGTCGAAGCGCTCCCGCTTCCGCTCACAGTCACAGAGGCCGAAGTAGGCCAGGCTGCGCATGTCGGACCAGACGTCGGTCTGGGCGGCGCGTTTCTTGCGTCCAATACCGGCTAAATACCCGAGGACATAATAGTTCATTTTGCCGGCGAGTTTGGAATCGAAGTCACTGAGCTGGAGATACTGCTGATACTCGTTGACGCCCTCGACGTATTTGGCGGACATACGGAGACTCTCGGCCAACCAGAAATGTGTTTCGGCGTTTTTCGGATTGAGTTTGATCGCTTTTTGAGCGGATTCAATGGAGTCCGGATATAACTCCTTCATGCGCAGCGCCTGGGCTAACAAAGACAGCGACAAAGCGTGTTTCGGATCCCGTTGAATGGTGGCATTCAGTTGGCGGATGGATTCGTCGACGCTGCCGTTATCGAGAAGCATACCGCCGAAGTTGGCGCGAGCTTCGATATAGTCGGGATCGATCTCGATCGCTTTGCGAAATGACTTTTCCGACTCCTCCATCTGGAACAGATCGCGCTGCACGCGGGCCAGATAGAGCCACGCCTGACTGTATTTGGGGTCGGCGGCAATGGCGGCGCGGAACTCCACGGCGGCTTTCGTGTAGGCCTCTTTGTTGCCTTTGTTGTAGAGATTAATGCCCTTTTCGAAGGGGTCGAGGGCGGCCTTGGTGCGACGGCGGACCGTGGTGATTTTTATGGAAATAGTGGATTCCTGGCCGGGATATACGGTTTCTTCGCGGGGCCCATCAGGCTCGTAACCCAGGCGTACGCCGCGGATGGTGTGGGCGCCTGGGGGCAGGCCGGGAAGCCGCAGTGGAGTTCCCTTCCCGATGACGCCTTTGCTGGCGCCGTCGACGAATACTTCGACGCCGTCCATGTTGGCTTCAATGACCCAGGTACCGAACTTTGGAGCGGGCGCCTCGCCGGGGCTTACGCGGCTGGGATGAAAGGCGAGGAGCATCTGGGGATCGAAGTTGCCTTTGTCGACGGTGGGATTCTGTTGGCCCTTGCTCGCTTCGCGCACGTTACGGCGGACATATTCGGCAAGTTCATCGGCGGTGACGATAGAGTCCTTATTCTCGTCGGCGTAGCCCTCCATGCCGCGGACGACATAGTAAGTGAAGATACCGTGGCCGCCGCCCCAATCTTTACTTTCAAATGACCGTTCCCGGGCGCGGGAGGCGGTCATGGAGAACATGGAACGGTTAAGATCGAGGAGGGAGCGATTGACGATTTCGCCTTGTTCGGGGGTGATGGCGCCGGAGTGGCAGGAGTCGGTGAGGAGTACTTTCCATTTGGCCTGGACGCTGGAGCCGATGACTTTGCCGAGTTGGTCCATGCTGTAGCCGGTGGAGGCGATGTTACCGGGTTCCAGGTCATAGGGAGCGAGGTATGCTTTGCCGGTTTTTTGATCGACGAAGCCATGACCGGCGAAGTAGACGAGAACACGGTCATCCGGCTTGGCCGCGCCGGGGAGCCAGGTTTCGAGTTCCTTTTTCATGTTGGCGAGAGTGGCTTTCGCGCCGGTGAGTTTTCGCACGTTTTCGGCGCGGAAGTTACCGCCTTCGGGACTGATGAGGATGGAGTAGATGGCTTCCGCGTCGCGCTCAGCATAGGCGAGTTTGGCCGCGGAGGGCAGGTTTTTATAGTCGCCGACGCCGACGACGAGAGCGTAGCTGCGAGGGATAGTTTTGCCTCCGGGCGGTTTTACCTGCTCGGTGACGACGGGGTCCTTTTCGAACCGGAGGTCACGCTCTTTCTTTTGCGCCTCCTTTTGCTGGGCGCAAAGGGAGAAGGCGGCGAGGGCGAGAATCGTTAGATGGCGCATTCAGGTTCCTTATTGGTGCGCGATGCGGAATTGATACGTGATCGGCGCTGACGGCGCGACCTTGATTGGGGGTACGGAGACGATGGATTGATCGCCTTTACGGACGAAGAACAGTTCGCGAGCCTTGAGACCGGCTACAGGGTTAGGTTTCAACCCCGCGCCGGCGTCGACGCATTCGCCGCGGGCCTTGAGAATGCTGTCGTCGCAGCGCGGAGACAGATTGGCAGGCACCGCGCTGGGGGTGGGAGGGGGGGGGATGGGTTTATACTTTGCGGGCTCGCCGATGCGGACGGGACTGAGGACCCAGTAGACAGTGTCATACCCTTTGGGCCCGACGATGCGGAAAGCACCGGACGTGGAGGGGATGATGTATTCGCGGCCTGGTTCGATTTTGTTGTTCGTACCGGCCTGTTCGCTGGGGAAGAGTGTGGACTGGTCGCCGGAGGTGCCTTCGTTGATCACGTAGAGGAAGCCCGGCTGGTTGGATTTGAAGCGGAAGCGGAGTTGATCGCCGTCCTGGAAAACATGTCCGGGGTCCATTGTTTTCCACGCGCCCGTGTCGCGTTTTTCGATGGTGATCTCGAGTCGCTGTTGCCCGATAACGGTGAGAGAAAAAATGAGGAAAAGCGCGAGGCGCATATTATTTATGCTCCAACTTCAAGTCGACGATGACTTTGCCGTTGGGACCGGAATTCTTGTTGACGACGTAGACGGCAGTCTCTTTTTGCTGGGAAGGACCGGGCTTGGAGTCGTCGACCTTCTCGAAAACCAGGTCGCGGGCCATCAACTCGCCGCGGACTTTGTTGACGAGTGCGTCGTCGATCGGGCGAAGCAGTCCGGCGACCTGAAAGGTCTTGGGCGCAGGAGGACGGGCGGGTGCGTTGGCAGCCGGTTTAATTGTCTCCGGCGGCATCTGGGTGAAGTTATAGATGAGATCTTCGAAGTTCTTTTCGGGTTTGCGAGTGAGGACGAGGAAGAGTTTCTCTTCGCCGGCCTGGTCATCGAAATAGAACCGCCCGCCGTTAGGGACCTCGTAGCGACGGAAGGGTTGGATGAGGTTGTCGCCGTTGGCGACTTCGGAGACGGGGAAGAGGACCTTCCAAAGGCCGCTGGTGCCGCGGGCGATGACATAGAGATAGGCGTCGTCATTGGCTTCAACAGTGATTTTGAGGCGGTCACCGGAGCGGAAAGAGCCGGCGGAATCGACTTCGTGGTAGGGGTCGTTGGCGCGGCTGAGCAATAGGCTGTAGCGCAGTCCGAGCGGCGGCTGGGAACTGATGTATGCCGCGGGAATTACGGGCGGACCGGAAGGCCGCGGAGAGCTTTGGGCCTGTTCGACTGGATCGGGTTGGTTCTGGGAAACGGGCTTGGGAGAGGCGGGGCGGATCGCCGGTGCACCCGGCGCCTTCGCCTTGATGGCTGGAGCGGCGAAGAAGAGTTCACGCGGAGTGAGATCCTGAGCGGGGAGCGAAGCGATCGTTAAAAACAAGAGAAAGTGGTACGTTTTCATAGTGTTGCGAGCCTTTTTAGCGATTCTTTCCGAGTAGTTCTATGGTACTATTTTGGGGTCGAGGAAGGGAACCCAATGGTTAAGAAACCCGTTATTGCCGCTGCATTACTCTTTTCTTTATTAGCGCAAACAGTGGGCTATGGCCATCAGGCGGCCGGACAAATCCAAAAGCTGAATATCACAATTGTTGAAGGCGAAGGCGCCGTCAACAATATACGACAACGGATGGCCCGTGAGCCGATGGTGCAAGTAACGGATGAAAACCGGAAACCTGTGGCGGGAGCGGCGGTAGTGTTTTTGCTGCCCAACCAGGGCGCCGGCGGAGCGTTTGCAAATGGGGCGAAGAGTCTGACGACGCTGACGGACGGCAACGGAAATGCGGTGGCGCGCGGGTTGCAGGCGAACCGGCTGTCGGGCCAGTATCAGATCAATGTGACGGCCTCGCACGAGGGGAAGACGTCGTCGACTTCGATCAATATGTCGAATGCGGCGGTGGCCGGAGCGGCCGCTGGAGGGGTTTCGCTGAAGTTGCTCTTGATACTCGGCGCGGTTGCGGCGGGTGCGGTGGTGGCAGCGAACGGCGGCAACGGCGGAAACGGCGGGGGGACACCAACGCGGCCATCGACGACCGTGACACCCGGATCGCCGACGGTGGGGAGACCCTAATGAAACGAGAAATACTGTTGGGAATCGTTGCGGCGGGGACGTTGACGGCTCAGAATGTGGGCGGTCCGGTGATGGGGTATGTTGTGGATGGTTCCGCGCGGATGCGGCCACTGAACGGGACTCCGTCTTCGGGGCATGTGGGCGCGGCGATGCGGGAAGGCGTGCGGGATTCGTGGGGCGAGTTGGCGCTGTTGACCGATGGGACGGCGATGAAGGGCGGACGGGTCTTAGAGGGGCAATGGGCGTCGTTACAGCCGGGCGCATTTTTGGATGCGACGGGGCGCTCCGTGCTGGTGGCTGGAGAGAGCAGAAGTCCGTGGCGATTGGCTTTGCCGGACCGGGCGGTGGCCCTGCGGGTGTCGGCGAGCGGCGAGCGGGTGCTGGCCCTATTGGCCGATGAGAGTTTGACGGCGTGGACGGCGGATGGAAAAGCGGAATGGCGGATGGCGGGGAGTATCTGGTGGAGCTTTGCGTTCGCCGGCGAGCGGGCAATGGCTTATGATCCCGCTGTGAATTCATTGTTGTGGCTGGACGGCGCGGGCGGATCGACGATGCTGCGCAAATTGGATGGCGAGGGCGGGCGATATACGCTGGCCGTGGACCGGGCCGGCAAGCACGCGGTTCTGTTGGGCGACCGGGCGGTGATTGTGCCGATCGGTGGCGGCAATGTACGAACTGCCGAAGTGCCGGCGGGCGCGGATCGATTGGAAGCAGTACAGGGCGGTCGAGCCTTTTTATTAACGCGCGATCCGGCGTTACCGCTGTGGGTATTAGATCCGGAGCGAGAGGCGCCGCTGTTGGTGATTCCGGCATTGGGAGTTGAGAAGGGCGGCCAGAAGTGATACGGCGGTTGGCGTGCCTCATTACTTTGACCGCCGGCGCGGCGATGGCGTTCCCGAATCCGCAAAGTGGCTGCGAAATCACCACGGGTTCGGTGCTGCCGCAAGCGGTGCGCGGCGCGGCGATTTCGTACACGATCGCGACGACCGGTTGTACGGCGCCGATCCGGAGTTTTGGGGTGGTGACGGGTTCGTTGCCTCCGGGGATGGAGGCCAGGAAAAGCGGCACGGGGTTGATCATTTCAGGAATCCCAACGTCCTCCGCCACATACGCGTTTTCGGTGCGGGCAGTGGACGCCAGCTATCGATATCCGAGTAAACCGTTCGTGATTCGCGTGAATCCGCCGCTGCAGATTGATACACCGGCAGCAGCGAGCGGGGCAACCGGCGCGAGCTACTCAGACACAATACGAGCGCGCGGCGGTATCGCGCCCTACACGTTTTCGATTGTCGAGGGCGCACTTCCGGCGGGCTTGACATTGGCGCCGTCGACGGGCGTCATAGGCGGCACGATGCCGGCGGCCGGAACACAGTTCCGAGTCCGCGTGACGGATTCGTCGTCGGTGGCGAACTTCGCGGAGTTTCCTTACACGATTGTGGCGAGCGGGGCAATTACGACGGTATCGACGCCGCCCGTGGGGACTGTCGGAACTGCGTATAGTTACGATATCGACGGACCCCTGGGCGCCGGCGGTTTTGCATTAGCGCTGGGAGCGCTGCCGACGGGTTTGTCGATGGACGCAAATGGCGTGATCAGTGGTTCACCGGTTCCGACGGGAGAATTCCACTTTACTGTCCGGCAAACGGCGGGATCGGTGAGCGTGTGGCGGAGCTATCGAATCTTCGTGAATGGCGCCGGGACTGTTTCGGGTACGCCCCGTGATGCGGAGTTGACGTTTGCCTACGAACACGTTTTCAGCGCAAGCGGCGGCGTATTTCCGTACACATTTAGTGTCAGTGCTGGTTCGTTGCCCACGGGATTGACGCTGAACGCGGCGAGCGGCGCTTTGACGGGTGAGATACCCATCGAAGCAGCGGCGCTGGCGCCGTTCACGATTAGCGCGGTGGACACCTCCGGCCGGACTTATTCCCAGGTATTTTCGATTACCGGTGTGAGTCCCCTGGTGGGCTCACAAACGCCCATGCCCCCGTCGCAGTTGCCGGCCGTGCGCGTGAACCAGAATGTGAACAACGTCCCGTATTATTCCCTGTCGTTCGGCGGACCCGGAAAGACGTTTACACGGATTGGCGGAACGGGCAACGGACTCATATTTGTCAACAGCGCGACGGGAAATCTGACCTACTCCGTCCCCACACCCGGCGTTTTTTCGCCGGTTGTGCTGGGGACCGATTCGTTGGGCGGCGCAGTTGTTTTTAGCGGCACGCAGTTGACGATTGTGGGAAGTCTAGCGTTTGCGAAACTGCTGGAGTTGCCAAACGGGCGGACGGGCCAGGTATACAATGCGACGCCCACGGTGCTGAACGGGAATTTTGGTCCGCTTACATTCTCCATCATCGACGGTACGCTTCCGGCCGGCCTGTCCATCAATGCCGGCGCCGGTGCGATTACCGGTACGCCGGACGCGATGGCTTCGGGCGGGTACCCCTTTACTATCCGGGTGACGGACGCACAAAGCCAAGTGGCGGAGCGGGTTTACTTTATCGGAATCTCGCAGTCGTATCAGATCACGACAAATTCTATTCCCGCCGGTACGATCGGAGCACCCTATAGCATTGCGTTGACGGGTACCGGTTCGCCTTCCCCATTGTGGACGACGACACCATCGGCCCTGCCGCCGGGAATTACCTTGGGCTCCTCTGACGGCGTGCTCTCCGGTACGCCGACCTTGGCGGGAACCTATACGTTCGAGGTACAGCTATCGGAACCGTCGGCAATCGATAACAGCCCCAAACGATTCACGATCAATGTAACGAACCCGCTAACGGCATCGATAGCGCCGCCGAGTCCGTTGAATGCCTACGCCGGTGGTAGTCTTGCGGCGACGGTGACACCAACGGGCGGGCAAACGCCGATGACATTGAGCGTCACGGCCGGCTCGCTTCCGGAGGGGTTGCATCTGCAAAGCCAAGGGACGCTGCAAGTTACCGGAGTGCCCGCCATTACGGGAACGTCGAACGTTACGATCCAGGTGACTGACGCGGATGGGCGATCGGTGGCAATCCCCTACACGATTATCGTGCGGGATCGCGCGGTGATAACGAGCAGAACGCTGGCGACGCCGACAAGGACATTTGGGTACACGGAGTCGCTGACGGCGGAAGGCGGAGCAGCGCCGTACAGTTGGTCGCTGTCGAGCGGTTCTCTGCCGACGGGGCTTTCCGTATCGACGGGCGGATCCATAACGGGGATTCCATCGGTCAATGGAACGTACAACTTCGTGCTGTTAGTAACAGACGCGAATGGAGTTGGCGACGAACGTCCGTTCACATTGAGCGTAACGGATGCGCTGTTCGTTACCGGTCCAGTGCCGCTGCCGAACGGTTCGGTGTTGGCGGCTTACAGCGAGGCGATGATAACAGTCGGCGGTGCGGCATCGAAGACATTTAGCATAAGTTCGGGAAACCTGCCTCCGTTACTGGCGATCAACCCGGATACGGGGGTGATTTCAAACCTGCCTCTGCTGGCGGGGACGTATGTCTTCACGGTGTTCGCCAGGGATAGCGAGGGTCGTGTGTGGGCGCTGGCCGATCAGATTACGATTGGCGCGGGAATAGCCATATCGCCATCGACGGTTCCGAATGGCGCGCTGAGCACACCGTATTCGGTGCAGTTTACGGCGGTGGGCGCGGTGGGCGCGGTGACGTGGAGTACCTCGCCGGGCGCGTTGCCGGCGGGGTTGTCATTGAACACGAGTACGGGTTTGCTAAGCGGGACACCGACATCGACGGGCAGTTTCGCGTTTACGGTGCAGGCAGTGGATTCGATGTTGACCGCTGCTAGTGCGAACTATACGATGCAGGTTCCGAATTCCTTGACCATAGCGCCGGCGTCCGTACCAAACGGAACGGTGGGAACGTTGTACAGCCAGGCGTTGACGGCGACGGTCGCATCGGGCGCGGTGTCGTGGGCCGTTATTTCCGGCGCTCTGCCGGGCGGATTGACGCTGGGGGCATCATCGGGAATTATCAGCGGCACGCCGACGGCGCCGGGAGCTTTCGCATTCACGGTTCAGGCGACGGATGGATCAGCACAGACCGGGACACGGGCGTATGCAATGACCGTTTTCAATGTGTTGAATATCACACCGGCCACGGCGCCGAACGGGATCGTGGGAACGGCGTACAGCCAGGCGCTGGCGGTGACGAATGGGACCGGCGCAGTGTCATGGGCGGTTGTTAGCGGGCCACTGCCGGGTGGATTGACGCTCGGGGCGTCGTCGGGGATTATCAGCGGTACGCCGACACTGCCCGGGGTGTTTGGGTTCACCGTGCAAGCCACGGACTCGCTAACGCAAACCGGAACGCGGGCGTATTCGATAACGGTTCTCGAAGTGTTGAACATTACGCCAACAACGGTTCCGAATGGGACCGTGGGAACGGCGTATAACCAAGCGCTAGCGGTAACGAATGGGACCGGCGCAGTGTCATGGGCGGTTGTTAGCGGGACACTGCCGGGTGGATTGACGCTCGGGGCGTCTTCGGGGATTATCAGCGGCACGCCGACACTCCCCGGAACGTTCGCGTTCACGGTCATGGCGACGGATTCCCTGGCCCAGACCGGAACACGTGCGTACTCGATAACGGTTCTCGAAGTGTTGAACATTACGCCCGCAACGGTTCCGAATGGGACCGTGGGAACGGCGTATAACCAAGCGCT
>Ga0163144_10006933_pt1 | contig 24935 bp, 26 predicted proteins | sample OliLak19BULKMAT1_FD_123175 | JGI IMG/M metagenome (GOLD analysis project Ga0163144, IMG submission 123175) | Freshwater microbial mat bacterial communities from Lake Vanda, McMurdo Dry Valleys, Antarctica - Oligotrophic Lake LV.19.BULKMAT1 | ecosystem: Environmental > Aquatic > Freshwater >... | reverse complement strand
CCGCGTTTCGGCCCCACAGGGCCAACCTTTACTCCCATAGTTCGAGCCACCCCTCGATACCATTCTAATGCATTTGATTCAAGCGTTTTTTTTAAATCCACAAATTGATCTGGATCGAATGCCGATCTAAAATGCTCGAGTGTCCATTCCCCGTTTCCCGTATCGATGTCGGGGCTGTCTGGATTGGAATCTCCTTTGTAAAGGTTGGGGTGCTGATAAGGCAAGATTACTTTGTATCCATCGGTACATTTGAGACATCTATGATCTCCCCACTTATTAAGCTCGGACGTCGAACCAGAACCATTGCAAATAGGGCAGACAATTTCTGTCATTTCACTAAATCCGTGTTTCTCTAATATGTCACGTACTGGTCTCCAGCCATAGTGTCTAAGCTCCCTGGCCGTAAAAATTGATCTTACTATCTCTGGATTAAATGTTTTCATAAGTTCTGATAAAGCGGCCAATGCCCTCGGAGAAGTAGCTGCTGCCAGCGACTTCGTTAACACCCTCGTGGCCGCCCCCGCCGCCACCTTGCCAGGCGCCAGCGCCGTTGTACCGAGTGATCCAAGACCTTGGAGAAACCTTCGGCGGTTCATTTTTGCCAAGTCGTCCACCCCTTCAACAATATTAATTATTTCTCTCATATTCATAGCAATATTTATAAATTAATTTGAAAAATTACCTCATCGTGTTCATCATTAGAAGTTGGATTATATCAAGATATAGATCCGCTATCAACTTCTAATAGAACAGGGGATTGGTCAATTCACACAATCTCATTAAAATATTTAACTGTTGACTGCCCAACACAAGTGTTGTATAGACTTGCTATATCATAAAGGTTAATCAATGTCACCAAATATTTGGATATTTGCACTAGAACCAATCGAAACTAGATACACTGGACAATGGCATACACACATTCCAGAGTTATTAACAAAGCGATTTGGTCATCGATTCAATGTGCAACAAATTGACGGCATTCAGAAAAACACAGTTCCTACGCCCGGAGCATTCCTGAATTTCTCAGATACTAACTATTGGAAGAGCAGTCAGTTATGCAACTTCCTTGAGAAATTTAATCAAGGATTGGTTACTGCATCTGATCATTTTATCTTCACTGATGCGTGGAATCCGGTAATTTTACAATTGAAATATATGAAGGAACTGCTTGGCCAACAATGGGTTCTACATGGACACTGGCATGCCGGATCATATGACAAAAATGATTTCTTAGGCAGAATCATAGGAGATGCCAATTGGGTTCGTGAAACAGAACGTGCAATCTACCATGCAATTGATCACAATTATTTTGCAACCAAATATCATTATGAACTGGTCGAAATGGAGTTGTTTAAGGCTAACACCGATCATTGGATTGATCGACAATTGATCAATAAAAAGATCGTGCGTAGTGGTTGGCCAATGGAATATATGAAGCAAACAATGGCTCCATACGCCAAATTACCAAAGCGTGATCTTATTGTATTTCCACATAGAATTGCTCCAGAAAAACAATTAGAAATCTTCAAAGACCTAGAAGCAGAATTGCCAGAATATGAATTTGTAGTCTGTCAAGAAAAACAACTCACCAAACACGAATATCACACACTGCTGGGACAATCAAAAATTGTATTCAGTGCTAACCTGCAAGAAACACTAGGCATTTCAACATGTGCTGAAGGTCCGTTAGTTAACTCCATACCTATGATGCCAAAACGATTAAGTTACAGTGAAATATTTCGAGATTATCCAGAATTCCTGTATCCCAGCAGCTGGACATATAACACCCAATCATACCAAGACAAAAAGCAACTACTGACAAATCTAATCAAACTTCAAATGGAGAATTATCACACGTTTGTTCCAAAGATTGAACATTATGTGCAGAATTGCTATGAAAAATATTTTCATAGCGAAAAGATGTTGGAAATCATTAACGAATATATTTGACCAATCTGAATAAAAAGGTTGATTACATTTCCTGAATGTGCTAAATATGAATGATACACAATGGTATCAAACATAATATCATCCGAGTAAGGAAGGAAACAAATGAGTTACAATAAAACAAAGACGGATTCTGATCTAGGTCGACAAGTTCATGAGCACTTAGTACGATGCGGAGTTGAAACACCAACTGCGCCTAATGAGTTAGATCGCAAACAAAAAATTGATATCATCGAAAACAATTTCATCGAGATCATGAGGGCACTTGGTCTCAATTTAGACGATGATAGCTTAGCCGATACCCCAAAGCGAGTTGCTAAGATGTATGTAAATGAGATATTTTGGGGTCTCGACTATGATGCATTTCCAAAATGCACGACCGTTGACAACAAAATGAAATACGATGAAATGGTAGTCGAGCGTGGCATTAATGTGCAGAGTAACTGCGAGCATCATTTTGTTGTAATTGACGGAAAGGCCACGGTAGGATATATTCCCAAAGATAAAGTTTTAGGATTGTCTAAAATTAATCGCATTGTAGAATATTTCAGTAAAAGGCCACAAATTCAAGAACGCCTGACCGAACAGATCTACTATGCTCTTCAGTATATTTTAGAAACTGATAATATCGGAGTCGTAATTGATGCCCAACATTATTGTGTCAAAAGTAGAGGCGTAGAAGATGTTGGATCAAGTACTGTGACTAGTAAACTAGGCGGCTGTTTCAAAACAGACTCGGCGGTTAGAGGTGAATTTATGAATATTGTCAATAAAAATAATGTCTAAGCGAAAAACCTTTGAAGAATTTAACAAATTAGTCAATAAAACTCATGGACAATTATATTCCGAGCTTCTAGACCGAGAATCAAAATTCAAAGATAAAGGATATAAAATTATTTCTGTGTGGGAGTCAGACTTTCGACAACAAATGAAGGGACATGGCTAATGGTAACATGCGTTCAGTGTCAACTTACTATTGATAAATTCAAATTGGAAAATGTTGACCTGAGCGGATGGCCTAAATATTATTGGAACTTGTTGCCAAATCCAAAGACTTCGGAGCACTATTTCTGCGGGCCACATTGCGCAACAGCATGGTACAAAGACAACTATCTAAAGAAAGAAACAAATGAGCAAAATCAAAGTTAGTGAAGTTTTTTACTCCGTACAAGGCGAAGGGCTCTGGACCGGCGTTCCTAGTGTGTTCTTAAGAACATTTGGTTGCAATTTCAATTGCCGAGGATTTGCTATGCCTAAAGGTGAATTAACCGATGAGCCTGAGCAAATTGCCAAAGATATTGACAAATATCCAACATATGAAGATCTCCCCTTGGCCAAAACAGGCTGCGACAGTTACGCTTCCTGGCACCCGTCATTTAAACACCTCAGTCCATTGGTCACTATTGATGCACTAGCGGAACAAATGGTGTCGCTACTTCCAGAAAAGAAATGGACACAGGCCAATGGGCAAGATATTCACTTGGTCATTACAGGCGGCGAGCCACTGCTAGGTTGGCAGCGTTCTTATGTGGAATTGCTGTGTCATCCATTGATGCAAGACCTGAAGAATCTTACCTTCGAAACCAATGCAACACAGATTTTAAGAGAAGATCTAATTCGCTATTTTGAAGATCGACCACATCTACACGTAACCTGGTCTTGCAGTCCAAAATTGTCAGTTAGTGGAGAAAAGCGAGAAGCTGCTATTCGACCTGAAATTGTCAAACAATATAACAATCGGCGAGAGGCATATTCGGATCTATACCTAAAGTTTGTGATCACCAATGAAGATGATCTTGCAGATGTAGAATGGGCAGTAGAGCAATACCGTGTTGCGGGTGTTAACTGCCCGGTGTATTTGATGCCTGTGGGCGGAACCACTGACACATATCAATTCACTAGCAAAGACGTTGCCAAGATTGCCATAGACAAGGGCTATCGATACAGTGCTCGATTACAATTGGATCTGTTTGGTAATGCTTGGGGAACCTAATGAACAACGAAATGAATGCCAAAGCGCCTACTTCTATCCAAGTTGACTCGGTATTGAACTCTATAATAAATCGAGTTCTTCCGACCTTAATAGTCAATGACATTATTGGCGTTTCTCCGATGTCTGGCCCAAAACCCATTACTAAAACAACCAAAAGATTTGTTTGGTATCCGGTTCGGCGCAGCGTAACTCAACAATTCTTATGGTTGACAAAAGGAACAAAGGTGTCTAAAATTAACAGAGAAATTGGAAAGTTAGAGAGTGAATGGCATTCTCTCGCCGGCCATACCGTGTGGATATTAAGGAACATAAATGAGTAATTTTTTTGAAAGATTAGTTGGAATAGACAAATTAAAGGAATCAGCAGCTAAGGCCGTCCAAGATAAAGCAGATGCTGAAGAAGCCGCAGCAAAGGCCAAAGAAGAATCTGCCAAGGTCATAGAAGAGACTAAAGAGGCAGTTAAATTATCGCAGATGTCAGCCAAAGATGCGGCCACCGCTAGAAAAGAGTCATATGTGGCCATTTTAGCCACCCACATCAATGATCAAAATCCAAGAAACGGCTTCTTTGAACTAGATTGGAACGAGCAGTTCATACTTCAGTTAAAGGCCGAAGGCTATTGGGGTGAGAATGATGAAGAAATCGTTGACAAATGGTGGAGAGAAATATGTCGAAATGTGGCTGCTGAAGAAGGCATCAGTGTAGAACGCCGGGCAAGTGGATATATCAATATCAATAATTTAGGTGGCGGAAAGTCTGAGGTTAGTTAATGACCCATATAATCGTAGACACTGCTAATCTATTCTTTAGAGCAAGGCATTCTGTCAAAGGACCCCTAGAGGATAAAATCGGCATGGCGCAGTCGATTACATTCAATAGCATTAGAAAAGCATGGAAAGACTTTGACGGTACTCATGTGATCTTCGCACTAGAGGGACGCAGTTGGCGCAAGGACTACTACCCGTTATATAAAAAACAAAGACACGATGCTCGAGGTGCAATGTCAGTTAATGAAGCTGAAGAAGATCGAGCATTTTGGGAAATATATGATGAATTTGTAGACTTCCTTCGAGAAAAAACCAATTGCACCATTTTACAACACAAACAATTAGAGGCAGACGATCTAATTGCTGGATGGACGCAACAACACCCAAACGAAGACCACGTGATTATCTCTACCGACGGAGATTTCGCGCAATTAATCTCTAAAAATGTCAAACAATACAATGGCATGACTGGAGTCACTACCTGCATTGACGGGTATTTTGATGAAAAGGGCAAGAAGGTCATTGACAAGAAAACCAACGCACCTAAGCCGGCGCCGGATCCAGAATGGTTACTTTTCTTAAAATGCATAAGAGGCGACACAACCGATAACATTTTCAGTGCATTTCCGGGTGTTAGAATTAAAGGATCCTCTAATAAAGTTGGGTTAACCGAAGCATATCAGGATCGTCATGCCAAAGGTTTTAATTGGAATAATCTCATGCTACAGAGATGGGTAGACCATCTAGGCAAAGAACACAAAGTCGTTGATGACTACAAAAGGAACGTTCTTCTTTGTGATTTAACCGCACAACCAACAGATGTTAGACTCATCATCGAAGAGACTATCAATAATTCCATAACTAGCAACAAAAACATCAGCCAAGTGGGTATTAGAATGATGCAATTTTGTGTATCATACGATCTAATCCGAATTGCCGAAAAGATCGAATACTATGCAGTTCCGTTTGCAACTAGATACCAAACAAAGGTAATTTTAAATGAAAATTGATGCCAAAGTAATTGTGCCAAATCGACAATGGGTATTGGTGCAGCAAGGACGTAAGTTAGGGACTCTGCACCGAGACAAACGTAAATATATGTTGTCACAATCCGGAAAACAAACAGAAATTGGTGATATCACCGCAGTAAAAAGTAGATTCGGCGCTGATCTGTTTGCCACGCCAGTAGCAGTAGACAGTTCATTATCAGCAACTGCATTATCTCCAACTATCTATAATTACCCGTGTAGTTCTTCTCCGTATAATCCCGTATACGACATTAAGAAAAAACTACCCATCTTCTCTAAAAGAAAGAAAAGCAAGAGTTTATATTGTGCCGGATACTATCTTATTCAATTTAGACGTGGTTGGATCAAGAGTTATTGTCCAAAACTCATAGCTCTTGAACGCTATCCCTTTAAAGGACCGTTTACTAATGAAAGCGATGTCAAACTATTAGCACAGGAATATAAGAATGAAACCCCTTAATACATTTCCAATTGAATCTTTCTTAGAAAAGTCAAAAATCGCAATCCGTAGCGGACAGAAGTCTATGGTAATGGATATCAAAGACGTGCAGGCGCTGAATGACAATCTCGCAATTGTTATGACACGTTTAGCTGGAACACTCGATTCTACCTTAGAAAAGAGCATCCCCAAATCTGAATCTGTTTCAATTAAAATGGACGGCGGCGGATTCTAGTCATATAATAATAAATACAGTCATATACCACTGGAATATGATTCATGAGCCGTCCCAAACCTTCAATAATTTTAGAAATTACTGACAAAAAGATCTTCAAATCAGAACAAGTACTAGATGCCGATGGTATTTGGGCAGTGTTCTACAAAGGCAGACCAGTGAACCTCAAGACTATATCATTAGTTGCTAGTTCGTTTGGTCCAAAATACAAAAAAGTGTCGTTTAGCAATCCAGGACATGCTCTTAATTTGTCAAAAAAACTCAATAAGATGTATAACTGTCAAGACTTTCGAGTCTACGAACTATCAAAAGGAAATCCAGTAGATTAATGGATCCGAAAGTTGCTATCACGCACGAAATACTTCTTATGTCCGGAGAAGACACATCAGCTGATAATGTGAAAAAGAATCTTAAAATCTTTTGGAAAAATCCTCGCCTGAATGGTGTGCGCAGTATGGCGTTAACCAAGCTGGGCTATCAATTTATGGAACCGCATCTGAAATTCTACACAATCGAATTAACAGATGCACCCGAGGAATTAATCAGGAATATCATTTGGCTAGACAAATACCTTGATTGTCCGTTTTTCTTAGAAAATAAAAGAATACGATTAACTCGAGAGCGTACCGCAGTAATGCTCATGTTATATGGCGGAGATCTTAATCGATTTGTGTTTAATTTGTCCAAAATTGCCAACAAAGTAGAAGAAACTGATTGATTTTTCCTAAAAAGTTCCAGGCTGTGCATTGACACGCTCGCAAATATACAATATAAAAAGCAATCAACAACACTACAAGGAACCTAATACAATATGACTAAAGAAATTTCTACTAACCGTACCGTAACTCCGAATGAAGCCAAATTGGCCATTCGCAAGTGCATCGAAGCACAACGTCCTCTTTTTATGTGGGGTCCTCCCGGCATCGGTAAAAGTGATATCGTCAAACAAATTGGTGACGAGCAGAAACGCGAAGTTATCGACGTTCGTTTGAGCCTTTGGGAACCAACTGACATCAAAGGCATTCCTTTCTTCAACCCAGAAACAAAAACAATGACATGGGCGCCGCCGGCAGAACTGCCAATGGACCCAAACAGCACTGCAATTTTGTTCCTCGACGAACTTAACTCTGCGGCTCCGGCGACACAGGCTGCGGCGTTCCAGTTGGTCCTTAACCGTCGGGTCGGCACATATCAACTTCCAAAGGGAGTTGCTATTGTTGCAGCTGGTAACAGAGACAGTGACAAAGGTGTTACCTACCGGATGCCGAGTCCACTGGCTAACCGTTTCGTTCACATTGAAATGAAACACAGCTTCGATGACTGGTTTGAGTGGGCCACTGCTAACAATATCCATGAACAGGTTGTTGGCTACCTTACGTTTGCTAAAAACGATCTCTACGAATTCGACTCGAAGAGTTCGAGCCGAGCATTTGCCACTCCGCGCTCCTGGAGTTTCGTTAGTGACTTGCTGACATCCGACAATGTCAGTGAAAGCACACTTACTGATCTTGTGTCAGGTTCGGTGGGCGACGGACTAGCAGTGAAGTTCATGGGTCACCGCAAAGTGGCAAAGCAAATGCCTAACCCAACTGATATTTTGAATGGAAAGGTAACGAAGTTTAACATCAAAGAAATTTCGGCAATGTATTCACTTAGTATCAGTCTCTGCTACGAACTGAAAGAAGCGCACGAAAGAAAAGATCCGAAGTGGAATCAGATGTCAGACTTCTTCTTCAAGTTCATCATGGATAACTTCCCAACAGAGATTACCGTGATGGCAGCAAAGGTTGCCCTGAGCAACTACCAATTGCCATTCGAGCCGCGCGAACTGAAGAACTTTGATGAATTTCACAATAGGTTCAGTAAGTACATTACCGCCGCAATGGAGTAATACTCCATTAGGTGTTGTTGAGAAAAGGCGTAGCTTAAATGCTGCGCCTTTTTTCGTAAAATATCACCAAACAGCATTGACAAATGTCTGTGCTTATATATAATGTAAACATCAATGGAGCCCTATATGTCTAAAGCTACTACTGCTTCTGTCGCACACCCCAAGGTTAAGAAACAACACACTCAACAAGAAAAAAATGAGGTGATTGAAAAACTCGTTACTGCTCGAGTAGGTCTCTTGCTAAGACATCCGTTCTTTGGCAACATGGCTACTCGAATGAAACTAATTGACGCTAGTGATTGGCTCGAAACACTAGCAACAGACGGACGCAATTTCTATTATAGCGTGGACTTTGTCAAAAAACTAAAGCCAAAAGAAGTAGAGTTTGGGTTTGCACACGAAATCCTCCACAATGTGTTTGATCACATCGGTCGCCGCAGTTCAAGAGATCCAATGATTTCAAATATTGCAGCCGACTTTGCAGTTAATCAGATCCTCAAAGATGATCGAATTGGCGATGTGCCTTCGTTTATTAAGATTTTCCAAGACAACAAGTATCGTGGCTGGAGCTACGAGCAGATCTATGATGATCTCTTAAAAAATGCAACCAAAATTGATATCAATGCATTGGGTCAATTACTCGACGAACACCTTGATCCAAGTGGCGCGGATAGCGAATCTGCCGACGGTCGCCCAGTACTTTCTGAAAAAGAATTAGAAGAGATCCGCAAGGAAATTAGAGATGCTATGATAACAGCGTCTCAGACCGCAGGCAAGTTGCCCGAAGGCGTTCGTCGATTAATCCAGGAATTCACTGAACCGCAAATGAACTGGCGTGAAATCTTAAGAATGAACATTCAAAGCATCCTCCGCAGCAACTACAGTTTCACCCGCCCTAATCGAAAAAGTCAACATTGCGGTGCCGTTCTTCCAGGTCTACTGCAAGAAGAGACAATCGACGTCTGTGTAGCATTTGATATGAGTGGCAGTATTTCCGACGCGATGGCCCAAGACATGCTCGGCGAAGTTAAGGGCATTATGGACGAATACGCCGACTTCAAATTGAGCCTGTGGTGCTTTGATACTCAGGTTTACAATTTCGCCGAGTTCACCAGTGACACACGAGAGGATATCCTGACTTATCATCCCAAGGGTGGTGGTGGTACCGACTTTGAAGTCAACTGGGAATTTATGAAGAAGAACGGAATTGAACCAAAGAAGTTCATTATGTTCACTGACATGTATCCAAACAGTGGATGGGGCGACCCGGACTATGCCGATACATTGTTTGTGGGACATGGAACCACTTCAATTGAAGCTCCGTTTGGGCAAACTATCTATTACAAGGAATTCGATACCTGATGTATTGGTCAGTATACTTTATGGCATTATACATGATTTCGATCATTCGATCTCTTGTGAGGACTAAATAAAGTAGGTATATTATGACACTGACAAAAGAAAAAATCAATCCTCTAAATGTCCTTGGACAACGACGACTGAACTTTTGTCCAGTTCACTTTTCTACCATCAATATTGAACTAACGCTAAACCAAGTTAACATCGATCAATGGATTACCGAAAGATTGTCAGACCGGTATTATATACTTCGTCGGCAAGTACTCAATTCATCTAATCAATATGTCAATGTTTTGACAATTGGATTTGAGAGTCCTGCAGAATTAACCATGTTAATATTGGGATGCCCATATATCAAAGAGGAATAGAACATGGACGAAACGACTGAAGTAACAAAAGAAACTACCCAGGCAGACCTAACCGTTGTAGATCTACAAAATCTAAGACAGATTATTGATATTGCCTCTCGTAGAGGTGCGTTCTCTGCCGCCGAGTTAAGTGCAGTAGGCGCAGCATTTGACAAGTTGAATGCGTTCCTCGAATCAATTGCGCCAGCTGCGCCGCCCGAAGCGCAATCTTAATCTACAATCATAAGGATAGAAAATATGAAACATGTCGGTAAAATGAAAAATAACTCAGCTAGAGTTGTAGTGGTATACAGGACTCTCCCTGACGAACCGCACAATGCCCTAGTTGTAGGAACACAAGGATTGCAGGATAGCTATCATGATTCGCTGATGTCTCTGATTGATTCTCCTCAATGTCAACAAGCAAATGAACTCGCAGACATGCTAGCAGTTCGAAAATTCCCCGACGGAAATTCTATGCTAGGCTTTTTACATGGTAATGGACACCTTAAAAAGGTACCAACTAACATGGTTCTTATGACCCCGGATTCACAAACAGTGATTCAACTAGACGAACTCAACAAACTAATTGCAGAGCAAAAAGGTGTGAGAGTTGAAGATCTTGCAGTAAGAGAAGAAGGTGACCGGAATCGTCCAACGGCTCCGGTGAAGGCCGAAGTCATTGTCGAAGACAATCTGGTAAATCCCGTAAATCTCAGCAATATGACTCCGGCGCAAAAGCGTAGTCGCGCCGATGCCCTTTACAAAGAAGCAGCACAATTGAGAAAAGAGGCAGACGAACTCGACCCTCCAAAATCAAGAAAAAAGCCCGCTGGCGTAGAAGTCTAATCACTTGTCTAGATACTAGAATAAGCCAGGGCGTCATTGCTCTGGCTTATTCATTTAAGGAATAAATTATGCAAGAATATCAAGAAATATTACGAGACGTTTTAGAAAACGGAACAGAAAGACAAGATCGAACGGGCGTTGGCGTTATCAGTAAATTTGGCCTGCAAATGAAATTTGATCTCAAGCAAGGATTTCCAGCAGTCACAACTAAGAAGTTAGCATGGAAGTCTGTAGTAAGCGAACTATTGTGGATGATTGAAGGCAGCGGCGACGAGTTGCGACTTCGAGAAATTTTACATGGCGAGAGAACTAGTTTGAAAACTACTATCTGGACCGACAATGCACATGCTGAGTATTGGGTTAATCGACGTCATAAGCGATCGATAGGGGACCTAGGACGGATCTATGGCGTACAGTGGAGGAGGTGGAGGAAGCCATTAATCCGAGGAAACAAGGTAGTACTGCAAAATCACGATCAATTAATTGAATTGATTGAACAAATTCAAATGGATCCATATAGCAGACGACACATTCTAAGCGCATGGAATCCCGGCGAAACAGAATTTATGGCGCTGCCGCCGTGTCATATGATGGCACAGTTCTATGTGAGTAACGGACGTCTCAGCTGCCAGATGTACCAGAGATCTGCAGATTTATTTCTAGGAGTTCCGTTTAATATCGCCAGCTATGCGTTGTTGACTCACATGATTGCTAAAGTCTGTAACCTAGAAGTTGACGAGTTAACATTGTGCCTAGGCGATGCTCACATCTATAATAATCACATAGATCAAGTTAAAGAATTGTTGACCAGAAAACCGCTCCCGTTGCCAACACTATGGCTCAATCCAGACATTACTAGAATTGATCACTTTGACATGAATGACATTGCGTTGACCAACTACACAAGCCATCCTGCGCTAACTGCTACAATGGCCATTTAGACCTGCTGGTACTGTGCGTCAGGGCGAAGGCCCGGGCCGCCGCCACCACCGCCGCCGCCACCACCGCCGCCGCCACCACCGCCACCGCCACCACCGCCACCTGTTGGCTCAGAATATCCAATAACAGTAACTAACACCGATGTGGTATTCATTAACGCGTCGGTTATTGTACATCGATATATACCCTCTCGATAGTCTCCGTTACCTAGAAAAATTGTAAATGATGTGGATATCGAAGAAGGCGTGTTTATCGTAAATGTAGCGCCACTGTCTCTTGCCCAAGAATAAGTATATGGAAGTTGTCCACCAGAAGGGTTAACAACGGTCAGTGGAGATGTAGTTATAGTTCCGGCACCAAATCGAGACCCCACTACCGTCTGTGGATTGACTACCGCAGTTAATGGTCGAAGACCAATACCCAATGTCGAATAATACATTACTGCTAGACTCATGTAACGTTTCCGGTAACCACGCAGATAGTTGTCGATCTAAATTTAATACCCGCAACTCCGTTACCATTTAATGTCACGGAACCTACGCCCACGCCATTATAATGCATAGTAACTCCGGATGCGATAATAGTACGATCAGCTCCATTGCCGTCAACGATAATTATGTCACCAGCAGTAAACGTGCCTCCAGAAATAGTAATTGATCCAGTAGCAAATACCTGCCTATTAGCTGACAGGGTTGTCAATGCTCCCGAAGTTTGAGAACTGGTCGCCACTTGTCCAACTATCTGTGTAAACACCCCAGTCGTAGGAGACGACGCTCCAATGGTGGTCCCGTCAATAGTACCACCATTGATATCAACGTTTGTAGATGTCGTAAGCCCCGCAAATCGGTTACTGCCCGACCATTCATTATTAGTTGGAAGGATATCAGTTCCCGAACCAACGCCAGTAGAGCCAGTAAATCCTCTAGATCCAAAGAATCCGGTAGTACCATTAGTTCCGTTGGTCCCTGCGCTTCCTGCAAACCCTCTAGATCCAAAGAATCCAGCCGAGCCAGCAAATCCGTTGGTAATTGGGCCCGCGGAATTAAAAAACGAGGTAGCCCAAATCGTACCCGTATTGTCTCGAACCACAACACTGTTAGCATATGTTCCAGTAGATGCTTCTCCAATTGCCACAGAAGTAGTGGTATTGATTTCCATCGTTCTAGCTTGAGCCGCTGCTGATGCAGTGCCCCACATATAAGTGTCAGTAGATGGAGATTTACCAGATGCATTAGTGTCAATGAGCGTGAGGCCTTTAACCACTTTTGGAAATTTACTATAGAAACCTGCCTCAGATATGTTAACCGTAAATGCCTCATATGAGAAAACTGCAACATCCTGGTTGTTGACTGTGATCTTTAAAACTGTTCTAGAATTGTTTGAATTATCCTTAACCGTAGTCAACGAGCCCAATGATGAGCCGCCGGCAACGCCAGACACAGTGGTAAAGGTGCTGCCCACCTTAATAGACAGTTGATTGTTCGATGTATTGAACCAGAAATCGCCCGCTTGTGCCTCTGCAGGCGGTGTATTAGCAATGTCGGTGAACGACATTGTTCGAAATGCAGAGCCATTATAGACCTTTATCTTGTTTACCGAGGTATCATACCAAATTTGGCCCTGTAATGGATTTGTCGGCGCGGTTATGTTGGCAAAGTTCTCAAGTAGGTAAAGAAAGTTTTCGCCTATGCTTTGTCCATAACCAGCATAATTCTTTCCTAAGAACGTCAATGCAGTTGTTTGATCAATAGATCCATCAGCGATGGTAGCAAATACCCGACCGTTTGATTTTGTTAAGATATATGGCATGATTGTATTTACTTTCTAACTGATTAATTTTAAACTAGATTGCTATCTCGAAACGCACTAGGAGAAATACCGCCACCACTCCCAGCGTTTCCTGGATTTATAGTTGGAACTCCGCCAATTCCCGGAGATGCGGGCGGAGCCGTAACCGTTGTTTCACTAACCGCTGTTACCCACTGTTCCCCGTCCCAGATACTAGGCTTCACATACACCCATTCCGATCCGTTCCACATCTTTGGATATAGAAAATATGGTTTTTGCCATGTGCTAAATTGATAATAATGCATCACTGCCATAGATTATTCCTCCGGTGCATCTGGCCAAACAACAGACACAGGAGTCTCAAATGTTTGCGGAATGTCTCTTAATTTTTTACGGTATGCAGCCCATGCTGTTTGATTAGGAACCGGTGAATCAACTAGCTGTGTATAATCACTCGCTGATAGAAGTTTGTCTCTTTCTGCGGTAATCGTCTCCCAAGTAATTGGTGGAACTGGAATAGCTTCTAACTCTACACCAGTAGGCGAAACTATAATTCGTTTGTTATGATACGTGATTTGATCAAAGAGAAAATCGTATTGATCAGTCACATCAATAACATCTACCGGGTAAGAAGAGTACCCAACTTCACTATTGTAAAACCCTTTTGCTGAATCGCTATAAAAAATTGGCATCTGTTGTTCTCTTATCCTGACCCGACTGCAATCCACGTAAATCCGTTGATCCCAATGTCGTTATTATTTTCTCGCTGACTCATTAAACTAAATTGTGAGACAGTTAAGCTCGAGGTGATTACTTGCACCCACCCGTCAGCACCGGTGTTTGGTGATATCAACAACGGTGTTGCCACTATTGACCACGGCGGAGCAGTAAAGTTAGTATTGAAGTTAAGTGGACCAACTACGCCTTCTTTAAAAGGGGTGCCAGTTTCAAATCTACCCCATTGTACTAGAATACCGTTGGGTAATTTCGTCCAGCCATTTATAGCTGCTGATTGTGTATATCCCGTGGCAGCCGAGGGGTCAAACCATATGTCGCCTGCTTGAAAAGATCCCGCACCTAGGTCTGCAAGAGTAGGTTGTGATGCTTTGACAATTACTCGACCACCACTAGTAAATCCGCTTGTCACATGATATAGATTTGGAGGCGTGGCGCCACCACCACCACCACCCGGACTACCACTGCTACCTGTAAACCCAGTTGGGCCACCACCACCACCACCACCACCACTGCTACCTGTAAACCCAGTTGGGCCACCACCACCCGGACTACCACTGCTACCTGTAAACCCAGTTGGACCACTGCCTGACGGAGGAATAGCCGCAAACCGTGTGTCCACATAAGTTTTGACTGCCCGTTGAGTCGACAACCGGTTATTTGAATTTGCGACCAATGTGCCGTCGGTGTCAAATCTGTTAATGCCCGCTAAGTTAGAATCAATCAATGATGTGAAATTCAGCGTGCCGGCATTGACTGTACCAGAATCTAATATGGTAGTATATACCACTCCCCAACGTCTTAATGAACTTCCTAGGTCAACCCCGCCATTTATCTGTGGCAAGAAGTTATTATTGAGATTCCATGTTCCAAAAAACGATCCTGTAGTAGCCGCTGTGATAAGAGAAGCGTTTAAACCGCGCGCTGTAACGTCTGCGTTAACGTCGCGCTCTACAAGCGTATTAGCAACAGTACCAGTGCTAGCCACGATGTAGCTGCTGCTAGACGCATTTAAAAGCGAGTCTGCGCTAGTTGCAAACGTGCTCGCACCTAGTAATTCAACGTCTTTTGAAGCACCATCCTTGAGTGTAATGCCTCTGATAACACCCGCAAATCCTGCAATTGGGTTTGATGCGTTTAAGAAAAATGCGTCGGCGCTGGTAATAGAAACCACCTCACCGTCAACGTAACATAATATCACCGGATGTTCTTGATTAGAGGTGTCAATTAATTTTGTAGATTGAAAACGTGTGGTACCAAACCCCGGAACTGCATCTGGCCCAATAACAATCAATCCCGTACCGGTGTTAATTGACAATTGCCCGTTGATAGTATCATACCACAAATTTCCTGTGTTAACCACAGTTGCTGACGACGTCGACACAGTAATGACTGCAAGATCTCTCCAAGCAGATCCGTTGTAAACTTTCAGCACACCGTCTGTGGTATCAAACCATAATTGACCGGTTAATTGGTTAGGTGGTGCAGTGTTGTCAGCAAAATTTTCTAGTAAATGAACAAAGTTTTCGTTCTGTAGCTTACCAAAATCAAACAGATTTTTGCCAATTAAACTCAGACTCGTTGTAATGCTGTCAAACTGCCCATCTAGCACAGTTGTCAGCGTTGTGCCGTCGGTTTTGAGAATAATATATGGCATGAATAGTCCTTAGATCTCTATACGGTATTTATTCGCTTAAGAACCAATTACAGAGTCACCCCGGTGATAGAGACTATATATTCCTCTAAAGACATTCTGTTGTTTTCAGTTAGCTTCCCTCCGATCCAGACGCCGCCGTAGAAGTGGCATAAGAGGCCAGAAACGTAAGAGTCGTTACGGCCAGAGAAAAGCGCTAGGCCTTTGGCCAGTGCCGTTGTGTCAAAAATTGCGGCGGTAAGGCTAGCTGCTGAGTTTATCCTGCCGGTTGCAGATGTAAGAGCGGTTTTTTGAACTGTTAAAACGTGCGGTATCGCAAGATCGACGGCGGAAGTAATACCGATGGTGCCGGTGTCTGCGGCGTTGCGGATTCGGTATTCGTTGGTGCCGCCTATGTCGATACTTCGGACGGCGCCCCTAAAATCGTTTGTCGGCGTGAAAAGGTATCGGCTTGCGGTCGGGTTACCGTCAAACCACCCCCCGACATGCGACCAGACTTCGCCGAGATTGCACGTCGGGAAAACCTGCATCCAGTCGTCGACGCCGTCGGTCTGCAGCCAATGCAAGCCGCCGCTTGTCTTGTAGAGAGGGCGGGTTGCATTGCTCGGGGCGATGGCGTGGAAGCCGGGGACGGCTTTGACGGAGATGTCAGAATAGAAGCCGCCGAAGCTCACGTTTGGCAGGGTCAAAAAAATGTCTGAAACTGCGGTACCCGTCCTCACCATGAACCTGTGGGCCCCGGCGGCGACGAAGGCGGCGGGGTAAGTCAGTCCGCCGGTTCCGTTCGCAAGCCGGCAGTCTATGGCGCGGCTATCGGCCCCGCGTGTTGTCAGTGTTAGGCGGACTTCAAACCAGGAAAAGGCGGGGGCATTCGCTAAAATTGTGACCGCGCCGCTTCCGGCCCCGTCAGCCCAAATTTCCCAAGTCTCACCTGATTTTATTTCGTAACCCGGAGTGCCCGCGGCGGCGCCGCCGGTATATAGCTCCGGCCCCGCCGCAATGAAGGCGGCCGCCGTCGCCCCTCTCATGCGCGACTTGTCGAGCATTATGCCGACTTCATCGCCGTCCGCTGATATATTCCCTTGCAAAATCCCGCCGGAACTTTGTCTATAAAGCGACGTGAGGTCCGAAGGGTCATAAAGAACTCTCGGAGCACTATTTAGAAAAATACTCTCTACAGGAATTTCGTTATTAATAATCGATGACGATATACCCGACAATATTTTCAATGCAGTCATAATCAGTCCTCGTTAATTTTCAGTTAATGGATAGCCTGAAAGGTACCATCTGTTGTTTGCTACTTTCACAATCGACGACATACCCCTAGCCCCTAAAATCCAAGATGCAGCATCAGCAATTCCGGCACCAATAATTCTTGTAGAAGTGTTGACCGACGAAATAGTTACATCATTAGTTGAATCGTTCACAAAAGAAATTACTGTGCCAGTTGAGTACGGAATAGAAGCATGTGTGGGTACCAAAACTGTACAGGTGCTAACAAAGTAGAGTTGTCTTCCTTTGTCTGCTAACACCAATGCATAGCTAGCAGTGGAAATATTATTTTGACTAACTTGCGTTCCACTGGTTCTCTGCGTGGTTCCATCGGAAAACATAATGTCTCGACCAATTGACAAATCGCCACTAACAGCCACAGTTGATGACGTTGCTGCCAAATCTGGATAGAAAGAAGTTTTTTTGTCCACTGGATCAATCTTCAGTGCCGTGACATCCCCGCCCTGGTTGATCTGTATAATCAACGGCAAGTTGGACGTTACGTTGTCAATGTAAGTGGCCGTTGATGTGGTTCTCAGTTGGATCTGCGAAGTATTTGGACCAATCAATATGCCGTTGGAGTTGAGAACTTGCAGACTAGCTGTTGTGGCTTGTGATCCGCCTACTGGTGCAACTTCTAGGTAAACTCCAGAAAATGCATTAACATCGTTAGCACTGGTAGCTGTTCCAACGAATCTAATTCCGGAGATAGAATTATTTAACTTGATCCCAGTCTCTACAGAAGTAATTCCGTCAAGTGCAGTGCCTAATGTAAAAGTTGAACTAGAAGCAACAGCCACTACCTTGTCATTGTTATAGAGGGCAGCAACCGCCACTACCTGCGAAGCGGTGTTAGTTACTGTGGTTTCATACCAGCCGTTCTTTATCGCCGCAGTAGACGTGCTAGCCAGCGTTGGGCCAACAAGAGTGAAGTCAATGCCGTCTGATGTGAAATATAATTGCCGATTGGTGCTGTCGATCCAAAGATCACCAATTTCAGGAATGGTAGGTTCTGAAGGAGAGACTTGTGCTGCTCCTACCGGACGGAAAATATTGTTGATACTGTAAACATACAATCGATCATCTGCTCGATTATACCATAGCTGTCCAACTAATGGACTTCTTGGAGAAACTCCAGTCGATGCAAAATTTTGCAATACTTCAACTAGGTTTTGGTTAACATATTCACCATATGAACTGAAGTTACGTCCGATCAGTGTCAAGCTCGTTGTTACCTGATCAATTTCTCCATCCGGCAATACCGTTAATACAGTTCCATCAGAATTTCTAATCGTATATGCCATGGTTATGTCTTTATGATATAGTTGAGCGTGACACCGGACCCTGTGCTAGTTGGGCCGGTCAAACTGGGTATTTTGAACGTATTAGAGATATTTCCAATACCATATTGAACATTGATAGCGGAAAATAATGTGCTGTAGGTTGCAGTAGAGACGGATCGACCATCACAACGCAACCATCCGCTAGGTTCTGATGCTGAAGTCCACAACATAACCATTCCTGATCGTACTAAGTTCGGAGTAACTGAGTCAGCGAGAAAGTCTTCTTTTTCAATATTATATAGAACACCGCTGTCAGATATTAACAATTTTGCCGAAGATGTTGCTGTAGAAATTCCCGGATTTCCAGTAATAGACAAACTAGTTAATGGAACGTTAGCTGGTTCTTTCCACTCAGTTCCATTCCATAATTGAATTTTGTTGTCTTCGGTATCACTAGGATTGGTAATTACCAATATATCGCCAAGATCGGCGCTAATTGGTCCAGTACTGGTACTTTGATAAACTACGTTGACCGCAATCCACAGTAATCCATCAAAAACACGGAGCTTATATGCCACTGTATCATACCAAATTTGACCTTGAATAGGAGACAGCGGAGCTGTGTCTGCTGAAAAATTTTCAAGTAAGTGAACAAAATTCTCAGCGATAGCTTGACCATAATTAGGATCATTGCGGCCAATTAATTTGAGACTGGTATTAACTTCATTGCCAACAATGTCCGGAATGGCAATTGTTCCATTCAATGGGTTTGATTTGATAACAGAGTATGACATTACTATTCCTTATGATCCGCTAGTCAAAGATTGTACTCGAATTGTATAATCAATTTGTATGAGTCTGTTGAGTGACTTTTGCACTGGGTGAAAAATCACATGCGTCAATAACAACCCAGTATTTTCTCCACTAGGATTAAAACTTTTCAGTCCCAGTTCGTCAAATACAAATTCACCACCTTGTGTGGGTGCTGCATCAAACGCCGGCTGTCCGCTTGGTTCGCCAAAATCTAAAAGACAACTGACCAATAGATCAGTATAGTACGTGCCAGCAATATGGCGTACTTCCATAAAATTTCTCGAAGGGTCTAACACAAATGGGTTGTTGGCATCGATGACTTTATAATAGGTCTGATTATATAATGAAGCACTTGTACCAACTGAGTTGGGTGTTAGATACGTGATAATCCCAGTGGGGTCAATTCGACTGCCACCGTTTCCAAACGCCATCTCACTGATAAAATTCCGTCCTATATTTCCAATGCCGCTGGCCATTGCAATTGAGAAATTCTCATAATGGATGGCATTTTTCTTATCAACGAACACGTCTTTTGATAGTGGATCAAAAATCTTAATGTGGCCCTGAACACGAATCCCTCCAACTTCTTTGAAGTCAGTTGTTGGTAGTGTTAATGGTTTTGAATTTTCCATTTGCATAGGTTTCTTATGTTCTTCCATAGTAGTATTTATCTGGTAGTGAAGCTTCGGCACCACGCATAAAACTCGGTATAATGCCGCTATCACTAATTAGCGAAGTTTGTGTATTTGAGTAAAAATTGTTGTAGGCTACACGTTGAGTAACCACAATATGGGTGCCTGTGGTAGTAACAAAGTTCAATACCAACTGTGCAGTACTGATTGTCCCAGTTGTTACCACATCAATTATTGTAAATTGTGGAGGAATAAAATCTATACCTCTATAGACGTATCCATTTATTGCGGTCGTTGCTGGAGAATTAGTATACGTCCAAACTTGGTTAGTTGCGGTTACCAACAGTGACACTCCGACCGTGGCTACCGGCGGCAATGCCGTTGTAGTAGACACCGATCCAATGACTCTCACAGGATCATTATCGTATCTAATCGAAGTGTTCTGTTTGTAATATCCTCGTTTATCAAGCTGTCGACCACCATAGAATACCGATAACTGATTTGTTGCTGCGGTAGTAGTAGTCAACGATATTCCGCCAATTGCGTACGACGTTGCGGTAGTAGCGGTGTACAACTGTCTATGAATTGACTCGTAGTAGGGAATATTTTGCTTCATACTTTGGTCAGCAACTGTAGTACCAACTGGATAGAATTCTCTCGCACCAGTCCCCAGCGTTCCGCGTCTCAAGTTAGAAATTGTATTACCATCAACATTCCAGAATTCAATACGCTCGCCTGCAACAAAAGCAACGCCTGGTGTCTTAGTTGCAATATTTGGAGCAGTCAGTGCTCTTGCATCAGACACTACCATTTCAGTAGAAGTGCTGTAAAGCACCTGCTCCAATTGAGTAGAATCAATCGCGCTCAATCTCTTATATTGTGTTCTGTTGAGAATGTCCGTAAACACCTTGTAACCCAGCACCGATGTTACCGCAGTGTCAGCAATCGACGTAATGATTACTGATTCGCTCCGTAGGTACGGATATGAGTTTCTTATGACCACTGTTTGATAGTCGTCATCGAGGTAATAGTCTACTCTATTTGTTAATGATTTACCACCAACAGTAACCCACACATAGTCGTCATTGACTACTTCTCGACTTGTTGGGTACCTTCTTGATGTTCTAGATTGGAACACTTCTGTTCTAACCAACGGAGCGGCGCTGTTATTAAAGGAAATTACCTTGAGCGCCGAGTTGACTACAAAGCCCGCAGATGGTCGCAATGTCATGATGGCCGTTGTAATATCTATGTAATAATCACTAAACACGAAGTTAGTTACTGCCACTTCGTCTCCGGTCTGAACAAATCCAACTTTGAATTTTACAGAATCAGTTGGTTGATCGACCACAAAATCAACACCCGGAATCGCACGTATTCCATTAACATACGCTTCTACTGTTGATAGATCGTATATTCCAGTCGGATATTGATTGTTTGGATCAATTTCAAACAACACCTGAGAATTAGCTGCCGTGTGGTAAGCCGTGTTTGGAGCTGTTAAGATTCTTCCGTCGATGTCTACAACAACTTGTGAGTTGGGTGAACCATAATTGCCCGGCATAAACAACAGAGATACCTCAGAAGTCACGCCGTCGCCAATGAATGCCTGTTGACGTACTGCACTCACTGCATCTGCGCCATTTAAGAACGACCAAACTTGCAACACATTTGTTCCAGTTCCAACCGTAGACGCTGTCAACACATTGTTCACCACTGTGTAATTTGCAGATGCAAGTTCTAGTCCGTTGAGAGTAGCGTAAATCCCCGATGCCGGAGTAAATGGGCTAACAAACGCACTAACTGTGGCAGTATTGTTAACCACTACGGTGTCTCTGTTATAGAATCCAGTTCCGCCAACATTGACCAATGTTATTGACAGGATTCCTGTTTCAGTTTGAGTATTAAGAACCAATGTTCGATTGTCAAAGTCTAGAGAATAATCAGTACCTTGCGATATCAATTGGTTATTGTACGACACAATGATCGAAGCTGTATTGGAAGGATACGCCATTAGCAATACAGTAGTAGTCGTTGATGTTTGATTTACCGGCGTATAATCATGCATCACAGTAGGCGATCCGCTTGCTTGTCCGGTATACACATTAATTGCCAAGCTCTCATGGATTTCTCCCTTGACTAGCTCTTCAGGAGCATGACTGATATTTGGGGATATAAACGACTCACCGTCAATTATTATATCCTCAGGATCAATTCCTAATGCACCAATTAATGTAGTGCCTGTGAAGAATCCACCTTCAAGGATTGTATCAAGAACGCCCGGTGTCAAGTTAAAGTCCCAGAATTCTATCTTAACGGTGTTGGCTAAAATAGCATCCGAAGTTGACGTACTGAAAGTAATTTCATTAGTTGCTGTATTGACCGCTTCAACTCGAACTATGTCTGAGTTAAATTTTGACCCATTAACTGTCAGTGTAGAAATCACAACCGTATTAACACGCAGCCCAACAACAATTCCGGTTGTGGTGCTGACAACAAGAGTAGTTGTCCCAGTTGCCGCAGGGTGTGTGACTATAGCTGTGGTATATGAATTAGATTGGTCCCCCCACTGTGATTGTCCAAACGGCGTTACATCCCAGTTTGCAGAATAATCAAACGGCAATCCTTGAATTTGTGCCCCTGGATACTCGATCCCCGTCATCAATTGCGACAAGTCGAGTCCTGGCATTCCAACTGTTGGTTGATAATAATCTTCAATTCTATCAACCGCATTAAACAGCGCGATATTTTTAGAATAGGTAATTGTTATTACTTGTCCTGCCAATGGAGCAACGTCTAGAACTAAATCAGTGTAGAGTTTTCTGTAAGATCCCGGAGCGGAGCGGTATGATTCAATAGTGTAATCTGTGGCTAAAATTCTCAATCCATCTACATCGAGTTCAATTAAAGATTTTTGATTAGATGCGGCCCAACTCAACGTGAATCTCACAGTTTCGCCGTCTCCGACAAACGAATCGGTATAAGTTGAATCTCCAATCTGTCTTGCAGTTGACACACGATCAAATTTCAATTCTGTAGTTGTGGCTCGAACTCTGCGGTTAGACATGATTGCCGAAGCTTTCGCAGGAACAAGATTAATTGATCCCCCACCACTGATAACCACAGACGGAGTTAGCAAGTATCCAGAACCAGGATTAATTACATTGATCGCCACTAGTCTACCAAGTGAAATTCTAGCCTGGGCAGTTGCTCCAGATCCTGTGTCACCTGGCGCTGGTATGATATCCACCGACGGCACTGCGGTATATCTCGCACCACGCGAGCCAATTGCCACAGATGCCACTGACAATGAATAATTGTCATTCCACGATTTCCACGGATACTGTGATAATTTTTCTGCATCATCAAGTACAGAAACGAATTTATCAGTTGCGTCGTTATAATATACCGGCAAGTCAAAATCAGTTGCATATGAGTTAGTAGGCTCAAGAATCTCATAATTAATCTGATAATTGCGAATACTACTATGATACGGCTTAACTTCTTTGATGTATTCTTCGTAATGTTGTCCGTTTTGGAATTTGTAAACTGGACGTTGATCTAACGACCCTGCCAAATTTCTCACATTCAATAGTGCTGTTTTAAACGCCCAGTCTAAGAATTTCTGTTCGGTCATAGAATACTTCACGCACGCAAAGAAAAGTCTATTCCAATACTCTTTGAGCGATCCAATGAACACGTCATTCTTAATTGCCAGCAAGATGTTAATCAATTCTCTCTCAGGAGTTTGGTCATACAACGTCTGATCGTAGGTAAAGACGTTGTCAAAGTTGTAAGGATTGTCTCTGATGTCCCATAGTGTATCGCTCAATTGAATGGTGCCGTTTTCACTTAAAACTAGGTCAAAACCACCACCAAAAGTTCCATTTTCAGACGATTTTCTAAGGATTATATACCGACCATTGCCCTGATTATTAACTCGTGCATAGTCTCCTGTTGACAGGGAAAACCCGGTTAGTTCATAGAATTCCCCAACAGTGGTTATAATTGGCTTCAGTGCGTCGTAATCATTGCTGGTCCAGTTGACATAGTTCCAGTATTCCGGAGTGTTGAAATCCTGTGTAAACACTTTGTTCCACACAGATCCGTTCCATTCATACTTGGCCCAACGATTGTTACTGTTTTCATCAATTCTCACGATAGTTGTGTACGGACGCACTGTGAGAGTTGGTGTTACGGTCAATCCAATTCCTGGGATCACAATGGTCGCAGTAACGATATTTCCAACGGCGTTAATTTCTGTAGTAATTTCTGCATTGATCGTGCCGTCACCAATTGTCACTGTAGGTCCTGCCCATGTGATTGGTTCTCCATAGATATCCAATTGTACTGGCAATACCGCAGAATATCCTGTTCCAGAATTAACAATTGATACCAATGAAATCGCACCCGTCTGCGTGCTAACAGAGCACGACAGTTCGGCACCTGTTAGAACCGTAGTTGGGACATTAAGAAGATCTTGATAATCCGTCACAATTCGATCATATTCTCTCGAATATACGTCTGGAATTTCTCTTGTAGAATTAAGTAGGGCAAAGTCTGCCAAGTCAGATATTAGGAATTGATCCATGACATTATTGATATAATTAACTGCATTTCTCAATGCAGCGTTTCGATTAACAAACATGCTCTGTCTAGGACGAATTTCAATACCATACTTTTCTCGATCACTTAATAGCGGATCTGGTACCGTATTTCCTAGACGATCTTTACCAACCAAGCTGTCAATCAATTTCTGATCTAAACTATCAGTTGGCATACTCGATGGGTTACCTTCCCCTAGCAATAGCCATTCGGTGTGTCGACTAATTTTATTATCAATCACATCTTTGGAAATATTCATATAGATGTCATTATTAATTAGAGAATTTCTCAAATTAGTGATGGACAACGAATCTGGCGACAACAATGAAACATATTTTACACCAAATGATGCTGG